>Ga0164243_10012253_pt1 | contig 12165 bp, 11 predicted proteins | sample OricompcompostOP_FD_108781 | JGI IMG/M metagenome (GOLD analysis project Ga0164243, IMG submission 108781) | Organic Plus compost microbial communities from Emeryville, California, USA - Original compost - Organic plus compost (OP) | ecosystem: Engineered > Solid waste > Mixed feedstock >...
CTCGAGCCGGCGGAGCTGAAGCTCTACCAGGCCGGCGGCGAGATCCAGCGCTTCGTCCAGGTCGGCGGCTACGTCCAGGTCGCCCAGGACGGCGACGTCCTGCTGCTCGTGGACGAGGCCTACCCGGCCGAGCAGTACTCGGTCGAGGACGCCAAGCAGCGCCAGAGCGACGCCGAGGCGCGCCTGGCGGAGGCGGCGGAGGGCAGCGAGGCGCACCGCCTCGCCGTGGCCGGCAAGCGCCGCGCCGACGCGCTCGTCCGCCTGGCCGAGCGCCTGTAGGCGCTCCCCGGCGTGGCCGCGCCCCCGGCGGGCGCGGCGCGCCGTCGGTCGGCGCCGGCCCCGCGCGAGGGCACGGCCGCCGACCGGATCAGAAGCCGCCCTGGTGGTTCCAGATCAGGGCGAGGGCCATGCCGCCGAACGTGACCACGGCGGTCGCGGCGAAGGCCAGCACGCTCGGGACGACGGAGATGGACTCCTGGGGATCGTGGTCGTCGCTCATGTCGCTCCTGGGGTCGCGGTGGTGCGGTGCCCGCTCCGCCGCCGCTCGGGCGGGGTCGGGTCGGGCGCATCCTCGCACGCGCGGGGGACGAGCGGCGGAGCGGTCCACCGCGATCCCTATCCTCTGCGCGATGGACGAACGGCTGCTCGCGGAGCGGCTGGTCGGGTACGACACCTCGCATCCGGACGGCCTCCGCGCCGCGGGCGGGTTCGTCAAGGGCTGGCTGGAGTCGCACGGGATCGACGCGGTGGATCACGACCACGACGGGCTGCCCGTGCTCGTCTCGGAGGTCGGCCCGGACGACGGCCCGACGGTGATCCTCCACGGGCACCTGGACGTCGTGCCGGCGCCGCCGGAGCAGTTCGTGCCGCGGATCGACGGCGACCGCCTGATCGGCCGCGGCAGCTACGACATGAAGGGCGGCCTGTCGGCGATGCTCTGCGCGCTGCGCGACCACGCCGCGTCGCGCCCCCGCACCCGCGTCGTGCTGGTCGTCGTGCCGGACGAGGAGAGCGAGCAGGTCGACCACCGCTCGACCGACGCCCTCGTGCGCGCCGGGGTCCTGCGGGGCGACTTCGCCATCACCGGCGAGCCGACCCAGCTCCAGATCGGCGTGCAGGCCAAGGGCGTCCTGGCGCTGAAGGCCGCCGTCCTGGGCACGAGCGCCCACGGCTCGACGCCGTGGCTCGGCGACAACGCGATCCTGAAGGCCTTCGACGCCTTCCGGCGAATCGAGACCCTGCCGTTCAGCCGCGAGAGCTCCGACCTCTACGACCGCCCGTCGATCAACCTGGCGCGGATCCGGGGCGGGGAGGCGTTCAACATGGTGCCCGACCGCTGCGAGATCACGATCGACATCCGCTACGTGCCCGGCCAGGACCCCGCCGAGATCCTGCGCCAGATCCGCACGGTGCCCGACCTCGAGGTGCTGCGGGTCGTCGAGCGCGGCCCGGTGATCGTCTCGCGCTCCAACCCGTACGTCGTCGCGCTGCGCGACAGCCTCGGCGAGCTCGCCGGCCCGGGGGAGGAGGGGATCGGCCTGCCGGTCGGGCGCGACGGCGCCTCGGACGCCTTCGCCTTCCTCGAGGCCGGGATCCCGGCGGTCGAGTGCGGGCCGCTCGGCGCCGGCCACCACGGCCCCGACGAGTGGGTCTCGATCTCCTCCCTCGACCGCTACCGGCGGGCGCTGGTCGACTTCCTCGCCGCCGTGCCCGACGCCGTCGGCGACGGCGGCGCGCTCTCCACGACGCCGGAGCGCTCACGGTGAGCGGGCTGCCCGAGCGGCCCCCGCGGCCGGGGATCGGCTTCGCGCTGCGGTTCCTGCTGGCGGGCCTGATCGTGCTGGCGACCGTCGGCTCCGCCGTGGCGATGAGCGTCGACAACGAGGCGAAGTCGCTGATCGAGATCCTCCCGGAGGAGGCGAAGGTCCCGGAGCTCGAGGGCGTCCTGGCCGACGTCGACTCGGGCAAGCCGCAGACGATCCTGCTCGTCGGCGACGACCGCCGCAACACCGACGACAAGAAGTCGCCGACGCGCTCGGACACGATGATCCTGCTGCGGCTGGACCCGGACGCCAACGCGACGACGATGCTGTCGCTGCCGCGCGACCTGCAGGTCGACATCCCCGGCCAGGGACGGCGCAAGCTCAACGACGCCTTCTCCGGCGGCCCGAAGCAGCTGATCGAGACGATCCAGGCGATGCTCTCGACGCCGGACGAGGAGTTCCTCATCCACCACTACGTCTCGATCAAGTTCGAGGCGTTCCAGCGGGCGGTCAACTTCTTCGGCTGCTTCTACGCCGACATCGACCGCAAGTACTTCAACCCGCCGGGCACCGGCTACGCGAAGATCGACGTGCCCGCGGGCTACCAGCGGCTCTGCGGCGAGGACTCCCTGGACTACGTCCGCTACCGGCACACCGACAGCGATCTCGTCCGCGAGGCCCGCCAGACGCACTACCTGACCGAGGCGCGCGCGCAGATCGCCAACTCGAAGATCCTCCAGCAGCGCAAGGGGCTGCTGCGGGCGATCCGCCGCTACATCCAGACCGACATCACCACGGGCCGCGGGCTGCTGGGGGTGATCAAGCTCGCCGTCGACATCGCCGGCAAGCCGACCGCGAAGGTGCCGCTGCAGGTCACCGACGCCGGCGACGGGGCGAACCTCGTGACGACGCCGCAGGCGCTCGCGAAGGCCGCCCGCCGCTTCCTGCACCCGGCCGCCGTGCCGGGCCGCAAGCACCGCGAGGCGCGCGACAGCGGCGACGGGGACGCCGCGCCGGCCAAGCCGCGCGCCCGCAAGAAGAAGGCCCGCACCCCCCCGACGCTCTTCCAGAACCCGGCGGCCGCCCGCCAGGTGATCGCGTCGTCGGTCGACTCCGACGTCGACATCCCGATCTACTACGCGACGCTGATGAGCAAGAGCGGCCAGTACCGCGCCGAGGACTCGCGCGGCTACGACCTCAAGAGCCCCGGCGGCCGCGCCTTCCCCTGGCAGGCGTACCGGATCGTCGTCAAGGACAGCGGGGTCGGCCAGTACTACGGCGTCCAGGGCACCGACTGGGAGGACCCCCCGATCCTCAAGCTCGGCGACGACGAGGAGCGGATCGGCGGCCGGACCTGGCGGGTCCAGTACGACGGCAAGAAGGTCCGGCGGATGATCTGGTCCAGCGGCAAGGGCACCTACTGGATCAGCAACACGCTCTCCAACGAGCTGACCAACGCCGAGATGCGCGCGCTCGCCCGCTCCTTCACCCGCTACCGCCCGTGAAGGGGACCGCGGGCCCCAGCCCGTGCGTCGTCCGACCCGAACCGTCCCGAGGGGCGGCGGGGCACGGGCGTCCCGCGAAGACCGCTTCGCTCCTGGGGATCGCGGGCAGCAGCCGGGCGCCGGTCCGGATCGGTGGTTTCGGCGCCGATGCCCTGTAGCCTGTCCGGTCTCATGTCCGCAGAGCGAGAGCCCATTGGCGTCATCGGCACCGGATACGTCGGCTTGGTCACCGCGGTCGGGTTCGCCGAGCTGGGATCCGACGTCGTGTGCGTCGACATCGATGCCGAGAAGGTCGCGCGGCTGGAGCGGGGCGAGATCCCGATCTACGAGCCGGGGCTGGCCGAGCTGGTCGAGAAGAACCGCGAGCGGCTGACCTTCACCACCGACATCGCCGTGGCGCTGGAGCGGGCCCGGCTGCTGTTCGTCGCGGTCGGGACGCCGCCGACCTACTCGGGCGACGCGGACCTCTCCGCGGTGCACGCCGTGGTGGCGGCGATGCCGGCGTCCGATCGCCACGCGCTGGTGATGAAGTCGACGGTGCCGGTCGGCACCGGGGCGGCGATCAAGCGGGCGTTCGTGGAGCAGGGCAAGCCGGGGTTCCGGTACGTGTCCTGCCCGGAGTTCCTGAAGGAGGGCACGGCGGTCGCGGACTTCCTGCGCCCGGACCGCGTCGTCGTCGGCGACGACGGCGACTGGGCCGGCGACGCGGTCGTCGAGCTGTACCGGCCGCTGCTGAACGCCGAGCACGGCGGCAAGGGGCCGGCGGCGCCGCTGGGCGAGCTGGTGCGCACCGACATCGCCTCGGCGGAGATGGTGAAGCTCGCCTCCAACGCGTTCCTGGCGACGAAGATCTCGTTCATCAACGAGATCGCCAACGTCTGCGAGGAGACCGGTGCCGACGTCGTCGAGGTCGCGCGGGGGATGGGGCTGGACGAGCGGATCGGTCCGCGGTTCCTGAACGCGGGGATCGGGTTCGGTGGCTCGTGCTTCCCGAAGGACGTCACCGCGCTGAAGCAGCTGGCGGGCAACTCCGGCTACCACTTCCAGCTGCTGAACTCGGTGATCGAGGTCAACGAGCTGCAGAAGCGGCGCGTGATCGGCAAGCTCGAGAAGCACCTCGGGACGCTGGTGGGCAAGCGCGTCGCGCTGCTGGGCCTGGCCTTCAAGCCCAACACCGACGACATGCGCGAGGCGTCGTCGCTGGTGCTCGCCGCGCGGCTGCAGGCGGCCGGCGCGTCGGTGGTCGCCTTCGACCCGATCTCGGCCGCGGTCGCCAAGCCGCTGCTGGGCGGGGTCGAGCTGGCGGGCTCGCCGCTGGAGGCGCTGACCGGCGCCGACGCGGCGGTGCTCGTCACCGAGTGGCAGGAGTTCCGGGACCTCGATCTCGGCGTGGTCGCCGACGCGATGGCCGGCGACGTGCTGATCGACGGGCGCAACGCGCTGGACGGCGCGGCCGCCGCGGCGGCCGGGCTGCGCTACGAGGGCATCGGGCGCCCCGCTCCGCGACCGGCGGCGCAGCCGTCGTCGGCGGTCGGGGTCTGACGGCCACCGCCTCCAGGGACAGCTGATGGGCGCGCAGGCCGTCATCCTCGTCGGCGGCAAGGGCACGCGGCTGCGGCCGCTGACCTCGAACCGGCCGAAGCCGATCGTCCCGCTCGTGGACCGGCCGTTCATGGCGTACATGCTCGAGTGGGTCGCCTCCCACGGCGTGACCGACGTCGTGATGTGCTGCGGCTTCCTCGCCGACCAGATGGTGGAGGAGATCGGCGACGGCGCCGCGTACGGGCTCCGCATCACCTGGGTCTCCGAGCCGGAGCCGCGCGGGACCGCCGGCGCGCTCTGGTACGCCCGACCGCACCTGCGGGACGAGCGGTTCCTGATGCTCAACGGGGACGTCCTGACCGACCTCGACCTGACCGCGCAGCTCGAGCAGCACGCGCGCACCGGGGCGTCGGGCACGCTCGCGCTGGTGCCGGTCGAGGACCCGACCGCCTACGGGCTCGTCCGGCTGCACCCCGACCAGTCGGTCCGCGGGTTCCTCGAGAAGCCGACCCCGGAGCAGATCGACACCGACCTGATCTCCGCCGGCGCCTACGTCCTGGAGCCGTCGGTCTTCGACCTGATCCCCCAGGGCCGCCTGGTCTCGATCGAGCGCGAGATCTGGCCGCGGCTGGTCGGCGAGGGGCTCTACGGCTGCGTCCACCGCGGCCGCTACTGGATGGACATCGGGACCCCGGACCGCTACCTCGAGGGCACCCAGGACATCCTCTTCTCCCGCGTCCGGACGAAGGTCGTCGAGCGGCTCGCCGACGGGCCGGTCGACCCGGGCGCCACCGTCGGCGAGGGCAGCGTCGTCGATCGCGCGTCGCTCGTCGACGCCGGCGCGGTGGTCGGCGAGCGCGTGACGATCGGCTCCGGCTCGGTCGTCGGGCCGGGCGCGACGATCGGCGACGACGCGATCCTCGAGAACGCCGTCGTGCTGGCCGGCGCCGCGGTCGGCGCGGACGCGCGGCTGCGCGACTGCGTGGTCGGGGTCGGCGCGGTCCTCGGCCACGGCGTCACGATGTCCGACCACGCGATGGTCGGCGACGGCGCCCGGGTCGCCGACGGCAACGTCCTCTCGCACGGCATGCGGATCGCCCCCGAGGCGTCGATCGACGCCGGCACCGTCTGGTTCTGAGTCTGGATCTGGATCCCCGGATCCTCGGGTCGCCGCGACGCGGATGACCGGCGCCCGACCGGATCCACCACCACCGGATGGCGCCGACCGTCCTCGGGTGGAGGAGCCACCCGTCGCGGCGCCGCCGCAGGGCGAGGCGCTCTGCGATGCTGCGCCGTGATGAGCACCCCGACCCCGCTGGATGCCGCCGCCGTCGCCGCGGTCGACCCCACCGACCAGATCGCCGACGTCCTCGCGATCGGCGACCACCTGCGCGACGCGATGTGGAAGGCCGAGTCGGCCGACCTCGGGAGCTGGGACAGCCCCGGCGGCCTGGTGGTCGCCGGCATGGGCGGCTCCGCCCACGGCGGGATCCTCGCCCGCGCGGCGCTCGCCGACCAGGCGGGCCGGCCGATCCTCGCCGCCCGCGGCTACGAGCTCCCGCCGTGGACGACCGGCGACACCACCGTGCTCTGCGCCAGCTACAGCGGCGACACCGAGGAGACGCTCGCCGCGTTCGAGGCCGCGGGCGTGATCGGCGCCCGCCGCGTCGTGGTCACCTCCGGCGGCGAGCTGGCGCGCCTGGCTCGCGAGGAGGGCGTCCCGGTCATCCCGGTCGCCGGCGGGCTCCAGCCGCGCGCGGCGGTCGGCTACCTGTTCGTGGCGGTGCTCGAGACCGCCGCCGCCTGCGGTGCCGGCCCCTCGCTGCGGGCGGAGGTCGACGTGGCCGCCGGCCACCTCGACGACCTGGCGCGCGAGTGGGGGCCGGCCGGCGACGAGCAGGGCGAGGCCAAGGCGCTCGCCCGGGCGCTGCACGGCACGATCCCCGTCATCACCGGCACGGGGCTGACCGCGCCGGTCGCCTACCGCTGGAAGACGCAGATCAACGAGAACGCCGAGACGCCGGCGTTCAGCGGCGACCTGCCCGAGGTCGACCACAACGAGATCGTCGGCTGGGGCGGCGCGGCCGCGCTCGGGCGCTTCGCGTCGGTGATCCTCGAGGACTGCGACGCCCATCCGCGCCTGATCCGCCGCGCCGAGCTCACCGCCGAGCTGATCGCCGACCAGGCAGCCGGCGTGCATCGCGTGCGCTCGCGGGGCGAGACGGCCGTCGAGCGGGTGCTCTCGCTGGTGCTGCTCGGCGACCTGACCTCGGTCTACCTGGCGGTGCTCGGCGGCACCGACCCCGGTCCCGTGGACGTCATCACCGCGCTGAAGCAGCGACTCGCCGAGGACGCCTGACCCGTCCCGGGCGGTGGCGCGCACGCCGCCGCGAGGGGCCGCCCCCCGGGCGGGCGGGAGGCCCTCCGCCCGCTCCCGGATGACAACCCGGAGGTCGGGAGGCGTGCGGTAGCGTTGCCGACCTCATGCTCTCCGCCATGGTCCTCGCCGCCGGCCTGGGGACGCGCCTGCGTCCCCTGACCTTCGAGCTGCCCAAGCCGATGGTGCCCGTGCTGGACCGGCCGGTCATGGCCCACACGGTCGACCTGCTCCATCGCCACGGCGTCGAGCGGATCGTCGCGAACCTCCACTACTTCCCGGACACGATCCAGGGCTACTTCGGCGACGAGCTCCGCTACTCGCCCGAGGAGGAGCTGCTCGGCACCGCCGGCGGCGTCCGCAAGGCCCGCGAGCTGCTCGGCGACGAGCCGTTCCTCGTCATCTCCGGCGACGCGCTCACCGACCTCGACGTGTCCCGCCTGCTGGAGCGCCACCGCGCCACCGGCGGGGTCGCGACGCTCTGCGTCACGAAGGTCGCCGACACGAGCGAGTACGGCGTCGTGCTGCACGACCGGGAGGGGCGGATCACCGGCTTCCAGGAGAAGCCCGACCCCGCCGAGGCGCTCTCCGACCTGGCCAACTGCGGGATGTACCTCCTCTCGCCGGAGATCTTCGACTACTTCCCCGCCAGCGACTTCGTCGACTTCGCCCACGACGTGTTCCCGCGGCTGCTGGAGCACGACGTGCCGTTCTTCATCCACGAGCTCGACGAGTACTGGAACGACGTCGGCTCGATCGACGAGCTGCGCAACGGCACCTTCGACGCGCTCACCGGCGCGCTGCGGCTGGAGGCCCTGCCCGACGCCGGACCCGAGGCGGTGGTCGTCGGCGACGGCTCCTCGCTGGAGGGCGCCGAGCTCGTCGAGGGGCCGGTCTGGCTCGGCAAGGACGTCACGATCGGCGCGGGCGTCCGGCTGCAGGGCCCGATCGTGATCGGCGACGGCGCGACGGTCGGCGAGGGCGCCGCGCTCAAGCGCGCGATCGTCCTGCCCGGCACGACCGTCCAGCCGGAGACGATCCTGATCGAGGCGATCACCGGCCAGACCGGGATCGTCTCGGCGATGCGCCCCCGCGGCGAGACCCGCCTGACCGCCTGATCGGCGCGCGACCGGCCGCCGATCGCTACAGCGAGAGGTCGCGCACCGCGAGCGCGTCGCCGTCGGCGGTCGGCTCGTCGACCTGGGCGGCGTCGAGCCGCGCGCGCTCCTCCGCCTCGCGTCGGTCGAGCAGGCGCTCCTCGCGCTGCGCCTGCAGCTCCGACTCGCGCAGGCCGCGGATGAACAGCACGCCGAAGGCGACGCCCATGATCAGGACCTGCTCGGTGGCCATCAGCGCGCCGGCCATCGCCTGGTCGGTCGTGGGGGAGAGCCCCCACCAGTCCTCGCCGGTCTCGTAGAACGCGTACATCGCGCTGGGGGCGAACGTCAGGGCCATGCCGAGCAGGCCGACGGTGACCTTCGTGACGCCCATGTAGACCATCGGCCCCATCGCGGTCATCCGCTCGCGCGAGGGGATCGGCCGCAGCAGGTGCCACCAGTAGAGGAAGCCGACGCTGGTGAAGGTCATGTGCTCCAGCAGGTGGACGGTGTCCGAGCGCGCCGCGGCGTCGTAGAGCGCCGGCACGTGCCAGAGCCACATCCCGACCGTGTAGCCGACCAGCCCGAACCACGGCTTGGCGAGGAACCCGACGCGCTGCTCCAGCCACTGGACGCGGCGGGTGATCGGCCGCATCAGGACCCGGTTGAGCCCGAAGAGCAGCAGCAGCGGCATCATGTCCAGCAGCAGCAGGTGCTGGACCATGTGCATGGTCAGCAGGTGGTCGCCGAGGCCGTCGATCGGGTTGCCCTGGGCGACGATCAGCGTCACGGCGCCCAGGACCCAGCAGGCCAGCCGCCAGACCGGCGCGTCGTCGTGGTCGGCGGAGCGGCGCACGCGCCACCAGCGCGGGACGTACGCCGCCAGCAGGAGCAGCGCCATCGCCATCGGCGCCGGCTCCACGCCCCACGAGATCGGAGGAGTCACGTCACCAGTCTGGCGCAGTCCGGGCCTGGAGGCGGCGCAGGCCGGCGGGGCAGGCTGGACCGATGCGCCCCGTCGAGCTGCTCGCCGCCCTGCTGGCCCCCGACCGCTGCCTGCACTGCCGCGGGCCCGCGCCGCCGGACGCGCCCCTCTGCGGCGGCTGCCGCGGCGCGCTGCCGTGGCTCGCGGCGGTCGGCGGCTGCGGGCGCTGCGGCCTGCCCGAGCCCTGCCCGGCGGGCCGCTGTCCGGCGGCCACGGCGCCGTTCTCGCGCGCCTGGGCGCCGCTGGCGCACGAGGGGCCGGCCCGCACGCTCGTCGTCGCGGCGAAGGAGCGGGCCGCCGAGCGGGTCGGCCGCCTGCTGGGCTCGGCGATCGCGGCGCGGGTCCCCGGCGCGCTCGTCGCCGACCGGCCGGTGGTCGTGGCGGTGCCCGCCGACCCCGGCCGCCGGCGGCGCCGCGGCGTCGACCACGCCGCCGTCCTCGCCGGCCGCGTCGCCGAGCTGCTCGAGCTCCCGCTCGCCGCGCCGCTGCGGCGCGCGCCCGCCCCGGGGCGCGCCGCCCAGCACCGGCTCGACCGGGCGGCGCGGGCCGGCCTGGCCGCGCCGCTCGTCGTGGGCGCCGCGCCGCGGACGGTGCTGCTCGTCGACGACGTCCACACGACCGGTGCGACGCTGCGGGCCGCCGCCGGGGCGCTGCGGCGCGCGGGCAGCGTCGACGTCCGCGCGGTCACCGCGACGCGGGCCCTCGGCGGCGCGCGGACGCCGCGGGGGCGGGCTCCGGGCGGGCGGTCGCGCCTCTCCACTACCGTAGACCGCCACCGATGAGGCACGTCCTGCGTCCGCTGTTCGACCGCGTGGTCATCAAGGAGCTCGAGCCCGATCGGGTCCGTCGTTCCGGCCTGGTGGTCCCGCCCGGCTCCCACGAGCCCCCGCCGCAGCACGGCATCGTCCTGCGCGTCGGCCCCGGCCTGGACTGGTGGGCGCAGGCGGGCGTCGAGATGCCGGTCAAGCCCGGCGACCACGTCGTCTTCCCGGCCTCGGCCGGCGCCTGGATCGACGTCGACGAGGAGCGCCTGCTCGTCTGCCGGGTCGGGGAGCTGCTCGGCGCGCTCGAGGAGGTCCGCGAGGACCTCCCGACCGCCGACGAGCGCGGCTGACGGGCCCGCGCGGTGCGGGTCTCCCGCACCGCGTCGCGCATAGCACGCGGTGGCCCGTGCGGGAAGGTCCCGTCGGCGCATAGCACGTTTCCTCGTTCGATGTCGGCCGCCCTTGCCAGGGATGTCATCACGCTGTTACGGTCGGCCCACACCGCTCGAAAAGTCCCCCCGGACGACGAAAGGAGATCCATGAGGATCGAGGTGAAGGGCCGCAACGTCCCGATCACGGAGGAGCTGCGCTCGTGCGTCGAGCGCCGGTTCCGAAAGGTCGACGCGCAGGTGTCCGAGCTCGCGGACCTGGAGGTCGAGCTCACCGAGGCCACCAATCCCGCCGTCGCCCAGCCGTTCCGGGCCTCCGCCACCCTCCGCCTCAAGGGGGTCACGCTGCACGCCCACGACGCCAGCGGCGACCTGAAGCACGCCATCCACCTCGTCGAGCAGGAGCTCCACCGTCAGGTGCAGCGCCATCGCGCGCAGCGCCGCCACCGCCGGGACGCCCGGCGGCTGTCGCAGGCGCGGCGCGAGGGCCGCGGGCCCGACCTCGGAGCGGCGCAGGCCTAGGACCGAGAGACACAGAGCGACAGACGCGCGCCCGCCCACCGGCGGGGCGCACCACACGAACCCTGGCCGACCCCGACGGGCCGGCGGACGGGGCCCGCGCGACCGCCGTGGCGGAACGCAGGGGCGGGCTCCCGACCAGCGGGACGAGGGCCGCGATCCGCGATCGCGGCCCTCGCGCCGTCCGGGGCCGTCCGGGCCTCGCCCGGAGCGGGACCGCCCCGGCCCCGTCGCGTCCGGCTCCGGCGACGCGAAACGCCGTTGCCCACGCGGCTTCGGCGGTCACCGCGGGGTGACGGGGGCACCGGGGTCCGCTGGTACCCTCGTTCCATGGGCCTTCTTTCGCGCGCGCTGAGCATCGGCGAGGGCAAGCAGCTCCGCGAGTACGAGAAGCGGGTCGCGCAGATCAACGCGTACGAGCCCGAGCTCGAGCACGCCTCCGACGCGGAGCTGCGGCAGCGCTTCGACGAGCTGCGCGAGGAGGCGCGGGGCGGGCGCAGCCTCGACGACCTGCTGCCCGAGACGTTCGCGATCGTGCGCGAGACGTCCAAGCGCGTGCTCGGCATGCGGCACTTCGACGTCCAGCTGATCGGCGGCCAGGTCCTGCACGGCGGCAACATCGCCGAGATGAAGACCGGCGAGGGCAAGACGCTCACCGGCACGCTCGCCGTCGCCCTCAACGCGCTGGAGGGCAAGGGCGTCCACGTCGTCACCGTCAACGACTACCTCGCCCGCCGTGACGCCGAGTGGATGGGCCGGCTCTACGAGGCGCTCGGCCTCTCCGTCGGGATCCTGCAGAACATGCAGGCCTACGAGGACAAGCGCGCCGCGTACGCCGCCGACATCACCTACGGCACGAACTCCGAGTTCGGCTTCGACTACCTGCGCGACAACATGGCCCAGTCGCTGGAGGAGAAGGTCCAGCACGGCGGCCGGATGCAGACCTCCGAGGACGGAACCAGCCGCCCGGTCGCGATGCACAACTTCGCGATCGTCGACGAGGTCGACAACATCCTCATCGACGAGGCGCGGACGCCGCTGATCATCTCCGGCGCGCCGGAGCAGGCGGCGGACCTCTACGTGACCTTCGCGAAGCTCGCCCGGACGATGGTCGCCGGCAAGCGCCCGGAGGGCATGGACCCGCGGACGAAGAAGGAGTTCGTCGCCGACTTCGACTTCGAGTTCGACGAGAAGCACAAGACCGTCTCGGTCACCGAGCGCGGC
>Ga0164243_10012254_pt1 | contig 12164 bp, 10 predicted proteins | sample OricompcompostOP_FD_108781 | JGI IMG/M metagenome (GOLD analysis project Ga0164243, IMG submission 108781) | Organic Plus compost microbial communities from Emeryville, California, USA - Original compost - Organic plus compost (OP) | ecosystem: Engineered > Solid waste > Mixed feedstock >...
GGCCATCATCACGACGGACCTGCGCCTGAACCAGCCGCGCTATGCCTCCCTGCCCAATATCATGAAGGCGAAGAAGAAGCCGCTGGACGAGAAAGCCCCGGGCGACTTCGGCGTTGAGGTGAAGACCAGGCTGAAGGTTTTGAATACCGAGGAGCCGGCCAAGCGCAAGGCGGGCATCAAGGTCAATTCGGTGGCGGAACTCGTCGACCGGCTGAAGAACGAAGCCGGCGTGCTTTGATATTGCGATAGGAAAGGACGAACAAAATGGCAATTCTCCTCATCGCAGAGCACGACAACAAGTCGCTCTCCGACCAGACGGCCAAGACGCTCTCGGCGGCGCAGAAGATCGGCGGCGAGATCGATATCCTCGTCGCTGGTGAAAACGCCAAGCCGGCGGCGGAGGCTGCGGCGAAGCTTGCAGGCGTCCGCAAGGTTCTGCTTGCGGAAAGCCCGGCACTCGCCCAGCAGCTCGCCGAGCCTCTGGCAGATACCATCGTGGCGATTGCGAGCGGCTACGACGCGTTTCTCGCGCCTGCCACGACCACCGGCAAGAATGTGATGCCCCGCGTTGCGGCATTGCTCGATGTGATGCAGGTCTCCGACGTGATCGAGGTGGTGAACGCCACCACCTTCAAGCGGCCGACCTATGCGGGCAACGCCATCCAGACGGTGGAATCCACCGATGCCAAGCGCGTGATCACCGTACGCACCTCTTCCTTCCAGTCTGCGGGAGAAGGCGGCTCGGCGCCGGTAGAGACCGTAAGCGCGGCAGCCGACCGGGGCCTCTCCCGATTTGTCGAGAACAAGATCGCCGCGAGCGATCGGCCGGAACTCACCTCTGCCAGGATCATCATTTCCGGCGGCCGTGCGCTGGGTTCGGCGGAAAAATTCCAGGAGGTCATCCTGCCGGTGGCCGACAAGCTCGGCGCGGCGGTCGGCGCCTCGCGGGCAGCCGTGGATGCTGGCTATGCGCCGAACGATTGGCAGGTGGGGCAGACGGGCAAGGTGGTCGCCCCCGATCTTTATATTGCCGCCGGCATCTCCGGGGCGATCCAGCATCTGGCCGGAATGAAGGATTCCAAGGTCATCGTCGCCATCAACAAAGATGAGGAAGCGCCCATTTTCCAGGTCGCTGATTACGGCCTCGTCGCCGACCTCTTCCAGGCGTTACCGGAACTCGAAAAGGCACTTTGACAATTTTTTAGGCACATGCAGAATCGATGGGGGCGGGGTAGACGAGGTGTTCCCGCCCCCTTATCGTGCAGTGCAATATAGCGGACGCGCCAGCCAACGGCCGCGGGTGACAATATGACGACGGGCAACATCAAGACTGTGGGGATCGTCGGCGCCGGCCAGATGGGCAGCGGCATTGCCCATGTAACTGCCCTCGCCGGCTATCGTGTAAGGCTTTATGACATCTCGCCGGAACGGATCGAGGCTGGGATCGCCACAGTCAGCGGCAATATGGCGCGCCAGGTTCATTCGGGCAAACTCGACGACAAGGTGAGGCAGGATGCGCTCGGCCGCATCACACCGGCTCGGTCGCTGGAAGATCTCGCCGATGCAGATCTGGTGATCGAGGCGGCAACCGAAGACGAGACGATCAAGCGCAAGATCTTTGCGCAGCTCTGCCCGGTTCTCAATCCCGAAGCGCTGCTCGCGACAAACACTTCATCCATCTCCATCACCCGCCTTGCCGCCCAGACGGACCGCGCGGAACGCTTCATCGGCATCCACTTCATGAACCCCGTGCCGGTCATGAAGCTGGTTGAGATCATTCGCGGCATCGCCACCGAAGATGCCACCTTCGAGACCGCAAAGGCTTTTGTCGAGAGTCTCGACAAGACGATCACGGTGGCCGAGGATTTTCCGGCCTTTATTGTCAACCGCATCCTATTGCCGATGATCAACGAGGCGATCTACACACTCTATGAGGGCGTCGGATCCGTCGAAGCGATCGACACAGCCATGCGGCTCGGTGCAAATCATCCGATGGGGCCGCTCCAGCTCGCCGATTTCATCGGCCTGGACACCTGCCTTTCGATCATGCAGGTGCTCTATGAAGGTTTGGCCGATTCCAAATACCGCCCCTGCCCGCTGCTGGTGAAATACGTTGAGGCGGGCTGGCTCGGGCGCAAGACCGGCCGCGGCTTTTACGATTACCGTGAAAATCCGCCGGTGCCGACGCGATAATCGTCTTCGCGGTGGGCCCATCTAAAGCGCCCGGCACATCCAGCATGGATACAGACGGACAGGTCCTACTCTACTGCCTGCTCCTGTCGCTTGCGTCCGCGCGCTTTTCCTGATTCCCCTTGCTGCGCGACGATTAGCGAAATTTCCTCCATCGGGAAGGCGTCCACAGCGACGACCTTTTCTACAGCTCCTGCGGCTTTCCTCAGAAGATCGCGTTCCGCATCCGAAATTATCCCCTTTTCGAATGCCGTTTCAGGGTCGCGAATGCTTGCGGCCCGCATCTTCTTCTCAGCCGGCGAAGCTTCGGCGACCAGCCGGAACGCTTCCTCCAGATCCTTGATCGGATGCTCGCCATGACCGTCACCGAGATAAAGATTCGGTGTGAGGCGCTCGCGCTGCGCTGACGGCGTCATGAGGATTTCCGCGACGCGTATCGTCAGCCGGTCCGAAGGCGCCGGTTGGGACACCCCGAAGGGGAAAGCGATCAGCCGTACGAGCCAGGCAGCCCATCGCGCAGGCAGGTTGTCGAGCACACCGCGGAACGCCATGGCAATGTGGCCCTCCTCCGCCTGCATGAGATAATCAACGATCGGCCGGTCCTCGGCCGGCCGGCCCTCGTCCTCGAATCGCTTCAAAACGGCGCCGAGGAGATACAATCCGGCCAGGATGTCACCCAGCCGCGCCGAGAGCATCTCCTTGCGCTTCAAGGCCCCACCCAGCGTCAGAAGCGCAAGGTCCGCGGTAAGCGCGAATGCGGCTGCATGGCGCGAAAGCCTCTTCCAATAGCGCGGCATGGCCGCACCTCGGGGTGCAGGTCCGAGGATTCCGCCGGACCAACCGCGGATGAAGGCACGTCCCGCATTCTTTGCGGCGTGAGCGAGGTGTTTCCAGAAAGCGTCGTCGAAAGCCGCCAGTCCGCGTTGCTTGTTCTCATCCGAGAGCGCCAGCAACTCCTTCAGCATGAAGGGGTGGGAACGGATCGCGCCCTGCCCGAAGATCATCAGGTTGCGCGTGAGGATGTTGGCGCCTTCGACGGTGATGCCTATGGGTACGGATCGGTAGCCGGGAGCAAGATAGTTGCGCGGACCCTCGATGATGCCTTTGCCGCCATGGATGTCCATCGCATGCGTCATGGAGCGGCGCATGCGCTCGGTCGCGTGGTATTTCATGATCGCCGAAAGCACCGAGGGTCGGTGCCCTTGATCAAGCCCGGCGAGGGTCAGGCGCCGTGCGGCATCTATCAGGTAGGCGTTGGCGGCCAGTTCAGCGAGCGGCTGCTGCACACCTTCGAAAAGCCCGATCGGCACGTTGAACTGGGTTCGGATGCGCGCATAGGCACCGCTTGCCCGCGCGCACATGGCGGCGGAGGCAGCCGACTGCGAAGGCAGCGAGATGCTACGACCCGCCGCAAGGGCGGTCATGAGCATGGTCCAGCCTTGCCCAATCTGCTTTTCGCCACCCAGTACGTGGTCGAGCGGCACGAACACATCCTTGCCATAGAGGGGGCCGTTCTGAAAGAAGGTGAGGAGCGGGATGTGACGTTCCCCGTACGAAACGCCGGGCGTATCGGTCGGAAGCAGCACCACGGTGATGCCCAGATCCTCGCCGCGCCCCAAATGATTTTCCGGGTCCCGCATCTTGAAGGCGAGCCCCATCACCGTCGCGACAGGCCCAAGGGTGATATAGCGCTTATGGAAATTGAGGCGGATACCGAGCGTCTTCCTGCCTTTCCAGGTGCCGTATTCCACAACGCCCGTGTCCGTCATGGCCGCCGCGTCCGAGCCCGCGTGGGGAGAAGTGAGGCCGAAGCACGGAACCTCACGCCCGTCGGCCAGCCTCGGCAGCCAGAAGTCGCGCTGTTCGTCGGTGCCGAAATGCATGAGAAGCTCGCCCGGCCCGAGGGAATTGGGCACCATCACCGTAACCCCAGCGACAACGCTGGCAGAGGAGACCGTGCGCACCACCTCCGAGTGAGCGTAGTTGGAGAAGCCGAGCCCGCCATACTTCTTCGGAATGATCATGCCGAAGAATTTCTCGCGCCGCATAAAGTCCCACACGGACTTGGCAAGGTCCCGGTCACGCCAGTTGAGTGTCCAGTCATCCACCATGGCGCAGAGAGTGCGTACCGGCCCGTCCATGAAGGCCTGCTCTTCGGGTGAAAGCCTGGCTTGCGGGAAGGCAAGGAGTTCATTCCAGTCGGGATTGCCGGTGAAAAGAGCGCCGTCCCACCAGACGGTGCCGGCATCGATCGCTTCGCGTTCCGTTTCGGAAATGGGCGGCATAATGCTCGCCGCCCAGTTGAAGATGGGCGCTGTAATGCGATCGCGGCGAAAACCCATGTTGGATATCTCCTTGGCCTTCGGTTGCTCGACTGGACAATAGGCCGTCTCGCCGACTGGTTCCACGATGGAACGTTCCCGCACTATGGCAGATACACAACACTTGCTTGTTAACAGACAGGTTACAGAAAGAAATAATATGTTATTAGCTGCTTGACTGAGCTATACTCGAGCTAATTGAAGTTTCCATGGAGCGGCCATGTGGGGACGCTACGGCCTGCTCTTGAAGACAAGCAACGGATTGATGTTTGGAGCAGAACCTCCTAAGCCGCTGGGTCTCATCCGGTTGATCTTTCTTGTTCTGGCAATGACGCCGTTCAGCGCCGTTGCCAACGAAGATGGGGCGGCAATCGCCATTTCGGCAAATCGTGGCGCGCTTTCCGGCCAGAAGGCGAAGAGCACGAGCAACCCCGTGCGCCAACTGGGCCTCGTCGGAGGACGGCTTGACGGTACGCGCACTGTCCGCATGGACGGGCGCAATCTTAACGGAAGCTCGTTTGCCCTGCGCTTTTCCGGCGGCTCAGCTGAAGATAGCGCAGCGTACGAAACGAAAAACCTGCTTGCCCCGGAAAAGGAGCGCCGCACGCGGCGCAGCGCCGTCTGGTTCGCCGGTGACGTCACGTTGGACAGCAAGCGCGCCGAAGATCCTCGCTTGGCCACCGTCTATACCGACGGCGTTGTGTTCGGCGCCGACACCCGGCTGGGCCGTAGCCTGCTCGTGGGGAATGCGGTTGGTATGGCCTTCGACAAGACAGGAATAGGGTCGCAAGGCTCGCTGGAAACACGCGCCCTTTCCGACACGCTCTATGCAAGCCTGGCCACTTCTCCGGACACTTATCTTGACGTGATGCTGGGCGCGTCCCGCACGGAGTTCCTCAACGATCTCGGCGTCGCGGCCCTTTCGTCGAGCGAACGTTTCGCTGATCAGGCATTCGGTATGGCGCGCTTCAGCCGCCAATTCCAGCACAACCAGTTGCGACTGCGCCCTTACGGGCAGGCGCGCTATCTGCGCACGCAGCTCTCTGCCTATGACGTGAAGGGCGACGAAACCTATTCGGTCGACGCCTTTGCCGCCGGCTCGCTGCAGTTCACGATGGGGTTACGCGGCGAGACGTCCAGGAAAACGAAGACCGGCAAGGTGGCGCCTAAGGTCGTTCTCGAGATTTCGCGAGCCTTGAAGAGGAATTCCGGCTCCGTCGTTACGTCGACCGACGGAATTGAAGAGGTCGCTGCGGCGTCCAGCCATCGTTCCGGCAGGGTCTTGGCCCGCACCGGCATCGACTGGACCATCACGGATGCTGCCAGTGTGAGCGGCGAGTATTCGGTGTCAACGCCCTTGCGCGATTTCGAGGCGGAACAGCACCTGAGTGCCAGTTTCAAGCTGACGTTCTGACACCTACCCACTCACTGACCCGAATAGAGCGGGGTGCCCGCTAGGATTTTTCCCTGCATTCGGCGACGGGCGGTGCATTTTCGCCTTTGGTGACGTCGTAAAGCGATGCCTCCGCTCCCTTCGTCCACCAGACCAGCCGTCCGCCAGCGTAGCGCACGCCGGATGCCGCTATGCCCGCAGCAGCGACGACCGGCTTCCCCTCATAGGTGAAGACGGCCAGCGACACCGGCCCGGCATTCACATATTCGACCGACATATCATTTCGGCCGCAGTCGTAATCGACTTTGACCTGCTCGACGTCGATCCCGTCCGGCAGCCCGATCACGATTTCCACGGCATCGGCGCGATGAGCCAGAAGGACCAGACCAGCGGCAACAAGGAACAAAGGCTTCATTGAAACGCTCCCGGTAAACGAGGATATGCCGTCAAGAAGGATGACGCAATTCAGCCTTCGCCAGAAGACAGGGCGGCCTGAATCAGGCTCTTCGCATCGTCGCTCGCCCATTCAGCTGGCCCGTTCATATGAGCAAGGAGGCAGCCGTCCTGGTCCACCAGGAGCGTGACCGGGAGTCCAAACGCAAGCCCGCGTGTCTTCAGTTCATTGAAGACACCCATGGAGCTGTCACGATAATAGGTGAGCGATTTGATCCCCGTTTCCTGCAGAAAGGCCTTCGGCTTCTCGTCGCCCCCGCGATCGACATTGATGGCAACGACCTCGAAGCGGTCCGATCCCATATCGCCTTCCAGGGCGTCAAGAGCAGGCATTTCCGTGCGGCAGGGCACACACCAGGTAGCCCAGAGATTGATAAGCAATGTCTTGCCGGCGAGACTTGCCACCGTGACCAGCTTCCCATCCGGCCCATTAAAGACGAGATCACCGAGGAAATGCGGCTGGTCGGCGGGCAGCATGGCAGCCACCTCTCCGCCGATCGCAGGATCGAGAGCGGCCACTTTCTCCGTCTTTGCAGCGCAGGCGGTTTCCTCCGCCGTTTGCGCACCCGTGTTGCCATTCGGCCCGCCGATCACGTATAGGGCGGTAACCCCGGCGATGATGCCTGCGACCGCCGAAAGCGCGACCAGACCAAACGCTGGAATTTTCCTATTGATTATCGGCATTTCTGAACTCCAGCGCCCGGTTAACACGATGAACGAGAACAAGACCAGCAATCGCATGTGGGGCGGACGTTTTGCCTCAGGTCCCGGCGCCATCATGGAGGCGATCAACGCATCCATCGGTTTCGACCGCAAACTCTATGCGCAGGATATCCGCGGCAGCCTCGCGCACGCCGCGATGCTGGCCGAAACTGGCATAATCTCGGCGGAAGACGAACGGAAGATTGCTCACGGGCTGAACACGATCCTGTCAGAGATCGAGTCTGGCAAGTTCGAGTTCTCGACCAGGCTCGAGGACATCCACATGAATGTGGAGGCGCGACTAGCGGAGCTGATTGGACCTGCGGCGGGCCGGCTGCACACGGCGCGCTCCCGCAACGATCAGGTGGCCGTCGACTTCCGCATGTGGGTCAAGGAAGAACTGCAACGGATTCATGCTGCCCTGGGCGGCTTGATCGAGGCTTTCCTTGCCCGGGCCGAAGAACATGCGGCGACCGTGATGCCGGGTTTCACGCATCTGCAGACGGCACAGCCCGTCACCTTCGGCCACCACCTGATGGCCTATGTGGAGATGTTCGGCCGCGACCGCTCGCGCGTGCGCGACGCCATAGAGCGGCTCGACGAATGCCCCCTGGGAGCCGCAGCGCTTGCCGGAACGAGCTTTCCGATCGACCGCCAGATGACGGCGAAAGCGCTCGGCTTCCGCGAGCCCACGCGCAATTCCATCGACACGGTCTCTGATCGCGATTTCGCGCTGGAGTTCCTGTCGATCGCCTCGATCTGCGGTACGCATCTCTCGCGGCTGGCGGAAGAAATCGTCATCTGGTCGACACCGCAATTCGGCTTCATTCGCCTGTCGGATGCCTTTTCCACCGGCTCTTCCATCATGCCGCAAAAGAAAAATCCGGACGCAGCGGAACTCATTCGCGCCAAGACGGGCCGGGTGAACGGCCATCTGATCGGACTGCTCACCGTGATGAAGGGCCTGCCGCTCGCCTATTCCAAGGACATGCAGGAGGACAAGGAAGCCGTTTTCGACGCAGCCGAAACGCTGGACCTGATGATCGCCGCCATGACCGGCATGGTAGGAGACATCACCGTGAATGCCGCCGCCATGAAGAAGGCGGCAGGCAGCGGCTTCTCCACCGCTACGGACCTTGCGGACTGGCTGGTGCGCGAAGCGGGCCTTCCCTTCCGCGAGGCTCACCATGTCACCGGCCGGGTGGTGGCGCTGGCGGAGGAACGCAATTGCGGGCTGGAGAAGCTTCCGCTCGCCGACCTCCAGGCAATCCACCCAGCCATCACCAATGACGTCTATTCCATTCTCTCGGTCGCCAAGTCAGTGATGAGCCGCACCTCGTATGGTGGCACTGCTCCAGCTGAAGTGCGGCGGCAGATCCGTTATTGGCGCAAGCGCCTGAAACGGGATGCAATGGCGAAGGAAAACCGCTAGAACCACTCGGGTTACAGGATTGGACGGCAATGAAAGCGCGCAGAACGCTCACTCTTATCGTGCTCGGCCTTGCGATCGGGCTTTCGGCCTGCGGCCGCAAAGGCCCGCTCGACACGCCCTACGAAGCGGCGGTAGATGCCAGGCGCGAGGCTGAACGCAACGACCAGCCCCTGCCGCCGGAGCCGCAAAAACCAGTTGAGGATCGGCCCTTCATTCTCGACCGTCTGCTCTGAGTGCGCGGCTATCGCAACGATCGCGCAGGAAAGAACGCGCCCAAATGAACCATTTTGAATACCGCGACGGTGTGCTCCACGCCGAGGATGTGCCGGTGCCGCAAATTGCCGCTTCCGTTGGCACACCCTTTTACTGTTATTCGACCGCGACCCTGACGCGCCATTTTCGCGTCTTCTCCGAAGCTCTTTCCGGGCTCGATGCCCTGGTCTGCTATGCGATAAAGGCCAATTCCAACCAAGCGGTGCTGAAGACACTCGGGAACCTGGGCGCCGGCGCGGACGTCGTCTCCGAGGGCGAATTGCGCCGGGCTTTGGCCGCCGGCATTCCGGCAAACAAAATCCTTTTCTCCGGCGTAGGCAAGACGGCGCGCGAGATGGATTATGCCCTCTCCGCGAGCATTCTCTGTTTCAATGTGGAATCGCTTCCGGAATTGGAGCTGCTCTCCGCCCGCGCACAGGCACTCGGAGTCGAAGCTCCGGTCTCGCTGCGCATCAACCCGGACGTGGATGCCAGGACGCACAGGAAGATCTCCACTGGCAAGGCGGAAAACAAGTTCGGCATACCGTGGAAAGATGCCCGCGCCGCCTATGAGCGTGCAGCGACGCTGCCCGGCCTCAAGGTCACCGGCATCGACATGCATATCGGCAGCCAGATCACGGAGCTTGAGCCCTTCGATCAGGCATTTGCATTGCTGACGGAACTTACCGAGACCCTCCGCGCCGACGGTCACGCGCTCGATCATGTGGATCTGGGCGGCGGGCTGGGTGTGCCCTACAGGGAAGACAATGAACCGCCTCCTCTTCCGGACGCGTACGCTCAGGTGGTCCGCAAACACGTCACGAGGTTGGGCCTCAAGGCGATCTTCGAGCCGGGCCGGCTTATCGTCGGCAATGCGGGCATCCTCGTTTCCGAGGTCATCTTTGTAAAGGAAGGTGAGGCGAAGAACTTCCTGATCGTCGATGCGGCAATGAACGATTTGATCCGCCCGACGCTCTATGACGCCTACCACGCCATCCGTCCGGTGCGTGAGCCGGCGACGAATTCCCGGATGAAGGTGGACGTCGTCGGCCCCGTCTGTGAAACCGGCGACTTCCTGGCGCGGGATCGCGATCTGCCGGTCATGAAGCGCGGCGACCTCATCGCGATCGGTACAGCCGGCGCCTATGGCGCAGTCCAGGCAAGCACCTACAATTCGCGGCTGCTGGTTCCTGAAGTGCTTGTGAATGGTGGACGGTTCCATGTCATACGTCCGCGTCCCACCTACGACGACCTGATCGGCCTCGACTCCCTCCCCGACTGGCTCTGAAATCTCGGCCGTTTATGAGCTCAACGGCTGTTCGATCATCCGCCCAATAATAACGGGCTCGCCCGCCTCGACGGCACCTGCCTTTTCCCCGCGCTTTTTCTCCGAAGTAGCCGCGAGGAAGCGGGCCAGGCCGTATTGGACCAGGATGCCGCTCAGGAGCAAGATGCCATCTTCCAGGACGCCCGTCTGGAAGCGGGCGCGGTAGACCTGCAACGCGATAGACAACACCGATCCGGTAGCGAAAACGGCCAGGCTATGCTGACCGATGAGCTCGATCGGCTTGAACGCGGGCATGGCGATGAGCCGCGACACGATGCTCAGATTCGTCAGCACGTAAGCGAGCGCAAGCACATGCAGAAGCCGCGGCAAGGAAAGGAATGTCTTGTCGAAACTGGCCAGATAGAAGGGAAGGGACCTGTCGAGCGGCAGCGCTCCCATCTTCATCTGGATCCAGATCATCGAGAAAACCAGGTAAGCGAAGGAAAGGCCGAAGAGCCAGGGCTTGAAGGGCACTAGTTTGCGCTTCTCAAGGGCCGCAAGCCCCGCGGCCACTCCTATGGCGTAGAGGAGCTGCCAGCTGACCGGATTGAAGAACCATCCGCCCGCAATGGGATAATTGGGCAGGTTGAGGCGAAACGTACCCGCCAGAATCCAGATCGCCGTGGCGAAAGCGATAAGGGCGGTCCGGCTCCTGATCCCGATGAAGATGTAGAGAGGCGAAACGATCAGAAGCGTGCAATAGAGCGGCAGGATGTTGAAATAGCCGATCTGGTATCCGAGCACCGGCAGGCCGATCACGGCCTCGAGCGGCTTTTCAAGCATGACCCCGAAATTCACGTTCGGAACGATTTTGTCGGAGTTCAGATAGACGACCCCGAAAGCGATGATGGCGATCGCAATTACGGAAGTGACGATATGCGCGACATAGAGCGTGCCGGCCCGCCGTAGCACCCGCAATATGGCCTTGCTCCACTCGCCCGCCTGAAAGCCGCGTGAATAGGCGAGGCCGACGGCAATGCCGGACATGAGGACAAAAGCTTCCGCCGCATCAGAGAAGCCGAAATTGCGTGACGTGAAGTTCTCAAACACGTTGCCCGGAACATGGTTGATGAAGATGGTGAGCAGAGCAAGGCCCCGGAAGACATCGAGCCGGCGATCGCGGCCGATGCCCGGGAGCATGGTAGACTTGTTCATCTGCTGCTTCCGATCTCTGCCGACGCACCGGCTTGCGAAATGGTCTTGTCGGCCTCGCGCGCGACCGCTTCCAGGGTCTCGGCCTGAACGGCCGAGCGCCAGCGCTCCAGCACCGCCCGCTGCGACAACATCACCGCTGCGGGCGACAACTCCTCGGGCGTGGCGAAAAGCCCGACTCGGAAGAGAGCGTTGCTGGCGAGGGACGTGCCGCTGATGATCAGCGGAGCGAACACTTGCGGGCCTGCAACCAGCATAATCCAGGGCAGATATTCGGGCGCAAGCCGATAGGCCGCGCCGATCGTTACAAGACCAACGACCACGATCCACCAGCTTGCAGCCCAGCTTTCCGTAAGGCCAACGCGGCCTGCCTCGCGATTGGCTGCCGGCCAGCCGCCATCAGCGCCCGCCAGGACCTCCAGAACCGCCCTGGTCTGGAACAGCATCATGATGGGGGCGAGCACGCTGGTGCAGATGATTTCGGTGACAACGCTCACCAGACAACGGGCCGTTCCGCCAAAGCGCCTGTTGCGGCCCGTAAGCACGCCATCGATCAGGATCAGGAGCTTAGGTCCCAGCAGAAGTCCGACCACACCGGTCAATAGCGCCAGCGCGTTTGCCGTCTCCACGCGGGGAAAGACGGGCAGCCCCGGCACCGGGAAATAGTCCGGAATGACCTGCATCGCCGGAGCGGCAATGCTAGCCGCCAGGAACAGCGCCCAGAGCGGGGCCGCGACATAAGCCATGATGCCCTGGATGAAGACGAAGCGATTCCAGCCTTTGAGCCCCGGTGCTGCGACGATGCGGCTGTGCTGCAGATTTCCCTGGCACCAGCGGCGGTCACGCTTGGCGTAGTCGACCACATTGTCCGGTCCCTCCTCGAAAGAGCCGCGGAGATCGGGATCGATGCGGACCTTCCAGCCGTTGCGCGCCAGAAGCGCC
>Ga0164243_10012255_pt1 | contig 12164 bp, 6 predicted proteins | sample OricompcompostOP_FD_108781 | JGI IMG/M metagenome (GOLD analysis project Ga0164243, IMG submission 108781) | Organic Plus compost microbial communities from Emeryville, California, USA - Original compost - Organic plus compost (OP) | ecosystem: Engineered > Solid waste > Mixed feedstock >...
CTACGGCTACATCGAGCGCACCGACGAGGTGCTCCTCGAATCCGAGACCGCCGTTGCCTATCGTGCCGCGCGCTTCGTCGAGAAGCCGGACAGCGAGACGGCCGCCGAGTATGTGGCGAGTGGGAAGTTCCTCTGGAACGCCGCCATGTTCGTCTGGAGCGTGCGCGCCTTCCAGGCAGAGATCGACCGGCTGACTCCGGAGATCGGCCAGCGCATCCGGACGATCGTCGCCGCCTGGGATTCCGGCAACCGCGAGCGGGTGATTGCCGGCGAGTGGGCCGGCATGCCGGACGAGACGATCGACAACGGCATCATGGAGCACACGCCGAAGGTGGCCGTCGTTCCGACGGAGATGGGCTGGTCCGATGTGGGGGACTGGAATGGGCTCGGCGAGCTGATCGAACGCGACGCCCTCGGCAACTCCGTGCGCGGGGACTTCCTCCAGATCGACACGACCAACAGCGTGGTCTGGTCGGAGACGGGACGCATGCTGGCGTTGGTCGGCATCGATGGGGTGATCGTCGTCGATACGGACGATGCCCTGCTGGTGGTCGATCGCTCACGCTCGCAGGAGGTCCGCCACGTCGTCAGCGAGCTGAAGAAGAACCGCCGGAGCTACCTCAGCTAGAGGACCGAGGACTCAGAAAAGAGGAAAGAGAAACGGATGCAATGATGGCAACCATCATTCGACGTGCGACTCTTTTCTCACTCCTCGGTCCTCACTCCTCCTACTGGACCAGCGAGGCCAGGCTCAGCAACACCACGGCCGTCGTCTTCGTCACCTGGTCGATCGAGACGTGGTCGATCGTGTCGTCGGACGTGTGGTGATAGGGACTCTGACCGAAGAGCTCGCGCGCGATCATGATCGCCTCGAACCCCTGGGCCCTCACGTAGTTGTCATCGGCGTTCATCTTCGGGTCCTGGTTCGGCCAGACGGCGTTGCCGATGCCATAGGCGTCGTTCACGCGCACCATCAGGTCCATCATCCAGGACGACTTCGCGTCGCCATTCAGGATGATCGCATCCCCCTGCCGCGTGGAGCCGACGGAGTCGATATTGAAGACCCCCTCGATCGGCGTCTTGTCGTTCGCCGCCTTCTTCGCCCAGGCATCCGACCCAAGGAGGCCGGAATCTTCGGCATTCGTGAACACCACGCGCAGCGGATAGGTGAGCTGGTAGCCCGAGAGGATGCGGGCGATCTCCAGGCTCGCGGCGACGCCGGTGGCGTTGTCGTCCGCTCCTGGCGACGTTCCGGGGTTCTTGGCCGTCGTGTCCATATGTGCCATCACGCCGTAGATCTTCGAGGAATCCGCCGCGGGAAGCTCTCCGACGATGTTCACCAGCAAGAGGCCATCCGGCGTGATGAAGTCCTCGTACCAGACGGTCAGTCCGTACGATTCCAGCTTCTGGAACAGGTAATCCGCCGCCATCTGGTTTCCAACCAGCGAGTAGTAGCGCGACCCGATCCCCGACCCGTCGCTGGAGCCCATTCCCTGAAGGTCGCGAATGGTCTGCTCGATATTGTCGTTCGAGATCAGCGGCGCAAGGGTGCCGATATCGGTGCTGGCGAGTTTCGGACGGTCGTTCGGGGGGATCGTCCTGTAGGATGGCCCCGGTGCCAGCTTCGTCACGATATATCCGGCATCGGCCAGGGGCCCGACCTCCCCCGGCGCACTCTCGGTCTGGATCAGGCGCACGTTGTCGACCGCATCGACGATCGTCCCGTACTCCCCCACACGGTCGTCCGAGGAGACATCGGCCGGAAGCTGGACAGCGTACAACCGGAGCGTTTCCGCCTCCGGCTGTACCATCGTTACCTGATCGGTTTTCGCCGCGATGTCCGAAACCGTCCCGGGGGGAGCGACGATCCAGCTCCAGGTTCCCGCCGAGAACGACGGCCGGGCGCCGAACGACGCGAGGATTGGCGAGTCGCCGGGCAGGTTCACCCGGATGAGGCAGGAGACGGAGCACTGCTCCCAGATCGCGCCCTGCGCGGCCGGGGTGCCGGATTGGTTATTGCGCGTGTTATCCCCGCCACTGCGCACGCTCTCCGTCGGTGCGGCCACGACGGGGACCGTCGGAGTCGGCACACCGGCCTCGACCGTCACCGTCGATGTCGAACCGGGAACGCCGATCACCGCTTCCGCCGTCTGCGTGGGCGTGACGTTGCTACCCCCTCCCCCGCCGCCCAGCTGCGAGAGCAGCCAGATGAGCGCGATCAGGACGACGATCCCGCCGCCAATCAATGCCGGCAGGAACCACGGCCGGCCCTCGCCGTTCTCACGCACCCAGGTCTGGGCGGTCGCGAGGGCGCCTTCGAAGGCGTTTGGCTCACGCCCATCGAAAGGATCCTCATCAGGAGGCGGTCCCCCGCTGCGGCCATCCCCACCACGGCCGGATCCCCCCGCCGATCCGGCCGTGGTGGTCGCGCCGGCCGAATCCCGCCAATAGCGCGACCCCCGACCGCGTTCAGGCCTCGCCGGGGGTTCCGTTTCCGGTTGCATCGACACGGTCGGTTGAGCGCTCGCCTGGCGGGTCGATGCCGTACGGGTCGGACGCGACGAGCTGGGCGACCCACCCTTCAACTTGTCGGCACTCGCCCGTACCCGCGACGAGACGAACGCGCCGAAATCGACATCCTCCCCCTGCGGGGTTTCGGACGGAGCGGGATTCGGTTCTCCAGCCTGGGGGTTGCGGGTTCCGGGCTGGCGGTTCGCGTCGCTCGACGACATCAGCGTTCCTCGGTCGTATCTCGGCTCAGGCCCGGTAACGGAAGACGTGTTCCGGATTGCCGGGCGAGTCATTCCGGACGGCATCCCGCCCGGAGAGGTCATTGGCGTGTCCGGCTCGATGCGGATAGCTCGGCGCCGGTCACACACCCGGACGCAGCTAAGCCTATCACCTCCTCCGAACGCCGGACGAGATGAACGTACAGCCCGGTCGTTCGTGGCGTAGGCACGACCGTCATCCTATGGCAGACGTCGCGGCGGCTCGGGCAGGGGCACGTCCATCACCCCTTCGAGGATCGTGCGGAGCTGGGCGGCCGCCTGCCCGAGAATGGCGTTTCCCGCCTCCGCCGACGCCGACCGGGCGTCGCCCGTCGTCCCGCCAGCCGTCACCAATGCCTGGCGAACCGGGAAAGTCCCGCTGATCGCGGCGATCACCCGCTGCATCGCCCGCAACGCCGGGTCGACCTCGGGATCGGCCAGCAACTCCCGTCGAACGAGATCCGGACGCAGCGCCAGGATCACTGATGCCTCATCCCCGCCGCCGTGCCCGATCGCCTCGGGTCCCAGAACCGTCTCGGCAGCGTTCGCGATCAGCGAATAGGCATAGATGGAGGTCACGATCGGGACGCCCAATTCGCGATGTGCCCGTTCGGCGGCCACCGCCAGCGCGGCGTTGTTGCCGCCATGCCCGTTGATCAGCGCGATCCGCCGGACACCGTGCCGTGCCAGGGAATCGACGTGGTCGAGCACAATGGCGATCAGCGTCTCCTCCCGCAACGAGATGGTGCCAGGCATGTCGAGGTGCCGCCAGGAGACGCCCCAGGGAATGGCCGGCGCGACAGCCACCCGGGGACCGATCAACGTCGCCGCCAGGGCCGAGAGCACCTGTGCGGAGATCGTGTCCGTCGAAGTGGGCAGTGCCGCGCCGTGCTGCTCCTGCGCACCGACCGGGATCAACACGAGATCGACCAGGTCGCCCATGGCCGCAATCTCGGCGCTCGTCATCTCGCCGATCAGCAGCGGACGCCCATCCGCGCCGTGATCGCTCGTCCCGTTGCCATCCGCCATCTGTCGCTGATCCACGCGCCCGCCTCTCTTCCTGATACGCGCTCATCCGGGTGGTGTCTGGAAGAACGGTAGCACGCCGCCCACCCCCTTCGACGCCACGATCCATCCCATCCGGGTCCTCCCGCTCGCCGGCCGCGCACGCGAAATTCGGCGCTGAGGGAGGCCGTCGCGTATGATTGGCCGCACACTATGTCGAATTGGCTGTTCGGCGTCGTGGCCGATGGGAGCGGGATGGCGCTCATCGGGTTTCAGGTGTCGGCAGACGGCCGTTTGCCGACGCACCTACTGCTCGTTGTTGCCACGAGAATGCGTGCCGGGCTGGGCCGCGTTCTGTCGGGGCTGGGCAGGGAACCTTCCTGTCACATCATCGAGCCCTGGCATTGCCGGGACTCCATCACCTCGGAGACCGGTAATCCCGCGTGTGCAGCATCGGCATCGCCAACATGAGGGAGTTGGGGAGCGTCCATGCGTGCGGACAACAACCACGAACGACGATGGAGCGGACCGCCGAGGATGGCGCGGCTTCGCCTTGGATGGCTGCGCGCCGCGCTATGCGGGGCAATCGCCCTCCTGCTCGTCACCGGCCTGGTGGCCGATCTGAGCATCCTGCCGCTGGACGGGCTGCGACCGGAGTCGGCGCGCGCGGAGAGCGCGATGACTGGCCCGGGAACCTACGTCGTCAGCGCGACGAAGGAAGGGCTCGTCGGTGGGATGACGTCCAGCGGGCACATCATCGTCCCGAACGACTACTTCGTCTCACTCCCGGCCTGCACCCCCACGAACTGCCCGGGCGGCCCCTATTGGGGGCAGATGACCCCGTGCGGCTCCAACTGTTACGTCAAGGTCACCAACCTCGCCAATGGCGCCTGCCGTGTGGAGCCGGTCCTCGACACCGGGCCATGGTTCCGTGTCGATGACTGGTGGAGCCCGACCGCCAGCCGCTATCTCAACAAGCTCGCCTCCAACCCACAGGATCTCCCACAGGGCTACACCGGGGCGGATGCCGCACGAGACGGCCTGAATGTTGGCTACGGCAAGGGCGCGTCCGACGTGTACGGCACCGTCGGCAACCGCTCCGCGATCGACCTTGCGGATGGAACCTGGGACGACATCGGGCTCGGGGCCGGTGGCTACGTCTCCCAGCTCGGCGTGGAGATGCTCTGGCAGTCCGGCGCAGACCCCGGTTCGTCCGCCTCTGCCTGCGGTCATCCGCTGAACGAGAAGCCGGGCGGAAGCGCGCTCCAGCTCTCGGCGAGCTCCGGCACCGTCGGCAGCACTGTGACGGTCAGCGGCTCCGGCTATACCAGCGGCGAGACGGTCCGCATCTACTGGAACTCGACATCCTCGACTCCGCTTGCCACCGTCACCGCAAGCGGCGGCGCCTTCTCCGTCTCGATCACCGTCCCGGAGCTGCCGCGCGGCAGCTACCAGATCATCGCCCGCGGCGCGACCAGCGGCAAGCAGGAGGCTGCCCCCTTCGCGGTCGCCCCGAGCCTCTCGCGCACCCCGACATCGGGGCCGGCCGGCACGCAGGTGAGCGTCACCGTGCGCGGATTCGGCGCGAACGAGCAAGTCCGCCTGACGTGGATCAGCGCGACTGGCCAGGTGCTCGGCACCGCGACCACCAATGCGCTCGGTACCGGCTCGACCACCATCACGATCCCATCCTCGCCGGTCGGCTCCTACGACTATGTCGGGACTGGCCTCACCTCCGGCGCGCGCGCCTACGGCTCGATCTACGTCACCGGGGGCGGTCCAACCCCGACAGGAACCATCTCCCCGACCGTCTCGGCCACCGTTCCGGGAGGAACTGGCACGGCAGTGGTCACCGGCACTGGCGGCGGCGGGCTCAATTGCCGGATGGCCCCGAGCACATCGGGCCAGGTCATCACGGTCCTGGCCGAAGGGGCGACGGTCACCCTCAACGGTTCCGCGAGCAACGGCTGGCAACCCGTGATCTGCGCGAGCAAGCCGGGATACGTCTCCGCGCAGTATCTGAGCGGCTACACAACCCCGACTCCGACTGCCACCGCGACCACCACGCCCACGGCCACCTCAACCACAACACCGACGGCAACCTGGTCTCCAACCGCGACGGCGACGCGCACGCAGACCATCGCGCCAACCAGCTCGCCGACCCGAACGCAAACACCAACCCAGCCCGTGCCGACTGCAACCGCCAATCCCGGCCAGGCCCGCGTCACCGGAACCGGCGGGATCGGGGTGAATTGCCGGAGCGGCGCCGGATCATCGTTCGGCGTCATCACCGTCCTGCCGGAGGGCGCGATCGTCACCCTGAATGGAACGGCAATCAATGGCTGGCAGCCGGTGATCTGCGGCGGCCGATCCGGCTATGTTGCCGCCCAGTACCTGACGATTACCACGCAGCCTTCGACACCCGCGCCGACGGCAACGCCGACCAGCACGGGCATCCCGACCTCCACGCCCACGCGGACGCCAGCAGCCACAGCCACGCCAACTCGCACATCGATTCCCACCCAGACGCCAACCCGCACGCTGGTGCCGACGCAGGCGCCGCCAACGGCGACGCCGAATCCTGGCCAGGCCCGGGTGGTGGGCACGGGCGGGATCGGGGTCAACTGTCGGACAGCACCGAACGGGCAGGTCATCACGGTCCTCCCGGAAGGGGCTGTCGTGACGCTGAACGGAGCCGCAACCAATGGGTGGCAGCCCGTCCTCTGCGGTGGCCGCGCGGGATATGTCTCCGCACAGTACCTGACGATCACGACGCAGCCGTCCACGCCTGTCCCAACCCCGACCGCGACGACACCCGCGACCGCCACGCCAACCCGTACACCGACGGTGACAGCCGTCGCCACGTCCACCCCCACCCGCACGACGGTGCCCACGGCCACCGCGACCGCCACGCCTGCCACGGCCCGGGTTACCGGCACCGGAGGGATCGGCGTCAACTGCCGCACGGCGCCGAGCACATCGGGCCAGGTCATCACGGTCCTGGCGGAAGGGGCCACGGTGCCCCTGAACGGTGCCGCAAGCAACGGCTGGCAGCCGGTGACCTGCGCGGGCCGCGCCGGCTACGTCTCTGCGCAATACCTGACGATCAACGGCGCGTCGATCGGCGGTGCGCTCGCCGTACCGGCCGTCGCCCCGCCGCCGACGGGCATGGCCACGCCTCCAGGCACGGCTGCGCCGAATGCGACGGAGACCGCCACGGCGATCACCGAGCCGGCCTCTGCGACCGTGGAGGCGCCCGCATCGCCCACCATCGCCAGCGATTCCGTGCCCGCCGGGTCCGATCCATCCTTCGCCGGCCAGCCGCTCCCGATCGCCGCCAGCCTCCACTCGGCGAATTCGTCCGCTTCCGCCCCGGCTCACGACGGCGATCCATCGACGGCATGGCAGAGCACCGGCGAGACGCCCGATCAGGCGACCATCACCTTCGACCTCGGCGCGATCCAGGAGCTTACCGGGATCCGCTGGATGATGGGCGCCCCGACCGGCGCCGAGGCGATGACCATCCAGCTCTCGCCCGACGGGGAGACCTGGAGCGACCTCACTAGCGCCACCAACCGCCAGCCGGGCACCTGGGAGGGCGTCGCGACCAACGACAGCGCGCGCTTTGTCCGGTTCGTCGTTGCAAATCCGGATGGCCTCGCGACGATCGGCAACCTGGCCGAGGTCGAGATCTGGGGCACGGGCATCTCCACCACGCCGGAACCCACGGAGACGCTTCTGGCAACTGCATCGCCCACGGCAGAGCCGGCACTGGAAGCCACGGCGACCGCCATTCCGACCGAGGCGCCGACCGTCTCCCCGAGTGAGACCGACATCCCCGCGGCCGAACCAACGCTTGAGCCGACGCCCGAGCCGACGGAGCCGGTCGTGTTCGAGCCGGTTCCCGGGTGGATCGGCGGCACCGGCGGTGATGGCGCCCTGCTCCGCCAGTCGCCCGACCCGGACGGCACAATTCTCACGACGCTCCCCGAGGGCAGCGAGCTCACCGTGACCGGTCCAGCCATCGGCGACTGGACACCGGTTCAGGCCCAGGGGATGGATGGTTTCGTGGCAACGAGCTTCGTCGCTTCGACGCCGCCCGCCACGACACCCGAGCCGGCCGCAACGGTCGAGGGCGCGGCCGCCAGCCAAGGCGATGCAGGTGACGCCGTCATCGCCAGCGACGCGCCCGTAACGGAGGAGCCGCTGCCGACCGAGCCGCCGCAGCCCGTGATGCGCACGCTCTCGATCGCGGTCGCATCCGACGCCAGCGTTTCCAGCGCGCAGCCGGACACCCCGAACGCTGGTGAATCCGGCGGCGTGTTGATGGCGGGCGGTCCGGATGGCGCCCAGACCATCCTCACCTTCGCGGTCGACGGCATCGGGACGGGCACGGTCGTCAGTGCCCAGCTCGTGCTGACCGGAAGCGGCGACGCATCCAGCAGCGGCGGCACCCTGCTCGCCGGACCCGGTGTCTGGTTCGACGAGTACGGAGCCACGGCGAACCAGGTCGCCGGAGCCGGGCTCGGCGGCGTGGGCTGGATCGATACGATCAACCCCGGCGGCCAGACCGTGGTCGATGTCACCGGGGTCGTCAACGCCGATGGCACGATCTCGTTCGTCATCCTGGGCACGCCCGACGGCGCGGTGGGGATCGGCAGCAAGGAGATCGGCGCGGGGGCATACCTCGAGCTGACCGTGGAGGATGCCGGGCAGTAGGGCGGGAAAACTGCCTGGAAAGAGGATCGACAACCGCCTGGATTACGGTAGGCTTCATCCAGTAGGCATCAGCCGCATCGGGGGCGATTCGAGCCTCCAGAGATCTGTCGCATCACGAGGAGGGCTTCCATGTACAAGCGCATCGTCGTCCCGTTGGACGGCTCCGAACTTGCCGAGCAGGCGCTCGGCCAAGCCATCCAGCTTTCGAAGAGCACTGGGTCCCCGCTCTACCTCGTCCGCGTCGTCGATATCTCCTCCATGGCCCGGTATGCCGGGGCCACCCCGATGGCCGGAGCGGACTTCGGGCTGCTTGGCACCATGGTCGACGAGGAGCGCGAGGACTCCACGAAGTACATCACCGAGATGGTGAAGAAGCTGGAGGGCGAGGGGCTCCAGGTCAGCGGCGAGGTGCTGCAAGGAGCCGTCGCCATGGCGATCGTCGACTCCGCCTCGCCGGAGGACGTCATCGTGATGTCCTCGCACGGGCGCACCGGCGTGAGCCGCTGGTTCCTCGGCAGCGTTGCGGAGGAAGTCGTACGCAAGGCGACCTGTCCGGTGCTGCTGGTGCGCAAGGGCATCGTCGACGCGACCGCCAATTCGGAGCAAGCCGTCACCCAGTAGGCCGACCCTGCTTCCTGCCGAACCGGGCCGCATGTCACCACATGTTGACATGCGGCCCGGTTTATGCGATTCCTGTACCCAGGCCCACGAGCGACCTGTGCTCTCCGAGCGAGGGAGGTGACGTTGTCCTTGGCCGGTCGATTCAGGAGCAGTGGCGGGATACATGGTTCATTTCGGACGGCGTTCACAACGCAATGGTGAGATAGCGACGATCGACGAAGCAGCCTCGCGGCCGGGAGAGCGCGGGCGGGGCGGATTCGCGGCGCTCCGGTTCCGCAACTACCGGCTCTACTTTGGAGGGCAGATCGTCTCGGTCATCGGGACGTGGATGCAATCCACCAGCGAAGCCTGGCTGGTGGTCGACCGGCTGCATGCCTCGCCGATCCAGCTCTCGCTGGTGCCCGTCTGCCAGTTCGGTCCCGTCCTGATGCTGGGCATCCCGTCCGGCCTGCTGTCAGATCGTCTCCCGAAACGCCGCATCCTCCAGTTCACCCAGTCGATGTTCGCGCTGCTTGCGCTGACGATGTCGCTGCTGATCTTCTCGAACCTCGTCCAGCTCTGGCATGTCTACCTCATCGCCCTGCTCTATGGGATCACCACCGCCATCGACCAACCGGCACGCCAGGCGTTCGTCTCCGAGATGGTCGAGCGGGACGTGGTGATGAACGCCGTATCGCTCAACTCCGCCGTCTTCAACACCGGCCGGGTGATCGGCCCAGCCGTGGCTGGCGCCCTGCTCGCCCTCTTCGGGCCGGCGGTCTGCTTCCTGATCAACGCGATCAGCTTCGTCCCCGTCGTCGGCGCGCTGACGGCCATGCGCCTCAAACCGCATGTAGCGCGAGCCTCCGGCTCGGCGATCGCCGGGATCCGCGAGGGGCTCGGCTATATCCGTCATACCCCCGAGATCCGGCGGACGATCCTGCTGATCGGCTTCATCGGCACCTTCGCCGTGAACTACAACGTCTGGGTGCCGCTGCTCGCCCAGGACGACTTCAAGGCCGGCGCCGGGACGTATGGCCTCCTGATGTCCGCGATGGGGATCGGATCGCTGGCCGGTGCCTTGTCGCTCGCGTTCTTTGGCGGGCGAAAGCCGAACCGCACCCGGATGCTGGCGGCGGCGATGGGCCTGGGCGTGGCCGAAATCGGCCTCGGCTGGGTTGCATCGGTGCCGCTTTCCGTCCACCTCGGCATGGTGGCGCTGGCAGTGATCGGCTATCTGAGCACCTCCACGATGGCGACGGCCAACACGATCGTCCAGACAACGGCCAGCGATGAGTATCGCGGGCGCGTGATGGCGGTCTACATGACCGTCTTCACCGGAACCACACCCGCCGGCGCCCTCGCTGCCGGTGCCGTCGCGGAGAACTTCGGCGCGCCGGCATCGGTCGCCACGGGTGGCGCCATCGCCTTCCTCGCCGCGATGATCATCGCCTGGACGACCCGTTCGGCAATCACCAAGGCGGTCAAGAAGGTCGCGACCGTCGAGGCGCGTTCCTCCGGATCGAACGCCGACTGATCCGATGGCCGGCGCGGGTACAATGCCCTCGGCGGAGCGTTGGGCTCCGCCGAGGGCATTGCCGTCTTCCGTGCGCTGTCGCCGGGGACCACGCCGGGATGTGAACCGAACCGATGGGATTCAGCCCGTTCATCATCATCAGCCTGTTCTACGCCGTGATCGGCATCCGGATCATCGCCCAGGTGGTCCAGCATCGCCGCGCGATCTTCGACCGCACCTTCACGCAGTTCGACCGCTCGATGGTCGACCAGGCTGCATTCTTCATCCTGGTGCCGATATCGGTAGCGCTGCACGAGCTGGGGCACGCCGTCACGATCTGGCTGATGGGTGGCCAGGTGGTCGATTTCGGCTTCTATGTCTTTGCCGGGTACGTGTCGTTCTACCCGGATGAGTTCACCGCATCCCAGCGCATCCTGATCGCTGCGGCGGGCAGCCTCGTCAATCTCGTGCTGATCCTGATCGCGCTGGCCGTCGTCTTCGGCAAGAAACCGCCGATGCGCGCCGCCTACAACGAGCTGCTGCTTCAATTCGTCTTCATCTCGGGAATCAACGCCTTCATCGTCTACCCGCTGCTCGACGTCGCCTCCGGGCTCAATGGCGACTGGCGGCAGATGTACGATGGCGGCGTGCCGGCGCTCAGCGTGGCAATCGGGCTCATCCACATCAGCATCCTCGGCGGCGGCTACTGGCTGAACAGCAACCCGCGGCTCAAGGCGCGCATTGCCGTGCTGACCGATGTACCCCCCGGATACGAGCGGCGGATGCTGGGGGGTATCCAGCCCAGCAAGCTCGATCTCTCGACCCTCAGCCCGGCTGAGCGCACCCTGCGCGAGGCCGCCGAGCGCGTTGCGGGCGGCTGGGATACCAAGGTAGAAACAGATGTCCAGCGGTTCAACGGCGGATCGGCCGTCACGCTCGCCTGGCGGCGCGGCCATCTGCATCATCTCATCGCGGCACGGACTTTCCCGACCGGCGTGACCGACCTGATCGCCATTCCCGCCGGGCCAGCAATCCCATCCGCGACGCCCCCGGCACCGCGCCAGCTCTACCGGTGGGCAAGCATCCCCAACGCCGACGACCTGACGATGGGGCTACGCATGGCGATGGAGTCGATCGATCGGGCCGGGTAGCCGGGAAGTCGCCCGCGAGAACGCGGAGGGTCGGCCTCATATGGACCGACCCGAGGTCGTCACCGGCGAACGCGAGGGCAATTCCAGGCCGGTCGCTATGACGGGGAGATGGTGACGCGCATCCCGTCGTAGGCCGGTTCATAGCCCGATTCCGCCGTCCAGGTCGCCAGCTTGTCGTGCGTCGGGTTGCTGTGGTGGGCGAAGTGCGTGGCGAGAATCCTGGTGCGATCGTCGATCGCGCCCGCCGCCCGCGCCTGCGCGATCTCCTCGCGGAAGGTCCCCGCATTATGATGCCCACCTGCCGGCCCTTCCTGCACTGCGCCGGTGTTATCGAGCACGAATACATCGAAGATCCAGCCACGCTCCGCCAGCCGCTTCCACGTCCCATCGGCCAGGTTCCCGGTA
>Ga0164243_10012257_pt1 | contig 12162 bp, 11 predicted proteins | sample OricompcompostOP_FD_108781 | JGI IMG/M metagenome (GOLD analysis project Ga0164243, IMG submission 108781) | Organic Plus compost microbial communities from Emeryville, California, USA - Original compost - Organic plus compost (OP) | ecosystem: Engineered > Solid waste > Mixed feedstock >...
CCCGCGGGAACCGGGGAGGAGGCGCTCAGCGCGGCGCGCTGCCCGCGAACTGCATCGAGCGGTACGGCCAGTCCCGCTCGGTGTTCCACTGGCTGACCACCAGGTGCAGGTCATCCAAAGTGGACCCGGGCACGATGTAGCCGCCGTAGAGCTGGGCCACCCGCCCGCTCCCGTGGTCCTCGTCGCCCCAGGCGGTGCCGTGCACCGCGGTCGCCCGCGGCGCCTCGTAGAGGTTCGCCGTCGGCACGTCCAGGTTGAGCACGTCGATGCGGTAGTTGCCCGCGTCGAACAGCGACAGCAGCCAGCGCCCGCCGATCGGCCGCAGGCACAGCTCGCCGTAGGCCCCGGTCAGCGCGATCGTCGGCGGGTTGCCCCAGGCCCACCGGCCGTCCCGGAAGCCCCAGCCCTCCCAGGCGCCCGGGTCGGCGATCCGGTCGGCGGGCACCCGGTGCAGCAGCAGCCCCTGGTCGCGGCGGAAACCGGTGCTGAACGCGTACACCCAGCCGTCGTCGCCGAGCCCCCACGTGAGCATCTGGAACAGCCCGCCGTGCAGGTCGCCGGGCCAGTGCGTGCCGGTGTGCTCCCAGGTCTCGCCGTTGTCGACGGAGCGGTGCAGTTCGGTCCAGTGCACGTTGCCGATGCCCTCGCACACCATGACGTGCAGGAACATCTCGCGGCCGATGGTGATCACGTCGGTGGGCAGCACGGTGGTCACCCGCCGCCCGTAGATGATCGAGTCGTGGTGGTACGGCAGCGCCTGCTCGGCGTACTCCTTGCGGCCGAACCAGCGCCTGCGGCCCAGCGAACCGGTCCACTCGATGCCGCCCTTGGTCGCCGTCGCCGGGTCGGCGAACAGCACGACCGGCGAGCGCCAGCCCGGCCCGCCGACCCCGGCGCGCTCGAAGGTGTCGCCGAAGACCGCGACCAGCCGGCCGTCCGGGGCCACCTCCAGCACGCCGAGGTCGGTGCCGCCGATGCCGAAGCGGTCGGTGATGCCGGGTCCGGTCAGGTCCTTCACCTTGCGCACCGGTGCGGTCCCCTTTCGCCGCTGAGGAAATTTCCACCTCTGAGCGTATGAGCCGGCCGGGGTGCGCGACCGATGCGGCCGGTGCGCTCGACTCCTAACGCTGCGGAACCAGGCGGAACACCGCGTGCCGCCCGGCGATCCGCTCGAACTCGGCCAGCGGGGCGTGGCGGTCGGCCGCGAAGTGCGGGCGGGCTCCCGGCGCGACGCGCAGGTACTCGCGCAGGATCGGGGCGCGCTCGGACACCGGGACCTCGACGAGCCGCACCGGCTGCGCGCGGCCGTGGCGCAGCACCGCGCGCCCGTCCGCGGCGCGCACGTTGCGCACCCAGTTCGGCTCGCCGCCGAGCATCGCGACCAGGTAGCGCTCGCCGCCGTGCTCGGCCACCGCCACCGGCAGCGAGATCCGCCGCCCGCTGCGCCTGCCGCGCACCTCCAGCACCGACCAGGCGCGCGGCGAGAGGCCCGCGCCGAACAGCCACACCCCCAGCCGGTTCAACACCTGCGCCGGAGCCGCCGGAGCGCCCCGCCGGTAGGCCCACCGCTGGAACCTCCGCAGCGGGCCGCGTTCGTGCACCGCACCGGTCATGACCGGTCCCCCATCGACTCGAAGCTGCAGCGGCGGAACAGCACCCTGGCAACCCTGGCGGCCTTTCCCGCACGGTCCCGCTCGCGGACCGACCGGCGCAAGTAGGTGCAGACCACTGTGGACGGCGGGATTCCCGGCCGCTGCGGCGGATCCGACGTGTGGGGCGCGTGGTGCCGGAGTCACGCGGGTGGCGGTCCCGAGCTGCTGCCGTAGCGCAGCGCGGTCGGCACGAGCACCGGCTCCGGCCGCGCCCCGGACAGCAGGTCGACCACCATGCGCCCGGCCGCGCGGCCCTTCTCGGTCATCGGTTGTTCCACTGTGGTCAGTCGCAGCGGGGCGAGCCACGGCGCGTCGATCCCGTCGAACCCGACCACGCTGAGGTCCTCCGGCACCCGCAGGTCCAGCGCCCGCGCGGCGTGGATCACGCCGATCGCCAGCAGGTCGCTCTGCGCGATCACCGCGGTCGGCCGGTCCGGCCCGGCGAGCAGTTCGCGCCCGGCCCGCTCGCCCTCCTCGACCAGGCCGCTGGCGGTCTCCCAGGCCGGGACCCGCTGCCCGACCGCCTCCTCCACCCCGCGCAGCCGGTCGTACCAGGTCGGCAGGTCGTCCAGCGCGCGCCGCTCGTCGTCCAGCCAGCCGCCCGGCCCGGCCGGCTGGGAGGCGGGCAGGGTGACCACGGCGAGGCGCCGGTGGCCGAGCCCCAGCAGGTGCTCGGCGAGCTCGCGGCTGGCACCGCGGTTGTCCAGCTGCACGCTCGGCGCCCCCGGGATGCGCGGGCCCTCCACCACGACCAGCGGCACACCGCGCTGCCGCAGCGACCGCAGCACCGGCTCCTCGGCGCTGCTGCAGCTCTCCACCACCGCGGCGTCCAGCGGGGCCTTCGCCACCTGGTCCGGGTCCGGGCCGGTGCGCCCGCTGCTGCCGGACAGCAGCAACAGCGCGAATCCGGCCGGGGCCAACTCCTCGTTGAGCCCGTCCATCAGCGCCACCGCGACCGGATCGCGGAAGGCGTAGCGCAGCCGCTCGCCGATCAGCACGCCGACGATGCCCGAACGCCCCTGCCGCAGCGAGCGGGCCAGCGGATTCGGCCCCGTGTAGCCGAGTTCCGCGGCCGCGTCCAGCACCCGCCGCCGCGTCGCCTCCGCCACCGGGCCGGAGCCGGAGAACACCAGCGAGGCGGTGGACAGCGAGACGCCGGCGGCCGTGGCGACTTTCGCCAGCGTCGGCCGGGAGCCCCCGGAACTGTGCGAATCTCCCATACGAGCACTCCTTGACCTTCGCCGCGGGCGGCTGAATACTAGCCGCCGACCGTGATCGAATCGTTTCGATCCCTGGGGGACCGCCAGTGCCGACGCAGGCGCGCACCATCGTCCGAGCCCGCAACGCCGTGGCCGTGGTGTTCGCGGCCAACGGCTTCGCCATCGCCAGCTGGACGGCGCGGCTGCCGGAGGCCCGCGACGCGCTCGGGATCAGCCCCGGGCAGGTCGGGGCGCTGCTGCTGGCGATCTCCTGCGGCTCGCTCGGCGGGATGCCGGTCGCCGGGGCGCTGGTGCGGCGGTTCGGTGCGGCCGCGACGATCACCGGGGCCGCGGTGGTCAACGCCGCCGGGCTGGCCTGCGCCGGGATCGGGGCCGCGGTGTTCGGGCTGTACTGGGTGTGCTGGGCCGGCCTGCTGCTGCTCGGGCTGGGCGCGGGCATCTGGGACGTGGCGATGAACGTCGAGGGCGCGGCGGTCGAGCACGCGCTCGGGCGCACGATCATGCCGCGGTTCCACGCGGGCTTCTCCTTCGGCACCGTGCTCGGCGCCGCCGCCGGAGCGGTGTCCTCGGCGCTGCGGATTCCCGTGGCTGCCAACGTGATCGGCGTGGCCGTCGCGGTGGTGGCCGCGGTCGGGCTGGCCGCGCCCGGGTTCCTCGCCTCGCACGCATCCCGCGATTCCGCGCCGCGGACCGCGCTGCGCGCCTGGATCGAGCCGCGGACGCTGGTGATCGGCCTGATGGTGCTGGCGCTGGCGCTGACCGAGGGCACCGCGAACGACTGGCTCGCCGTCGCGTTCGTCGACGGCTACGCCACCGCGCCCTGGCTGGGTGCCGCGGCGTTCGCGGTGTTCCTGACCGCGATGACGACCGGGCGGATGCTCGGCACGAGGCTGCTGGACCGCTTCGGCCGCCCGCCGGTGATCTGGGCGACCATGGCCACCGCGTTCGTCGGCGTGCTGCTGGTGGTCTTCGGCGGCAGCCTGCAGCTCGCGCTGGCCGGTGCCGCGATCTGGGGCGTGGGCGCCTCGCTGGGCTTCCCGGTCGGGATGAGCGCCGCCGCCGACGACCCCGAGCACGCGGCCGCGCGCGTGGGCGTCGTGTCCACGATCGCCTACACCTCCTTCCTCGCCGGGCCGCCGCTGCTCGGCTACCTCGGCAACCACGTGGGCACGCTGCACGCGCTGCTGGTGGTGGCCGTCCTGCTGATCCCCTCCGCCGCGGCGGTGCCGGCCGCGCGGAGGCCGCGTCGTTCCTAGGAACGCCCTGTCGGAATCGACACGACGAAGGAGTCGCATGTCCACCACCGAGATCGACCGGCGCACCTTCGGCAAAGCCGCCGGCGTCGCAGGCCTGACCGCGCTCGCCTTCACCCCCGGAACCGCCGCGCAGGCCGCCGGCGAACCCGTCCGCACCACCTCCCCGGACGGCACGATCACCGCGGAATTCCGGCTCGTGCAAGGGAAACCGCAGTACCGGATCAGCCGCGGAAGCACCGCGGTGATCGACTGGTCCGGCATGGGTTTCGAGCTCGGCGGCGGGGCGCGATTAGGCGCCGCCACCGAACTCGTCGGCACGCACCGCCAGGAGCTCGACGAGACCTGGAAACCCGTGTGGGGCTCCTCGGCCGAGGTCCGCAGCCACTGCCACAGCACCGTGCTGCGGCTGCGCGAGACCACCGCGCCGCAGCGGATCGTCGACGTCGAGTTCCGCGTCTTCGACGACGGCGCCGGATTCCGCTACGCCTTCCCCGAACAGCCCGATCTCGGCGACTTCGAGGTGCTCGACGAGTTCACCGAGTTCCGCTTCACCGCCGACCACACCGCCTGGTCCGCCCCCGCCAACTACGACTCGGTGGAGTACCTGCACACCGAGACCCCGCTGACCCGCGCCGGCGGCCTGCACCCGTGGCAGGAGCCGCGCAACGAGGAAGGCGAGAAGATCGGCGACGTCGCCACCCCGCTGACCGTGCAGGTCGCCGACGACCTGTTCCTCGCGGTGCACGAGGCAGCGCTGTTCAACTACCCCGGCATGACCCTCACCAAGATCGACGGCGGGCCGAGCCTGCGCAGCGCCCTGGTCCCGCGCAAGGGCGAAGGCCGCCGCAAGGCGCTGCTGCGCACCCCGTTCCCGACGCCGTGGAGGGTGTTCCTCATCGGCCGCACCGCCGGGGACCTGGTCGAGTCCAACCTGGTGCTCAACCTCAACGAGCCCTGCGCGATCGAGGACCCCTCCTGGATCAAGCCCGGCAAGTTCGCCGGGATCTGGTGGGAGATCCACAAGGGGCGCAACACCTGGATCGAGGGCCCCGACCTCGGCGCCACCACCGAGAACACGCTGCGCTGCATCGACTTCGCCGCCGCGAACGGCATCCCGTACGTGCTGGCCGAAGGCTGGAACAAGGGCTGGAAGACCGGCGGCGACTTCGGCGACTCGCAGGACTTCCTCACCCCCAACTCCCAGTTCGACCTGCAGCGGGTCGTCGACTACGGCAGGCAGCGCGGCGTCGCGTTCCTCGCGCACAACGAGACCGGCGGCGGCATCGACAACTACGAGCGGCAGATCGACCGGGCCTTCGCGATGTACGAAGAGCTCGGGCTGCCCGGGGTGAAGACCGGCTACGCCGGGGACATCGACGCGCACTACCACCACGACCAGTCGATGGTGAACCACTACCAGCGGGTGATCCACAAGGCCGCGCAGCACAAACTCATGATCAACGCGCACGAGCCGATCAAGGGCACCGGCATCGAGCGCACCTACCCGAACTTCGTCTCCCGCGAAGGCGCCCGCGGCATCGAGTACGACGCCTGGTCGGCGGGCAACCCGCCGGAGCACACCGTGACGCTGCCGTTCACCACCATGCTCGCCGGGCCGTTCGACTACACGCCCGGGATCTTCGACATCACCTGGTTCCCGCCGCAGAGCCCGCAGGACGACCACGGCACCGACAACGACGGCACCCGCTGCCACACCACCCGGGCGCACCAGCTCGCGCTGTACCCGGTGCTGCTGAGCGGGCTGCAGCAGTTGTCCGACGTGCCGGAGCACTACCAGGACGTGCCGGAGTTCGAGTTCCTCCGCGAAGTCCCGGTCACGTGGGACGAGACGCGGGTGGTGCAGGGCGAGATCGGCGACTACCTGACGATGGCGCGGCGCAGCGGCGACAGCTGGTTCGTCGGCTCGCTCACCGACGAGCAGGCGCGCACGTTGCAGGTGCCGCTGCGGTTCCTCGGCGAGGGCGAGCACGTCGCGCACGTCTACGCCGACGGACCGGAGACCGACCTGGACACCAACCCGAACGCGGTGGCCGTCCAGCGGTTCCGGGTCACCCGGGACACCGTGGTGCGCGCTGAGCTGACCCGCGGCGGCGGGCACGCGATGCGCATCGTTCCCGCCGGGCCGGGGGATGCGCACCTCCCGCTGCGCTGATCGCACGGCCCGTCCGCCCGGAGCGCTCCGGGCGGACGGGCCGCCCGCGGGAGAGAACCGCCCGCCGTGCCACCGGATTCCGGTCAGGCCCGCTCGACGTCCTGGGCCAGCAGGTGGTGGTTGACCGCGATCGCCGCCGTGCTGCCCTGGCTCGCGGCGTTGACCAGCTGGGCGGGGCTGTCCGAGACGTTGCCCGCGGTCCACACCCCGTCGACGCTGGTGCGCCCGGAGGGGTCGACCGCGAGCCGGCCGTTGTCGCCGACCGCGCACCCGAGCTCGGTCAGCAGCTCGTCGCGCGGCGCGAACCGCGGTCCGACGAACACCGCCTCCCGCGCGACCTCCCGGCCGTCGGCGAGCTCCACCCCGCGCACGCCCTCCGCGCCGGAGACCACCCGCCGCACCGGTCCTGCGACCACCTCGATCCCGCGCGCGGCGAGCCTGTCCCGTTCGGAGGCGTCCAGCTCGATGCGGTTCGGGAAGAACACCACGTCCGCCGACCACTGCCGCACCAGCTGCGCCTGGTGCAGCGTGAACGGCCGGTTGTCCCCGCCCACCACGGCCAGCGCGCGGTCCCGCACCTCGTAGCCGTGGCAGTAGGGGCAGTGCAGCACGTCCCGGCCCCAGCGCTCGCGCAGCCCGCCGACGTCCGGGAGCTCGTCGCGCAGCCCGGTCGCGGCCAGCACGGCTCGCGCCCGCAGAGCGCCGCTTTCCCGCCGCACCAGGAAATCCGCGCCGTCCCGCTCGATGCGCTCGACCCGGTCCTCGACGAACTCGCCGCCGTAGCCGGTCATCTCGGCCCTGGACCTGCTCAGCAACTCATCCGGGGAAATCCCGTCCAGCGCCGGGAATCCGTGCGCGTGCGCGGCCGGTGCGTGCCGCGGCTCGCCCGCGTCCACGACCACCACCCGCCGCCGCGCCCGCGCCAGCACCGTCCCGGCCGCGAGGCCCGCGAGCCCGCCGCCGATCACCACCACGTCGTAGTCCGCCATCGCCAATCCCCTCGTGCCCGCGCGGCGATTCCCGGACTGCTGCTGAGGATTCCGGGGCCGCGGCGATCGTCATCGGATCGGCCGGTCAGGTCCGGGACTCCGGTCCCCCTCCCCGGCGCCGCGGCGCTGCCCGCGCCTGCGGCCGCGGGGACTCTAGCAATGCGCGGTGATTACTGGAGCGGGATGTCCAGGCCGCGTTCGTGCTCTGGCCGCGGGCCGAAGAGGCGCCGGTCGGCCTCGGCGATGGGCACGTCGTTGATGCTCGCCTCGCGGCGGCGCATCAGGCCGCGCTCGTCGAACTCCCACAGCTCGTTGCCGTAGCTGCGCCACCACTGCCCGCCGGTGTCCCGGCACTCGTACTGGAACCGCACGGCGATCCGGTCGCCGTCGGCGCTCCAGAGGCTCTTGCGCAGTGCGTAGTCCAGCTCGCGCGCCCACTTCGCGGTCAGGAACTCGACGATCTCCGCCCGCCCCCGCAGGAACACGTCCCGGTTCCGCCACTGCGAGTCCGGCGTGTAGGCGAGCGCCACGCGCTCCGGGTCCCGCGTGTTCCACGCGTCCTCAGCGGCCTGCACCTTCTGCACCGCGGTCTCCCGCGTGAACGGCGGCAACGGCGGGCGCTCTTCCGGCACGGCGACCTCCCATTCGAGAACGGTCGTTCTCAACGTTCCGGCTACCGTAGAGAAGGATCGTTCTCGACGTCAAGGACACCGCGATGCCCGCCCCGATCACGGAAGACCAGGCCCGCTCCGACCGCGAAGCGCTGCTCGACACCGCCGAGCGGCTGTTCTACGCGCACGGCATCCGCGCCGTGGGCATGGACGCGATCCGCGCCGCCGCAGGCCTCCCGCTCAAGCGGATCTACCGGCTGTTCCCCACCAAGGAGGACCTCGTCACCGCTGCCCTGGCCCGCCGCGACCAGCGCTGGCGGGCGAGCCTGGCAGCGCACGTCGAGCGGGTCGCCGATCCCCGCGAGCGGGTGCTGTCCGTCTTCGACTGGCTCGGCGAGTGGTTCGCCGAACCCGGTTTCCGCGGGTGCGCCTGGGTCCACGCGCACGGTGAGCTCGGATCCTCCTCCGAGGCGGTGCTCGCCGAGGTCCGCGCGCACAAGCAGGCGTTCCACGACCAGCTCGCCGGCTACGTCCGCGCAGCCGGGTCCGACGCGGTCGAGCCGGTCTTCCTGCTCGCCGAGGGCGCCATCGTGACCGGTGGGATCACCGGCGATCCGGCCGCGGCCCGGCACGCGCGTGAGGCCGCGGCCGCGCTGCTCTAGCCCTCAGCGGCGGTGAGCAGGTCGACCGCGGAGAGCTGGCGTTCGTGGCTGATCCGGTCGAGCGGGCCGTTCCAGGCCAGCCCGTACATGTCCAGCTCCGTCCGGTGCCGCATCGCCGAATCCGCCTGGCGCCGCAGGTAGCCGGTGTACGGGTGGTCGGCCAGTTCCCGGTTCAGCACGCCGAGGTTGCGGACGTAGGCGCCCTTGAACGGCGGCCCGTCGGGGTCGCAATCCGGCTCGCACGGCTCCACCAGGATGCCGCTGTCGTCGTGCAGGTCCGCGGCGCCGGTGGACGCGTCGGCGAGCCGGCGCGCCTCGGCGAGCAGCTGTTCGTCCCCGGTGGCCCGGTGCAGCTCCACGAGTCCGCCGAGCAGCACGCCCTGGTTGTAGGTCCAGGTCGTCGCCCCGTTGTTGCGGCACTCGTGCAGCCCGTCGTTGACCAGCCCGTCCTGGTTGATCATCCCGGTGCCGCGGAACCACTCCCACTCGGCCCGCGCCCGGTCCAGGTGCTCGGTGTCGCCCGGGATCCTGTTGTGCAGCGCGGCGTTCAGCTGCAGGTGCAGCTCGTTGGTGATGGCGTTCTTGCCGCTGCCCGGGTCGGTCTTCCACGTGACCCCGCCGCCGCACTCGTCGTTCCACCCGGACTGCAGGTGATCGGCGTCGGCGCGGGCGGTGTCGAGGTAGCGGCGATCGCCGGTGCGGTCGTAGGCGGCGATCCACGCCAGCCCCCACCAGGCGGTGTCGTCGAGGGCTTCGCTCGTGAAATTCCCGTCCCACGCCCCGAGGTTGCGGTCGTAGACGTCGCCGATCACGTACTCGTAGCTGCCCATCGCCGGCATCTCGTCGATCAGCGCGGTGAGCGCGTTCGCGCTGGTCCACCAGCCGCCGCCGTCGAACAGCCCGGTGCCGCGGTCGTAGAGCATCATCAGCGCGGTCGCCGCGGCCTGCCCGGGACCAGCCGCGTTGCGGGTGGATCGGGCCCAGGGCGTGCAGCCGATCTCCGCGCTGTCGGCGGTCTTCGCGCACGCGCGCAAGGCGCCGACACCGCGGTTCGCCGGATCGTCCACGTTGAACATGGCGCTGCGCCAGGAACCGTCACCAGGAGCCGAGGTCTCGCCCAGCGGCCCGTCCCACGACCTGCTCCCGTCGAACGACCGGTCCACCCACACCGAATCCCCGGCCCGCGCCCCCTCGATCGCGGCCCAGCCCATCGACCGCGGATCGTCGAGGTGCAGCGCCACGGTCCGCTGCCCCACCTGCCGGGTCACCGGCACGCGATCACCGTCGGCCTGCCCGGGATCGAGGCCGTCGCAGGCGTCGCCGCACACCTCCGAAGCACGCGGCGCACCCGCCGCCGCGGGCGCGCACCCCAGCACACCGCAGCAGACCAACGCACCCCACACGAGCTTCCGACCGCCCACGAGACCACCTCCTCGGCACGCCCCGCGCGAGCCGGCCGCCCGCGCGCCGACATCCGAGTCTCGCCTTGCCGCGAGGAAACGTGTACAGCCGACCCGGCGATCCACGGCAACTCCGCCCGATTGCGAGAACTCTCCCCGTTCCAGCCCACCCGCACTCCCGCAGAAGCACCCGAACCGATCAGCGGGTGCTGGGTGTGCCGCGGCGGGTTGTGAAGGCGTCGAGGCCGTTGCGCTTGATCATGGTGATCGCCGTGCGCCAGGCCGATCGGCGCGGCGCGGGCTCCCGGCCCGCCCCGAGGCGGTGCAGCTGGTCGGTGTGCCACTGCAGGTCGAGCACCCCGTCCACCGTCTTCACCGTGCGGTTGCGGGCGAGCCGGCCGGGCAGCCCGATGGAGATCCGCGGCGCGGCCACCACGCCTCCCCCGGTGCGCACCGCGTTGCCCGCGTCCGGGTCGACCGCGGCAGGCCGCCCCAGGCCGACGACGTCGCACGCACCGGAGGACACGGCTTCCGACATGGCCGCGCGGGACCGGAACCCGCCGGTGACCGCGAGCGGCACGGACCCGGCGATCTGCCGCGCGGATTCCGCGTAGCTGAGGAAGTAGGCCTCCCGGGCGCGGGTGCTCTCCGACTGCGCGGGACGGCCCATCATGGCGGGCGATTCGTAGCTCCCGCCGCTGATCTCGATGAGGTCGACCCGCTCGGCGGCGAGGCGTTCGAGCACCCCGCGGGACTCGTCCTCGCTGAACCCGCCGCGCTGGAAGTCCGCGGAGTTGAGCTTGATCCCGACCGCGAACCCGGGTGCGACGGCCGCGCGGATGCGCCGCACCACCTCCAGCACGAACCGCATCCGCCGGTCCGGATCACCGCCCCACGCGTCGTCGCGCCGGTTCGACAGCGGCGACAGGAACTGCGAGGCGAGGTAGCCGTGCGCGCCGTGGATCTGCACCCCGTTGAACCCGGCCGCCTCGGCGACCGCCGCGGTGGTGGCGAACCGGGCGAGGATGTCGTCGATGTCCTCGTCGCCGAGCACGCGGGGTTCCGGCAGGCCCGGCAGGTTCAGCGCGACCGCCGAGGGGGCGACCGGACGCGACCGGGTGGCCAGCGGGTTCGCCTGCCTGCCCGGGTGGTTGAGCTGCATCCAGATCGGCGTCCCACCGTCCTGGGCGGCCTTCGCCCAGCGTTCGAGGCCGGGCAGGTCGCGGTCGTCCTCGACCACCACGTTGCCGGGTTCACCGATGTGGCGGCGGTCCACCATGACGTTGCCGGTCAGGACCAGGCCGTAACCGCCGGAGCCCCACCGGCCGTAGAGCCGCACCAGGCGGTCGTCCGGACCGTGGCCGGCAGCGGCGAGCCCTTCGCTGAGCGCGGCCTTCATCAGCCGGTTGGGCAGCACCTGCCCGCACTCCAGCGGCAGCGGGTCGTGCAGCCCGGTCATCGGCCCTCCTCGGTCGCGCGGCGGAACCACCGCGCTCGAATTTCGTGTAACCGCTAGTAACAGGTACTGGAGGCTAGAGCACAGATCGCCGCCCGACAACCACCGCGGACCGCGTCGACCAGGCCGGTAGGGTCCTCGCCGATCCGCCGCGAAGAGGAGGAACGGTTCGTGGAGACGGACGGCGAGTGGTCGTTGGAGCAGGTCGAGGGCGCGGACTGGGGTGATCCGCCGCCGGAGGCCCGGCCGGTCGTGGCGCGGGTGCACCGGCTGCGGCGCAAACCGATCGGGCAGCTCACCGACAACGACCTGCGGGTGCTCGTCGCCCAGCGCGTAGGCCTCGCCGCTCTCCTGCCGCGGGTGCTGGACCGGCTCGCGGAGAACCCGCTCGTGGAGGCGGATTTCTTCCCCGGCGACCTGCTGACCGTGGTGCTGCGCGTCCCCGCCGAGCACTGGCGCGCCCACCCCGACCAGCACGCCCGGATCGAGCGCATCATCACCTCCGTCGCCGACCCGGACCCCGAACTCACCGACGAGATCACCGCCTTCCGCGCGCGGACGTGAGCGGTTCGCCCGGTCCCGGTCGCTTCGGTGCTCAGGCCGCGACGCCGAGGAACTCGGACAGTTCGCGGAGATCCGCGCGGAACGACCTCCGCTCGTGCGGAGCGTTCCGCGGATCATGCTGTGCACCCGGCCGGTGAACAGCAGCTGCTCCGGGGCGGACGCCCGCGCCGCGGCCAGCG
>Ga0164243_10012258_pt1 | contig 12162 bp, 10 predicted proteins | sample OricompcompostOP_FD_108781 | JGI IMG/M metagenome (GOLD analysis project Ga0164243, IMG submission 108781) | Organic Plus compost microbial communities from Emeryville, California, USA - Original compost - Organic plus compost (OP) | ecosystem: Engineered > Solid waste > Mixed feedstock >...
CCACCCGGGTGCCGGCGCGGCGGGCGGTGGCGGCGCCGGCCGTGACGATCTCCAGCGGCAGCTCCAGCTGCATGACGAGGACGTCGGCGGCGGCGATGGCGTCCTCGTCGGCGGCGGTCAGCGTGCGCAGAGTGCCGTTCGCGGACGGCACGACGACGATCGCGTTGCCGCCTTCGGCGTCCACCGTGATGTGCGCGGTGCCGGTCGGGCCGTCCACGTCGCGCAGCAGGTCCAGGCCGACGCCGGCGTCGCGGAGGGTGGCGCGGACCTGCGGGCCGAAGGCGTCCCGGCCGACCGCGCCGATCATGGTGACGGCGCCGCCCGCGCGGGCCGCGGCGATCGCCTGGTTGGCGCCCTTGCCGCCGGGCACGGTGGTGAAGCGGTCGCCGGTGATGGTCTCGCCGAGCCGCGGGTAGCGGTCGACGTACGCGACCAGGTCCATGTTGCTGCTGCCGAGCACGCAGATCGACGGAGCGGTCATGCGTGCTCCGCGGCGCGCGCCTGCAGGGTCTTCCACAGCTCGGCGATCTGGCGCTCCAGGGCGGAGAGGTCGCCGGAGTTGTCGATCACCACGTCGGCGATCGCGCGGCGCTGCTCGCGGGTGGCCTGGGCGGCGATGCGGGCGCGGGCCTGCTCCTCGGACATGCCGCGGTCGGTGACCAGGCGGTGCACCTGGGTCTCGGTGGGCGCGTCCACGACGACGACCAGGTCGTACATGCCGGTGTGGTGGTTCTCGGTCAGCAGCGGCACGTCGTACACCACCACCGCGTCCCGCGGCGCCGCGTCGAAGAGCTCCTGGGTACGGCGGCCGACCAGCGGGTGCACGATGGCGTTCAGCGCCTTGAGCCGGCCCTCGTCGGCGAAGACGATCTCGCCGAGGCGTTCGCGGTCCAGCGCGCCGTCCGGGCGCAGCACGCCCTCGCCGAACTCGGCGACGACGGCGGCCAGGCCCTCCGTGCCCGGCTCGACGACCTCGCGGGCGAGCCGGTCCGCGTCGATCACCACGGCGCCTTCGGCCGCGAGCCGCCGCGACACCTCGCTCTTGCCCGCCCCGATCCCACCGGTGAGCCCCACACGCAGCATGGCGCGAGCCTAGCGAACGCCGCCGGTGGACTTCTTGCGGAGGTGCACGAACGTGAGGGCGCCGCCGATGTGCTCGCGGCGGGTCTCGGTGTAGCCGCGGCGGCGGTACAGGCGCAGGTTGGACTCGCTGAGGTGGCCGGTGAACAGCGCGTACTCGTCGCAGTCGGCGGCCAGGTCGGCCTCCAGGGCGTCCATCAGGCGGGTGGCGACGCCCTTGCCCTGCTCGTCGGGGGCGACGACCAGCCGGCCGATCTGGGCGGTACGGCCGTTGATCAGGCCGCGGACGGAGCCGACCACGCGCTCGCCCAGCCGGGCCACGAGGACCACGCCGTCGCCGTCGATGGCGGTGCGCACCTGGGCCAGGGACTCGGTGAGCGGGGAGATGAACGGGTCACCGTACAGCTGGGCCTCGGTGACGTACGCGGCGCGCTGCACGGTGAGGATCGGGCCGGCGTCCTCGGGGCGCGCGGGTTCGATGACGACGCTGGCCGGTTCGACCGTGGTCACGCTGTCCTCACAAGGGGTCGGGGGCGTACCGAGGCCCCCGTCCGTAACGGACGGGGGCCTCTCGCACGCTACTACCGAACGGCTTTACTCTCCGCCGCCCGCCAGCTTCTCGCGCAGGGCCGCGAGGGCCTCATCCGAGGCGAGGGCGCCGCCGGATGCCGGGGCCGCGTCCTCGTAGGAGGAGCCGCCGCGGCCGCCGCCGTTGCCACCGCTGCGCGGGGCACCGCCACCGCCGCCGGCGTTGCCGCCGCCGGTCTCGCCCGCGGCGGCCGCCTCGGCCTCCGCCTGGCGGGCCTTCTCGACCTGCGCCTTGTGCGCCTCGAAGCGCTGCTGGGCCTCGGCGTACTGCCGCTCCCACTCCTCGCGCTGGGTGTCGTACCCCTCGAGCCACTCGCCGGTCTCCGGGTCGAAGCCCTCGGGGTAGATGTAGTCGCCCTGCTCGTCGTACTGCGCGGCCATGCCGTACAGCGTCGGGTCGAACTCGAGCGCCTCACCGATCGTGCCCTCGTTGGCCTGCTTCAGCGAGAGGCTGATGCGGCGCCGGTCGAGGTCGATGTCGATGATCTTGACGAAGATCTCGTCGCCGACCTGCACGACCTGCTCGGGGATCTCCACGTGGCGCTCGGCCAGCTCGGAGATGTGCACCAAGCCCTCGATGCCCTCCTCGACGCGGACGAACGCGCCGAACGGGACGAGCTTGGTGACCCGGCCGGGCACGACCTGCCCGATCTGGTGGGTGCGGGCGAACTGCTGCCAGGGGTCCTCCTGCGTCGCCTTGAGCGACAGGGAGACCCGCTCGCGCTCCATGTCCACGTCGAGGACCTCGACGGTGACCTCCTGGCCGACCTCGACGACCTCGCTCGGGTGGTCGATGTGCTTCCAGGACAGCTCGGACACGTGGACCAGGCCGTCGACCCCGCCGAGGTCGACGAACGCGCCGAAGTTGACGATCGAGGAGACGACGCCCTTGCGGATCTGGCCCTTCTGCAGCGTGTTGAGGAACGACTGGCGCACCTCGGACTGCGTCTGCTCGAGCCAGGCGCGGCGGGACAGCACCACATTGTTGCGGTTCTTGTCCAGCTCGATGATCTTGGCTTCGAGCTCGCGGCCGACGTACGGCTGCAGGTCGCGGACGCGGCGCATCTCGACCAGCGACGCGGGCAGGAAGCCGCGCAGGCCGATGTCGAGGATCAGGCCGCCCTTGACGACCTCGATCACCGTGCCGGTGACGATGCCGTCCTCGTCCTTGATCTTCTCGATCGTGCCCCAGGCGCGCTCGTACTGCGCGCGCTTCTTGGACAGGATCAGCCGGCCCTCTTTGTCCTCCTTCTGGAGGACCAGGGCCTCGACGTGGTCGCCGACCGCGACGACCTCGTTCGGGTCGACGTCGTGCTTGATCGACAGCTCGCGGGAGGGGATGACCCCCTCCGTCTTGTAGCCGATGTCGAGCAAGACCTCGTCTCGATCGACCTTGACGATTGTGCCTTCAACGATGTCGCCATCGTTGAAGTACTTGATGGTCTCGTCGATCGCGGCGAGGAAGGCTTCCTCGGACCCGATGTCGTTGACCGCTACCTTCGGTGCCGAGGTGGCCTCTGTGCTGCTCGTCATGTGTTGGTGGGCTCCGGATACGGACATTGAATAGGTTCGCTGACACGCTCAGGTCGTGCTCTCGGCCCCCTGAGACCGGTGCTGGCGTCTAAGAAAGCGCAGACCCTAGCGCAGCGATCAGCATATGGTGCGCGGCACACCGCGTGCAAGCGCAGATCGCCCGCCTGCGGCGCCCTTCACGGGCTCGGTGCGTCCGGTGTACGGACCGGCGCGGCGGGCTGTCACGGGCCGTGTTCGCGTCAGTACGGGCGCGCCATCGCGCGGAACCTCTTCGCCAGCCGGACCTTACTGCCTTTCGGGTAGGCGATGTGCGCGGGGTCGCCATCGGAGGTGTAGCGGTCCGAGCCCTTCTTGTCCAAGCGGTCCAGCCAGGACCCCAGGCACATTCCGTCACAGTCCTTGGCGTGCAGCTGGCCGCGGATGCGCGGGATCTCATACCGCGGGAAATCGGCGTCGTACGGCGACGGCGAGGGGTTCGACCCGGCGAGGAACGCGCCGGACAGGTGGTAGGAGGCGCCGTCCGCGCTGCCCTTCGCGACCAGGCCGAGCGGCTTGGGCGGGAAGCCTCCGGGGTACGCGAGCGTCACCGGGGCGGTACCCGCCAGGTCGGTGATGCGCCTCTGCGCGGTGGCGATCTCCCTGCGCGCCTCCTTACGGGACGCCGACGCGAAGTAGCTGTGGTGCATGGTGTGGTTGCCGACGTCGAAGCCGTGCGCGACCAGCCAGCGCAGCGCCTGGCGGCCGTGCGCCATCAGGCCGGCGCCGCCCTCCTGGAACGGCAGGGCGGCGATCACGTACATGGTGGCGACCGGCCGGAACCCGGGATAGTGGCGGGCCACGTCGAGCAGCACGCCGACCGCGGTGTCGGGCTTGGGGCGGCCGTGCGCGTCGAAGGCGAGCTGCGACGGCTGGGAGTCGTCGAAGGTCAGCACGATCGGGTGCTTGCCGGCCGGTACGTCGATCCGGCCGTTGACGAAGTCGGCCGCGGTGACCGGGACGTAGTCCTCCTTCGCCATCCGGACCAGGTCGGCGCGCAGCTGCTTGGGCGTGCGGTCGAGGGCCTGCTCCCGCTTGGCCACGATCCGGTGGTACATGACGACCGGGACGACGCCGAGCTCGTCGGCGTGCATCTTCTTCAGCTCCGCGGCGTCCGGCGGGTCGGCGGCCTTCGACGGGCTCGGCGACGGCGGCGCGGGATTCGGGGTGGGGTGGGGCGGGCCCGCCGCGGGCCGGGGCGTACGGGTGACGCCGCGGGCGGGGGCCAGGGGCAGCGCCATGCCGCCGCAGAGGACGACGAGCGCGAGCAGGCAGAAGGCGCGGAAGGCCTGTTGTGACCGCACGGATCTTCCTGGGAGGGGTTCACGAATCCGGAACAAATCACCATAGGGCCCACCCAGGCCTTACGTCTCGGGCGACACGGTAAGCAACCGGTAAATGGTGGGACACACGCCGGAGGCCCGCCCGGCATGTCGCCGGACGGGCCTCTGGTGACCGCGGGTCGGTGGCCGGGGTCAGTGCCCGGCTTCGTCCCAGTTCTGCCCCGTGCCCATGGACACCGAGAGCGGCACCCGCAGCGGGTACGCGGTGGCCATCTGCTCGGAGAGCAGGGCGCGCAGCGGTTCGAGCTCGCCCGGGGCGACCTCCATGACGAGCTCGTCGTGCACCTGCAGGAGGGCGCGGGACGTCAGCGAGGATTCGCGCAGGGCCGCGTCGACCCGCAGCATGGCGACCTTGATGATGTCCGCCGCCGAGCCCTGGATGGGCGCGTTGAGCGCCATCCGCTCGGCCATCTCGCGGCGCTGCCGGTTGTCGGAGGTGAGGTCGGGGAGGTAGCGGCGGCGGCCGAGCATCGTCTCGGTGTAGCCGTCCTTGCGGGCGCGCTCGACCACGTCGCGCAGGTAGTCGCGGACGCCGCCGAACTGCTGGAAGTACTCCTCCATCAGGCCGCGCGCCTCGTCGGTGGCGATGTTGAGCTGCTGGGACAGGCCGAACGCGGACAGGCCGTACGCCAGGCCGTAGTTCATCGCCTTGATGCGCGCCCGCAGCTCACCGTCGATCTGCTCGACCGGCAGCCCGAACACCCGCGACGCGGTCTCCGCGTGGAAGTCGTGCCCGGAGGAGAACGCGTCGATCAGCGCCTCGTCGCCGGACAGGTGGGCCATGATGCGCAGCTCGATCTGGCTGTAGTCCGCGGTGAGCAGGCATTCGTACCCGCGGCCGACGACGAACGCCTCGCGGATCTGCCGGCCCTCGGCCGTACGGATCGGGATGTTCTGCAGGTTCGGGTCGGTGGACGACAGCCGGCCGGTGGCCGCGACCATCTGGTTGTACGTGGTGTGGATGCGGCCCGCGTCGTCGACCATCGGGATCAGCGAGTCGACGATCGACTTCAGCTTCGCCACGTCGCGGTACCGCAGCAGGTGCTCGAGCACCGGGTGGCCGGTCTGTTCGAGCAGGTGGGTCAGCGCCTCGGAGTCCGTGGTGTAACCGGTCTTGATGCGCTTGGTCTTCGGCAGCTCCAGCTCGGTGAACAGCACCTGCTGCAGCTGCTTCGGCGAGCCCAGGTTGAAGTCGTGCCCGACGACCTCGCGGGCGGCGGACTCCGCGTCGGCCACCGCGCCGCCCAGGCGGGACGACATGGCGGCCAGGTGGTCGGAGTCGGCGGCGATGCCGGCGCGCTCCATATCGGCCAGCACGCGGACCAGCGGCAGCTCGACCTCGCGCAGCAGGGCGGCGGCGCCGCGGCGCTCCAGGTCGGCGTCGAGCGCCTCGGCGAGCTCGACCGTGGCGCGGGCGCGCACCGCGAGGTCGCGCGCGACCTGCTCCTCGCCAGAGCCGTCCAGCGTGAGCTGGCCGTCCTCCGGCGCGTCGGTGGTCATCTCGCGGCGCAGGTAGCGCAGCGCCAGGTCGGCCAGGTCGAAGGTGCGCTGGCCGGGCAGCGCCAGGTACGCGGCCAGCGCCGTATCGCTCGTCACGCCGTCGAGCCGCAGGCCGCGGGCCTCGAAGGCGAGCATCGGGCCCTTGGCGTCGTGAATGGCCTTCGGGCGCTTCACGTCGCCCAGCCACGCGGCCAGCGCGCGCTCGTCGTCCTCGGTCAGCTCGACCGGGTCGATGAACGCGGCCTGCCCGCCGGCCGTGGAGATGGCGACGCCGGTGAGCGTGCCGGTGCCGCGGCCCCACGTGCCGGACACGGCGAGGCCGAGGCGCTCGCCGCCGGCGTGCTGGCCCAGCCACTCGGCCAGCTCGTCCGCGCCCGGGCGGGCCAGCTCGACCTCGAAGCCCTCCGTCGACTGCGGCGGCGCGGAGGTGAGGCTGGCGTACAGCCGCTCGCGCAGCACACGGAACTCCAGCGTGTCGAACAGCTGGTGGATCTCGTCGCGGTCCCACTCGCCCATGACCAGCTCGGCGGGCGCCATCGGCAGCGCCATGTCGTCGTTCAGGCCGTTGAGCTGCTTGTTGCGCACCACGTCGGCCAGGTGGGCGCGCAGGTTCTCCCCCGCCTTGCCCTTGATCTCGTCGACGTGGTCGACGAGCGCCTCAAGCGAGCCGTACGTGGTGATCCACTTCTGCGCCGTCTTCGGGCCCACGCCGGGCACGCCGGGCAGGTTGTCGCTGCTCTCCCCGACCAGCGCGGCGAGGTCGCGGTACTTCTCGGGCGGCACGCCGTACTTCTCCTCGACCATGGCCGGAGTGAAGCGCGTCATGTCGCTGATGCCGCGGCGGTTCATCAGCACCGTGACGTCGTCGCTGACCAGCTGGTACGTGTCGCGGTCGCCGCTGACGATCAGCACCTCCATGCCCGCGGCCTCGCCCCGGCGGGCGAGCGTGGCGATGATGTCGTCCGCTTCGTACCCCGCCTCGGACAGCTGCGGGATGCGCAGCGCGGTCAGCACCTCGCGGATGAGGCTCATCTGAGCGCGGAAGTCGTCGGGCGTGGCGGAGCGGTTCGCCTTGTACTCTTCGTACGCCTCGTGCCGGAACGTCGGCTCCGAGCGGTCGAACGCGACCGCCAGATGCGTGGGCTCCTCGTCGCGCAGCACGTTGATCAACATGGACGTGAACCCGAACACCGCGAACGTCGGATCGCCGGTGACCGAACGCATGTCGGATTCCTTCAGCGCGTGGTACGCGCGGTATGCCAGGGAGTGACCGTCGAGCAGCAGCAGGCGGTCACGTGTCGGGGTCGGGTCCATGTTCGCCACGTGCAAATCCTAGAGTCTGGGTACGACAATTTTTTGGTGTACGTGCTGGCTGTTCCACCCCGGAGGGCCGGCCGGGAGGGATGGACACGATGAGCACGACCGAGCAGGAGCGCGATTCCGTACCCGCGGACCCGCGCGCCGGGCTGGTGGCCCGGATGGGCATCGAGGTCATCGAGGCCAGCGCCGAACGCGTGGTGGGACGCATGCCGGTCGCCGGCAACACCCAACCGTACGGGCTTCTGCACGGCGGCGCCTCTTGCGTGCTCGCCGAGTCGCTGGGTTCCACCGGCGCGGCGCTGCACGCCGGGCCGGGGCGCCAGGCGTTCGGCATCGAGATCAACGCCACGCATCATCGGTCCGCGTCCGAGGGGTACGTCACCGGCGTGGCGACCCGGCTGCACGGCGGCCGCACGCTCGCCGCGTACGAGATCGTGATCAGCGATGAGGAAGGCCGTCGCGTCTGCACCTCGCGGCTCACCTGCATGCTGCGTGACCAGTAGGAACAGTGTGGTCCGCGGCGGGTGACGGGTGAATCGTGACCGCTTTCGGCACGGAGGCGCTTTTGCGCCCCACCCGCCTCCATCGCTACGGTGGCTCTTCCAGCCCGAGGTGACTGAGTAGAAAACGCGCGGAGACAGCGCTCGGTCGTCCCCGCGAACGTTCCGGGGGGAGCCGGGCCGCGCGGCGCCAAAGGTCACCGGGCTTTTTCCCGCGGCGCGGGTGCGCCGTCGAGTTGGTCAAGGGGGCGGACCCGGACCGGGTTCCCCTTGATCAACTCGCGCGCTAGGTTCACGGCATGAGCGGGTTAACCCGTACGGCCGCGATCACCGGCGCACTCGCGCTCCTCACCGCCTGTACCGGCACGAGCGGCACGCCGAGGCCAGCGCCCACCTACCCGCTGCCCGCCCGGCAGGTCCGCGCCCTGGAGACGCCGGTGCGCGCGGCGCCGCGCACCGACGGGCGCGTCACGTTCGCCGTCATCGGCGTCCGCAGCAGGATCACCTACGTGGTGGGCAGCCATGGCGACCAGAAGTCCGACCTGGGGCAGTTCGTCCGGGTCCGGCTGGCCGTGACGAACGGCTACCCGACCTTCCACACGCTCGACCTGCACAAGGAACGGCTGCTCACCGCGGACGGCCGGGCGTACGGCATCGACGAGAACGCGACCCGCATCAAGCGCCAGCCGGACACCCTCGACGTCGGGTCCGGCGACCGCGTCGAGCTCGACCTGTGGTTCGACGTGCCCGGCGGCACCCGGGCGCGCGCGGTACGGCTGTACGGGGAGCCGACCGACGACCTCGGCGTCGCCCTGCCCACCGGCCCGGGCGTCACCGTCCCCCTGACCTGAGCGGCCGGGGGGACGGCACGCGTCAGTCCGCCGGGGCCTCCGGCACGTCGGCCGCATCGGCCGCATCGCCCACGTTGGCCACGTCGCCGCCCAGGTACGCGGCCCGCACGTCGGGGTCGTCGAGCAGCTCCGCGGCGGGCGCCGTCTTCAGGATCGAGCCGGTCTCCAGGACGTACGCCCGGTGCGCGATCTGCAGCGCCTGCGAGGCGTTCTGCTCCACCAGCAGGATCGTGGTGCCGCGCTGGTTGATCTTCCCGATGATCTCGAAGATCTGCTGCACCAGCTTCGGCGCCAGCCCCATCGACGGCTCGTCGAGCAGCATCACCTGCGGCTTCGCCAGCAGCGCCCGCCCGATCGCGAGCATCTGCTGCTCGCCGCCGGACAGCGTGCCCGCCACCTGGGAACGCCGCTCCTTCAGCCGCGGGAAGAGCTCGTACACCTCGCCCAGCTCGTCCGACACGTCGCCGCGCCGGGCGTACGCGCCCATCAGGATGTTCTCCTCGACGGTCATCCCGATGAAGATCCCGCGGCCCTCCGGCGCCTGGCAGATGCCCAGCCGGACCCGCTTGTGCCCGGCCGTCTTCGTGATGTCCTCGCCGTTGAACAGCACCTGGCCGTGGCTGACCGCCCGCACCCCGGACACCGTCTTCAGCGTGGTCGTCTTGCCCGCGCCGTTCGCGCCGATCAGCGAGACGATCTCGCCCTCGTCCACGTGCAGCGAGATGCCCTTCAGCGCCTCGATCTTGCCGTAGTGGACGTGAATGTCGCGCAGTTCAAGAAGCATCCGCGGGCTCCCCCAGATAGGCCTTGATGACCGCCGGGTCGTGCTGCACCTGCGCGGGCAGCCCTTCGGAGATCTTCTGCCCGAAGTCCAGCACCGCGAGCCGGTCACAGATCCCCATGACCAGGCTCATATCGTGTTCGATGAGCAACACGGTACGCCCGTCGTCGCGGATCTTGCCGATGAGCGCGGCCAGCGAGGCCTTCTCGGCCGGGTTCATACCGGCCGCCGGCTCGTCGAGCAGCAGCAGCTTGGGATCCGTGGCCAGCGCCCGGGCGATCTCCAGCCGCCGCTGGTCGCCGTACGGCAGGTTCTTCGCCGCGTCGTCCGCCCGGTGCGGGATGCCGACGAACTCCAGCAGCTCCCGCGCGCGGGCCCGGCCCTCGCGCTCCTCCCGCCGGTGCCACGGCAGGCCGAGCGCGGCGCCCACCAGGCCCGTACGGTGCTTCGCGTCCGCGCCGACCATCACGTTCTCCAGCGCCGACATGGCGTGGAACAGCCGGATGTTCTGGAACGTACGGGCGACGCCGCGCTTGGTGACCTTGAACCGCTTCGTGCCGTCGAGCCGCCGGCCGTCGAACATCACCCGGCCCGACGTGGGCCGGTACACGCCGGTGACCACGTTGAACACCGTGGTCTTGCCCGCGCCGTTCGGGCCGATCAGCCCGAAGATCTCCCCGCGCCGGATCTCCAGCTCCAGGGTGTCGAGCGCGACGACGCCGCCGAACCGCATGGTCAGCTTCTCCAGCGCGAGCAGCGTCTCCGTACGCGTCTCGGCGCTCATTCGCCCACCTCCGCGGCCGTCTGCTTGGTCGGCCCGGCCACCTCGGCGCCCAGGCTGCCCATGCCGCCGGTGCCCTCGGCCAGCTCCGTCTTACGGGTCCGCGACGGCAGCAGGCCCTCGGGCCGCAGCGCCATCATCAGCACCAGCGCCGCACCGAAGATCATCACCCGGTAGTCCTGCAGGGCCCGGAACCGCTCCGGCAGCCAGCCCACCAGGAACGCGCCCAGGATGACGCCGGGCATGTTGCCCGCGCCGCCCAGGACCACACCCGCCAGGATCGTCGCCGAGAGCATGAACTGGAAGTTGTCCGGCACCACGAACTGCGTCGCGGTGGCGTAGACGACGCCCGCGGCGCCGCCGATCGACGCGCCGATCGCGAAGGACAGCAGCTTGAAGCGGAACGTCGGGACGCCCATCACCTCGGCGGCGTCCTCGTCCTCGCGCAGGGCCGTCCACGCGCGGCCCACCCGGCTCTTCTCCAGCCGCCGTACGAAGATGATCGTGAGGACGATCAGGGCCAGCAGCAGGTAGTAGAACGGGCGCGGGTCCAGGGCGAGCAGCTTGTAGCCGAAGATCTCCACGCCGCCGACCGTCGCGCCCTCGATGGACGGCGGGGTCGGGATGTTCGGGATGCCGTTGGACTTGCCCAGGTACCCGGTGTTCACCGCGATGATCCGGATGATCTCGCCGAACCCGAGCGTCACGATCGCCAGGTAGTCACCGCGCAGCCGCAGGGTGGGCGCGCCCAGCAGGACCCCGGACAGCGCGGCCAGGCAGATGCCGGCCGGCAGGATCACCCAGAAGTCCCAGCCGAACTTCACGCCCAGGATGGCCATCGAGTAGGCGCCGATGGCGAAGAAGGCCACGTACCCGAGGTCGAGCAGGCCGGCGTGGCCGATCACCACGTTCAGCCCGAGCGCCAGCAGGATGTACACGCCGACCGGGAAGAACCAGACCGCCTGGCCGCTCTCCGGCGCCATGAAGTTGGAGATCGTCTCCGACGACGGCAGCAGCGCGACGCCGATGCAGGCCAGGTAGACCAGCCAGCGCTGCCACTGCGGTGCCACCGCCCAGCGGTCCCGGACCATGTCGTACGCGGCGCCGACGGCGCGCAGCGGGTTCGCGTTCTTGGACGCGTTCCGCGTGCTCATGCGCGCGCCTGCTGGAGGGACTCACCGAGAATTCCGGTGGGACGGAACAGCAGAATGAGGACGAGTACGGAGAACGCGATCACGTCCTTCCACTCCGATCCGGTCAGCGACGCGCCCCAGTTCTCGATGAGGCCGAGAATGAAGCCGCCGAGCAGGGCGCCGCGCAGGTTTCCGATGCCGCCCATCACGGCCGCGGTGAACGCCTTGATGCCGAGAATGAACCCGATCGTGTACTTCGTCACCTCGAACACGAGGACGTAGAACAGGCCCGCCGCGCCGGCCATGATCCCGCCGACCAGGAAGGTCAGCATCACGATCTGGTTGATGTTCACGCCCATCAGCGTGGCCGTCTGCGGGTCCATCGACGTGGCCCGGATACCGCGGCCCACCTTCGTGCGGTTCACGAAGAAGTCCAGCAGCACCATCATCACGACCGCCGCGATGATCACGAGCAGTTTGTCGTTCCGTACGATGCCGTTCCCGATGTGGAACAGCGTCTCCTTGTTCATCAGCCGCGGCGTGCCGATGAAGTCGCGGCCGTGGCCGGGCGCGAACAGCGGGACGACGAGCTGCGCGAACAGCTCCTGCAGGAACAGCGACGCGCCGATCGCGGCGATCAGCGCGGCGATCCGCGGCGACCCGTGCTTGCGCAGCGGCCGGTACGCCACGAACTCCAGGATCACGGCCGCGCCGCC
>Ga0164243_10012259_pt1 | contig 12160 bp, 11 predicted proteins | sample OricompcompostOP_FD_108781 | JGI IMG/M metagenome (GOLD analysis project Ga0164243, IMG submission 108781) | Organic Plus compost microbial communities from Emeryville, California, USA - Original compost - Organic plus compost (OP) | ecosystem: Engineered > Solid waste > Mixed feedstock >...
CGTACCAGGCTGACGTCAGCGATTACGCTCAAGTGCGCAGCATGGTCGAGGCCGTCGTTGCCGACTGGGGAGCTATCGATGTGCTGGTGAACAATGCCGGTTACGTCAAATACGGCAAGTTCATCGAGAGCACGCAGGAGGATTGGAAGGCGCAGATCGACGTCTGCCTCTACGGCGTGCTGAACTGTTGCCATTCTGTCGTGCCGCAGATGATCAAGCAGAATGGTGGGCGTATCATCAGCGTTGTCGGCGACAGCTCGCGTATCGGCGAGGCGAATCTTGCCGTCGTCGCCGCTGCGCGTGCTGGAACGATCGCTCTGGGCAAGTCGCTGGCAAAGGAACTGGGTCGCAATGACATCACCGTCAACACGATCTCACTCGGACTAATCGAGACGGCCCATTCCGATGCCGACTTCCTGGAGCAGAATCGCGAAAAAATCGTGAAGGCCTATCCGCTGCGCCGTATCGGCAAGCCCGAGGACGTCGCGCCGGCCATAGCCTTTCTCGCGTCCGACGGCGCCTCCTGGATCACCGGTCAGGTGATCAGCGTCAACGGTGGCTTCTGCATGGTCTAGAACCATTGGAAATGGGAGGAAGCACAAGATGATACGGACCGAACTTATCGCTCCTGTTGCAGAACTTCTAGAGCGGCAGGCGGGGCGTTTTCCAGACAAGACCGCATTTTCTGACGCCGGAAGCGCTATCACTTATGCGCAACTGAACGAGCGCACCTACAATCTCGCGACGAGGCTCCGTGCCGAAGGCCTTGAAACGGGTGCACGGGTGGCGCTTTGGCTGCCGAACTCGGTCGATTGGGTGATCGCCTGTCTGGGGATCGTGCGCGCCGGCGGCGTGGCCGTCCCGATCAGCATAGACGCCTCGCGCCAGGAAGCTGCCTACCGGCTGGAGGATTCAGGATCGGAATTTCTCGTGGCCGGCCCTGCCTCGGTTAGCTTGCTGGAAGAGATCGCCGCTGGCGGCAGCAGGCCAGGAGTCGTCTTGCTGAGCGCGGGCGCGAACGGAAGGGAGGGGGATCGTTCCTTCGACGACTTCTGCGCGGCACCTGCTCCGGGGATCACGCTCGAGCCGGACGACATCGATCGGGCCTCCTATATCATCTACACCTCCGGTACGACCGGACGGGCGAAGGGCGTTTTGCTCACCACGCGGGGCATGCTTTGGGTAACGGCGTCGTGCTGGGCACCTATCGTGGGCCTGAGTGAGGAGGACCGGGTGCTTTCGCCGCTGCCGCTCTTCCACTCTTACGCTCTGAACATCGCGGTGCTGGGGATTGTCGCGACGGGCGCCAGCGAGCACATCATGGAAAAGTTCTCGACCAACGGCGCTATGGAGCTTCTCGCCCGTGGCAGCTTCACCATGATGCCGGGCGTGCCGACGATGTTCCATTACCTCATGCAGGCGGCACAGGCGACGGGCGCAAAGCCCTTCGAGGGCGTCCGGCGCTGCGTATCGGCCGGCGCGATCCTGCCCGCGGCCCTCAACGAGGAATTCGAGCGCTATTTCGAAGTGGAGCTTCTCGACGGATACGGCATCACGGAGACATCGACCATGGTGACGATGAACTGGCCGGGTCGCTGCCGCATCCTCGGCTCGTGCGGGCTTCCGTTGCCGGGTCTTGCGGTTCGCATCGTGGATCCGCTGACTGGCCTCGATGTCGATGCCGGTGGTGAGGGCGAATTGATCTGCCGCGGTCCCAATCTAATGCTCGGCTATCACAATAAGCCGCAGGAGACGAAGGCGGCGCTGCGCAACGGCTGGTATCACACAGGAGACCTTGCACGCGGCGACAAGAACGGCTTCTTGACAATCACCGGGCGGCTTAAGGAAATCATCATACGGGGCGGACAGAACATTGCGCCAGGCGAGGTCGAGGAGGCAATCATTCCCTTGCCGGGAATTAAGGATGCCGCCGTCGTTGGAGTATCGCACGCCAGCCTGGGCGAGGTTCCCGTTGCCTGCGTCGTCGTGAAGGAGGGAGCGCCGTTCGATGCAGATGCCATCATCGCGCAGTGCAGGTCGACCTTGTCGAGCTACAAGGTGCCGGCAGCCGTTCATCTCGTCGAGGAAATACCCCGCACCGGCTCCGGAAAAATCATGCGATTCAAGCTCCGAGAACTGATCGAGCGGCAGGGCGCCTCCTGATCGTCGCATAGGGAAAAAAGCTGATGCAGCCATTCACGTTCAACACCACGCCTTCCATCGTCTTCGAGACCGGCTCCGCCCGTCGTCTCGGCGCGATCGTGATACGCAAGCTCGGCGATTCCGTGCTTCTCGTCACAGATCCCGGATTGCGCCGGTTGGGCCTTTGCGATGCCGCCATTGCTTCCCTGGAGGGGGACGGCAGAAGGGTGGCCGTATTCGACGCCGTGGAAGCGGATCCCTCGCGCGCCACGCTTATGAAGGCGGTCGAAGCCGGGAGAGCGGCGGGGGCGACCGGAGTTGTTGGTTTCGGTGGGGGCTCGTCTCTTGATGTGGCCAAGCTCTCTGCCCTTCTCCTGGGCTCTGGCGAGGATCTGGATGGCGCCTGGGGTGTGGGCCTCGCAAAGGGGCCGAGACTGCCGCTGGTGCTGATCCCAACCACCGCCGGAACGGGCTCCGAGGTTACGCCGGTTGCGATCATTACTGTCGGAGAGGAAGAGAAGCGGGGCGTCTCGACACCGATCATCCTGCCCGACATCGCGGTGCTGGACGCTGAACTGACGGTCGGGCTTCCCCCGGCGATCACCGCGGCGACGGGCGTCGACGCCATGGTGCACGCCATCGAAGCCTATGCTTCGAAGAGCGCCAACAACAATCCGCTCTCCAGGATGCTCGCGCGAGAGGCGCTGCGTCTGCTGGGCGCAAACATCGAAAAAGCGGTGTTCGAGGGCGCGGACCTGGAGGCGCGCGGCGCGATGCTGCTCGGGTCCATGCTCGCCGGCCAGGCCTTCGCCAATTCGCCGGTCGCTGCCGTCCATGCCTTGGCGTATCCGGTCGGCGGCACCTTCCATGTGCCGCACGGGCTCTCGAACGCGCTTGTGCTTCCCCATGTGCTGCGCTTCAACGCGCCGGAAGCAGCGCATCTCTACGCCGAAATCGCTGCGGACGCGTTTCCCAACCTTTCGCGCGAGGAGGGTGTTCAGGGCCGTTGCGCCGCCTTTATCGAGGAACTCGCCTCCTTATCGAAGCGGCTCGGAATGCAGACACGCCTGCGCGAGGTCGGCATCGAAGAGGCGCACCTTGCCAAGCTCGCGGCCGACTCGATGAAGCAGCAGCGGCTGCTGGTCAACAACCCGCGCGAGGTCACCGAGACCGACGCGTTGGCGATCTACCGGGCCGCGTGGTGATGTCCGAGCGGTCCGCGCCACCCCTGCGTTCCGACTATCGCGCCTTCCGCGCCATCCAGACGCGCTGGATGGACAATGACGTCTATGGCCACATGAACAATGTGGTCCATTACTCCCTGTTCGATACGGCCGTGAACGGCTGGCTCATCGAGCAGGGCGTGCTGGACATCCATGGGGGCGATCAGATCGGCCTCGTCGTGGAGACGGGCTGCCGGTATTTCTCGGAGATTGCATTTCCGGACGTCGTCACCGCCGGCTTGCGTGTGGCGCGACTGGGTACGTCTTCCGTGCGCTACGAGGTCGGGCTTTTCCGGAACGAAGAGGAGGCGGCGGCGGCCGCGGGATTTTTCGTCCACGTTTATGTCGACCGCCGGACGCGCCGCCCAAAGCCGCTGTCCGAAGCGCTGCGGCAGGTGCTGGAGACGATTGCCGGCTAGCTTCGCTCGGAGGACGCAGCCGGTATCAGACCTCGTTAAAAGTCGAAAATCTCGCCCAGCAGCGACTTCTTTTTCTTGTAGGGACGTTGCGAGCCGTAGTTCCGCTCATCCCTGTAGTCGCGCTCGCGGGGACGCTGGTCGAATTGCGCGGGCATGTTCTCGTCAGCGGTGCGCTCTATGATCTTGTCCAGTTCGCCACGGTCGAGCCAGACTCCACGGCACTTCGGGCAATAATCGATCTCGATGCCCTGCCGCTCGCTCATGACCAGTTCGGTTCCGTCAATGGGGCACTGCATATCCACCTCCTTCCATTGTACCGCGCAGAAGACCACAGATGGTGACTCCAGACAACCTGAACTTGTGGCGCAGCGATTTGCATACCCCACGAGTTTTTTCAGGGAACGGCCCGGGAACAATAGCAGGAAGGTGATGTTTTGAGGTCTTTCCAAGGGAGGATCTCATGTTCTTGCGCGTCGACAAACTCCAGATCGAACTGCCGCCACCCGCAAAACAGGATCCCAACGCCGCATCTGCCCTCCAGGAACTCCTTGGTGGAAAATATGGAGAGATGTCGACGCTGGGGAATTACCTTTTCCAGAGTTTCAACTTCCGCTCCAAGAGCAAGCTAAGGCCGTTCTACAGCTTGGTAGCGGCTATCACGGCAGAGGAACTCGGCCACGTCGAGCTCGTGAGCAATGGCGTCTCGATGCTCGCCAACGGCCCTGACGAGCCGGATGGCGATATGGTCGGCCCGACCGACATCACGGATGCCCCGTTCGACATGATGAAGGATGCAAGGCTCGCCGCCGGCTTCCTGTCGCATGGCGGCGGTTCAGTACCGATCGATTCGAACGGCCTGAGCTGGAACAAGGATTTCGTCACCACGACGGGCAATGTGATTTTCGATCTGTTGCACAATTTCCACCTGGAATGCGGCGCACGGCTGCACAAGTTGCGGGTCTACGAAACGCTGTCGGATCCGACCGGAAGGGAAATTTGCGGTTACCTGCTCGTAAGGGGATCTGTGCACGCTCATGCCTATGCCCTTGCGCTTAAAAACATAACCGGGGTCGAGATAGAAAAGATGCTGCCGACGCCCAACATACCATTGGCCAACATCCCCGAGAGCCAGAAGTATCTCGTGGAAGGTTCGCACCGCCGGCTCTATACGTTCAGCCCGCAAGATTATCGGGAGATATCCGGCATATGGGGCAATGGCGAGATGGCTCTGCCTGACGATCCTCCCGGCGAACTCGAGGTGGTCGAAGGGATGCCTGAGGGCGGCAAGATCCAGGAACTGGTCGGCGAACCGTCGGCCTTCACGCCGGACTATGCGCCGGAAGAGATGTTCGAGATAGCGACCAAGCTCTATCAAGCCTCGAGGTGAAGAAGCTCCGGCGGGCGTGGCGGCCTGCCGCAGTCGCTTTCCGGGCAGCGTAAAGCGCAGTCGACGGTTAGGAGCGTTGTTGCGGATCGTCGTTGCTGCCCACGGCGCTGCCCACTCCTATACCGATACCGCCGCCCATTCCTGCCCCCATGGCCATCCCGCCGCCTCTTCCTCCTCCGCCTCCACGCGCGGCTTCACCGCCGCGCTCCCCCTTGCCCCGCGCTCCTGAGCCTGATGGCCTTGCGGGACCTTGCAGAGGGATGACAAGGTCGGCGGGGATGGGGGCGAGATCGAGCGCTTCGCGAATGAAATTGCGCAACGATACGACCAACTCGCTCGTGTGGACGGGACGTCCGGCGATCAGTTCACGCGCAGCACGCTCCGCAAGGCGAACCTGTTCCTCCGTACCGAGCAGGATGATATCCGACAAAGCTCCTTCCACGGCATCCCGAATGCGGCGCGCGCGGTCGGACCCTCCGCCATTTTCGTCCGTGTCGGTCGAGTCATCCACGCCTTCTTCTGCGGCGGGCTGGCTTCGCATGCGCAGGTCGCGCAGATGCGTCGGATCGACCGTCAAAGTACCGGTGAAGGAGCCGCCCAGCGTCTTGTAGGCCGCGATCAGCGTCCGCAAGCGTTCGTTGATCTGGCGGTTCATGCGTTCGCGGCGCTGCTGGATGGTAAACATCATCAACAGGCGGATACCGATGCTGACCAGTGCAAACAGGGCGACACCGATCAACGTCATGAGGACGCCCTGCCATGAACTAAAATCAAAGTTACGCAAAAACGCCTCCCGGTGCAGGTCGGGCGCTGAAGACTCGACCCTCGTCCACCCAGTGCTACTTCGTTGCTTGCCGCATTTGTGCGACGGCAAGTGAATCCACTTGCCTGCAAAATGCTAAGCAGCACTGGCTTTTGCCTTACTTATCGAAGGAATCGATCGTCGCGCAACGTGGCACATGCCGGTGGGCTTTCCCAAACGCTATTCGCGAGGGGAGCAACCGGGAAAGCTTGCGACTTATCTCAGCAAAGCCGAGATCGCATAGGCAAAGCGGTCGACATTCTCCGCTCGACACGTCTCCCCCATCAGCCCGATGCGCCAGATGCGTCCCGCCAAAGGCCCGAGCCCTCCGCCGATCTCGATCCCGAACTCATCGAGCAGTCGCCGCCGCGCCGCCGCGTCTTCCGCCCCTTCAGGAATCCAGACGGTGTTCAGCTGCGGCAACCGGTATTCCGGCTCGACCACGAAGGCCAAGCCGAGTTCCTGCAGCCGCTCTGCCAGCCTTTCGTGGGTTGTTTTATGACGCGCCCATGCCGCCTCCAAACCCTCCCCCAGCAGTCGGGTCAGGCTTTCGTGCAGGCCGTAAAGCGCATTTACCGGCGCCGTATGATGATAGGAGCGGCCACCTTCCCCGTCCCAATAACCAAGCATCATGCTGAGGTCGAGGAACCAGCTCTGGACAGGCGTTCTGCGAGCCTTGACCGCCTCGACGGCGCGCGGGGAGAAGGTGATCGGTGCGAGACCGGGGGGCGCGGAAAGGCACTTCTGCGTGCCCGAATAGACGACGTCCGCCTGCCATTCGTCGACGAGTACGGGAATGCCCCCGAGGCTCGTTACCGTATCGACCACCGACAGTATTCCGGCATTACGCGCCATCCCGCAAAGGGCGGCTGCGTCCGACCGCGCTCCTGTCGAGGTCTCCGCGTGGACAAAGGCAAGAAGCTTTGCCTCGGGCACGCTTCTGATCGCGGCGTGCACCGCCTCCGGATCGACGGGCTTCCCCCATTCGGCGGTGACGAGCCGGACTTCGGCCCCCGCGCGCCTGGCGATATCGGCCATTCGCCCGCCGAACACGCCATTCTGCGCGATGATGGCCGTGTCGCCCGGCTCGAGCAGCGTCACCAACGCCATTTCCATGGCGAGCGACGCTGGGGCTGAGAGCGGAAAGGTGACGCGATTGGACGTGCGGAAGGCGAGACGGAGCTGGTCCTTTATGAGCTCCATGAGCTTGACGAAAGTGGGATCGAGATGGCCGATGGTTGGCCGCGCCTGCGCTGCGAGCACCTCCGGGGCGACATTCGAAGGGCCCGGGCCCATGAGAAGGCGAGTCGGTGGTGAAAAGGCGTTCATCCCGGCGTTCCGTTTCTGATTTTGCTGCCGCAAATTGGCGGTCGGACCTCTGTGTAGTAAAGTTTAATTCCCTTACGCGTCCGGTAAATTAATTTTATCGAGCGCGGACGAGAAGCTTCCGGTAGTACGCTTATACCGGCATCGTAGGCAGGAGGGGTTTCAGTCATGAGCGCCTGGGAGGAGGAGCAGCGGGCCAATTGGGCGGGTAACCTGGTTTACAGCGCCAAAAAGTTGGTTGTCCCGCAAACGGTCGAGCAAGCGCAGAAAGCCGTCAGGACGGCGGACAAGGTCCGTGTCGTTGGCTCACGGCATTGCTTCAACGACATCGCCGACACCACGGGAATCCATCTCTCCCTCGAACGCCTCAATCGAGTGCTCTTGCTGGATAAGTCCAAGAGCCGGGTGACGATCGATGGCGGCATCCGCTACGGCGAACTGGGGCCATGTCTCCACGAGCAAGGCTATGCGCTGCACAATATGGCATCTCTGCCGCACATCTCCATCGCTGGCGCCTGTGCGACCGCCACGCATGGCTCGGGAGCCCTGGGCAACCTTGCCGTCGCGGTCGCGGAAATCGAATTCATTGACGGCAGGGGCGACCTCGTTACGCTTTCGCGCGAGGCGGATGGCGATTTGTTTGCTGGCGCGGCCGTCAATCTCGGAGCCCTCGGGGCCGTGACCAAACTCACGCTGGACCTGCAGCCTGCCTTTCATGTTCGCCAGGATATCTTTCGCGAGCTGCCGCTGACGGCGTTGGAAAGCCACTTCGACGAGATCATGTCGAGCGGCTACAGCGTCAGCCTGTTCACGACGTGGCAAACCGATGCCATCGACCAGGTGTGGGTCAAGAGCACCGTGGAACTGGATGGCGTCTTCGCGGTCAGGGAGTCTCTTCATGGCGCGCGACCTGCGGCAGAGAACCTGCATCCCATTGCGAGCTTGGATGCCACGTGCTGCACGGAGCAGATGGGGGTTGTCGGGCCGGCCTATGACCGACTTCCGCATTTTCGCATGGGGTTCACGCCTTCGAGCGGCGACGAGCTCCAGGCCGAGTATTTCGTTCCGCGGGAATATGCCTCCTCGGTTATTCGCACTCTGAGCCGGCAATGCGATCGCCTCGCATCCCTCCTGCTCGTCAGCGAGATACGGACGATCTCCGCCGATGATCTATGGATGAGCCCCTGCTATGGGACGCCGTGCGTGGCCTTCCATTTTACCTTCAGGCGAGACTGGCCGGCGCTGAAGGCGCTTCTGCCCGGAATTGAAGAGGCACTCGCACCGTTTCATCCACGCCCGCACTGGGGAAAGATGTTCACGATGGCGCCGGAGAAAATCCAGGCCTGCTATCCGAGACTCGCCGATTTTCGGGAACTGCTCGACACGCACGACCCGCATGGCAAATTCCGCAACGCCTTTATCGAGCGCAATATCTTCTGAGGCAGACCGCGTTGTGGAAAATCGCCGCGTTGCTTATGCGTGCCTCTGTTGCCGCTGTTCGGGGATTGCAATCGCGATAAGCAATTCTTCCTCTCGTCGAGGCTATCGGAAACAGTTTGCTTCCAATACCTTAAAAGAAGCTGCTACATCCTCGCTACGTCCGGACGGAATGGTTCGGGTCGTGGTGGAAGGGCTCGCAGCGGTGTCGAACAGATCTGCATCATCAACGACATGCCCGCGCGATCGCCATTGATCACCACGTGCACGCAGAGTTGACGTATACCATCGGGAGACCAGTCATGCGCCGCCTTCTTTTCACCCTCGCATCTTCAGCCTTCGCGTTCCAGGCGCATGCCTTCACCGTAGAGGATTGGCTGGCCCACAAGGCCCCAGACGCGGAACCCTCGATCCAGTACGAGGGCGATTCCGTGACGATGAAATTCTCCTCGCCCAACCCGGCCGCCTCGCTCGTGCCGGAGGTGTGGAGCCGCGGCTTCCGCTGGCTCGAGGAGGCGACGGGCGAGAAGCTCAAGATCGAGGAGTTTCATGGCGGTACGCTGCACGCGGCACCCGACGGCTGGCGCGCGGTGCGCAATCGGGTCACCGACTACGCAACCTGCTTCACCTCCTATGAGGGCAGCGGGTTTCCGCTTCACAAGGCTATCGAACTGCCCTTCGTGACGCCTTCAAATCCAGTCGTCGCCACCCGCATCATGCAGGAACTGGCGCCAAAGTACTTCGTGCCGGAGTGGGAGAACCGCGGAGTGCTCTACGGCTACACCGTTATCGCCGGCGTCTCCGACATCATGAGCAACAAGCCGATCCGTACGCCGGAGGATCTCAGAGGTCTGCGGGTCATCGCCCAGGGCTTTCCGCCGGAAGCGGCCGAGGCGCTCGGCATCACCACGCTCAACACGCCCTTTCCGGAAATCTACACCGCGTTCCAGCAGGGGATCGCCGACGCGGTGATCTGGGTCGATCCGGGCTTCGTCCCCTACAAGATCTACGAACTGGCGAAATACCACACCAGCCTCGGGCTCACCGCCCAGCATATCGACACGTGCATAAACCGAGAGGCCTATGAGCAACTGCCGGGCGAGCTGAAGCCTGTCTTTGCTCAGTTCCAGCAGAACATCGCCCATGCCGTCAGCCAGAGGCTGGGCGTGGAATTTCGGCAGCAGGCGCTCCAGACATATAGGGACAACGGGGTCGAGCTGATCGAGCTTACGGATGAGCAGAAACAGGCCTGGCGCAAAGCGCTGGAGCCCGTGCTGAACGCGTGGATCGAGGCTCAGGAGGCGGAAGGCCTGCCCGCACGCGCGCTGATCGAGGATATCCGCAGGCTGGAAGCCGAATATGGGAGCGTGGACGCGGAGGCGATCTTCGAGACCACCGTCAAGGAACCGGTCGAAGGACTGCTGCCGGCTCAGTGAGGGAAGTCGGGAATGCTGAGCCGCATCATCGGTCTTTGGGAAGGCTGGGCCGCCTATATTCTCTTGCCGGCCCTCGCCGTGCTTGTCGGCATGGATGTAGCCTCGCGCTATCTCTTCAATCTGCCGTTCCAATGGGGCAGTGACGTCAAGGAGCTGATGCTGCTTCTGGTCGTTACCGCCGGCCTTCCGGGTACGAGCCTCGCAAACCAGCATATAAGGGTGGCGCTGTTCGACGACCGGATGTCGCCGCGCGCGAAGAATGCCTGGGGCCTCGCGCGGCACCTTTTGACCGCAATCGCGGCGCTTTTCATCGGTTACGCCGTCCTGAACCAGACGTTGGACATGTACCGCTATGGCGACCGGGCGGAGATGATCGACATTCCTTTCTGGCCGATCGCCCTGCTCGTCACCATAGCAGTCGTCCTTTCCGTCCTGGCGGAGCTCGCACGCGCCGTTGCCATCATTCGGGGCCGGCCCTGATGGAGCCATTGACCCTCGGCATCGTCGTTCTCGCGGGCATGCTCGCCGCCGTCCTGGCGGGAGTTCCAGTGGGCTATGCGCTGCTGGCCGCGGGCACGATCGGCTACGCCATCCTCGGCGGTGCTTCCCAAGCTTTGACCCAGATCGGTCTCGCCCTGTGGGACAACGGCACCAACTTCCTCTTCATCGCCGTGCCGCTCTTCATCCTCATGGGCCAGATCATCTTCCATGCGGGACTTGCGGACGACATCTTCTCCGTCGCCCAGCGGAGTTTGCGCCGACTGCCCGGCGGTCTCGGCATTTCCACGGTTGTCGCCTCGGCCGGGTTCGGCGCCGTCACCGGATCGAGCGTGGCGGCGGTCGCGACGATGGGCAACATCGCTGTTCCCGAGATGGTCAAGCGAGGCTATTCCGAAAAGCTCGCGACAGGATCGGTAGCCAGCGCGGCCACTCTCGCCATCCTCATCCCGCCCAGCGTTCCGCTCGTCATCTACGGCGTATGGAGCGAGACCTCGATCGGAGCGCTCTTCATCGCCGGCATCGTCCCAGGCCTTCTTCTGACGCTCCTCTTCGCGCTGGCCCTCATGATGCAGCGCGGCCAGTACCCCGCCGTCTCTGGGGCCGGCACGCCTAATCCGCGGCCGCGCTCGGCCATGGCCACCGGTGTTCTGACCATCGCAACCGTGGCCGTGATCGTGATCGGGGGCATCTATGCCGGAATCTTCACGCCCACGGAGGCGTCCGGCATAGGCGTTCTGGCGGTGCTGGTGCTCGCGGCCGCCTCACGCCGGCTCAAGCTTGCCGCGTTGCGCGCTGCCCTCGAGGAGACAGTACGCACGAGCGCCGCGATTTTCCTGATCCTGACCGGCGGCGTCGTCCTGTCGCGCTTCCTGGTACAGACACGGCTGACCGATGCCGTTGTCGGACTTGTGGCTGGGCTGGACGTCGCGCCGCAGATCGTTCTCTTGGCGCTCGTCGTTGTCTATCTGGTCCTTGGCGCGATCATGGACACGTTCGGCATGCTCATCCTCACCCTGCCGCTGGTGCTGCCCATCACGGTGGCGCTCGGCTACGATCCGATCTGGACGGGCATCTATCTCACCGTCCTGATGGAGATCGCCATGATTACTCCGCCCATCGGGCTCAACGTCTTTGTGCTCGAGCGGGCGACGGGGGTACCCGCGCAACGCATATTCGCCGGCGTCTGGCCGTTCGTGGCCGCCTCGCTCGTGCTTGTGCTGGTGCTCATCTTCTTCCCGGGCCTTGCGACGTGGCTGCCCAACACAATGCAGCGGTGAGAAAGATCGGCGAGGGGATCGTCCTGCCGTGAGGGACGCCGGAGCCCGATGAAGATTCGGCGTTTGCGGCTCCTACTGCGCGCTCGCGGTGTCGAGCGCGAGGTTGAGATCGAGCACATTGACGACCGGCTCGCCGATGAAGCCGAGCAGGCGGTCCTCGACGTGGGCATCCACCAATGCCCTGACCGTGGCTTCGTCCACGTTGCGTGC
>Ga0164243_10012262_pt1 | contig 12158 bp, 8 predicted proteins | sample OricompcompostOP_FD_108781 | JGI IMG/M metagenome (GOLD analysis project Ga0164243, IMG submission 108781) | Organic Plus compost microbial communities from Emeryville, California, USA - Original compost - Organic plus compost (OP) | ecosystem: Engineered > Solid waste > Mixed feedstock >...
ATGTGCACCGGAGCCGGGACCTCCTTCCAGCCCTTCGACAGGTCCCCGCCCGGGTGGTCGTTGACCATGAGCGTCTTGCCGTTGCCCGGCGCCCACCCGCCGTTGTCCCCGGCCAGCAGCTGGTAGGCCAGGATCAGCCGGCCGTTCGGGTCCGGCCCCGGCGCCCAGCTGATCGTCGGCGTGCCCAGCGGCTGCCCACCGGTGTCCGAGACGATCTCGGTGCCCATGTCGCGCGGGTCGCCCCAGTCCCAGCCGTCCTCGGAGCGGCGCATGAACACGGTGCAGGTGTGCACCGGGTCGTAGTTGCACACCTCGTAGACCTGCACGTAGCTGCCGTTCGGCAGCCGCCGCACACCGGACATGCCCGGCCGCACCCGGAACTGGTCGTTGACGACCATGTCCCGGCGGTCGCTCCAGGTGATGCCGTCCTTCGTCTTGACCTGCACGAGCTTCTGGTCGTGCTTCGGGTCCATGTCGTCGGAGTAGAACGCCGCGAGCTCGCCGTCCCTGGTGACGGTGAACTCCGGCTCCCAGATGCCCGGCCCGGGAGGCATCGCGACCACGTCGGACATGTAGCGCCAGGTGCGCCCGTGGTCGTCGCTGCGCCACAGCCGGATGCTGCTGGTGCGGGTCTCCTCGTCCGCACCGACGCCGGCGGTGCCCGCCCACAGCAGCGTCCCCGCGGGCATGTCGCCGACCTGCTGCGGCAGTTCGTACAACGTCGAGCAGCACATGCCCTTCGTGTTCTCACCCGCCGGATCGCGGATCTCGCCGACCTGGTGGAACGATTTCCCATCATCGGTGCTCTCGTAGATCACCGCGCGGCCGGCGTTGTCCACGTAGGTCGTCATGCTGGCCATCACGCGCCCATTCGCGAGACCGCTGTGCTGCAATCTGACCAGTCGCGGATAACTGCTCCCGCCCTGCCGGAACATGTCGCCCTGCGTGACGTCCATCGGCGTCGCGCCGGGCTCATCGGCCCAGGAAGTGGCCTGGTATCCGCCGGTGAGCAGCAGCACCGACAACGCGGTGGCGGCACCGGCACGGAGTTTCGAGCCGTTCATCGCGAACCCTTCACCTCGATCAGCGGCGGCGAATATATAGGCTCAAGATCAGCCCGTGAACCCTCGTGGCGAATTCCCACCGGAAACCGCTGCATTCGGTGCGGGGCACCGTGAAAAATGTGAACCGCGGATGTGCGGGCGGTCACCCGACAATGAACGGCCCCGCCGGAATTCCGGCGGGGCCGCGGTTCACTCCGAGTCGTCCTCCGGCGGCGGGCCGCCGCGGATCGCCTCCAGCGCGCCCTGCAGCTCCTCCGGCTTGACCAGCACGTCGCGCGCCTTCGAGCCCTCCGAGGGGCCGACCACGTTGCGCGACTCCAGCAGGTCCATCAGCCGGCCGGCCTTGGCGAACCCGACCCGCAGCTTGCGCTGCAGCATCGACGTCGACCCGAACTGGCTGGTCACCACGAGCTCGGCGGCCTGCAGCAGCACGTCGAGGTCGTCGCCGATGTCGGAGTCGACCTCCTTCTTCTCCCCCGGCTTGGCCGCGGTGACGCCCTCGGTGTAGTCCGGCTCGGCCTGCTCCTTGGTGTAGGCGACGACGCGGTGGATCTCGTCGTCGCTGACGAACGAGCCCTGCACCCGCTGCGGCCGCGAGGCCCCCATCGGGAAGTACAGCCCGTCGCCCATGCCGATCAGCTTCTCCGCCCCCGGCTGGTCCAGGATCACCCGCGAGTCCGTCAGCGAGGACGTCGCGAACGCCAGCCGCGACGGCACGTTCGTCTTGATCAGCCCGGTGACCACGTCCACCGACGGCCGCTGGGTGGCCAGCACCAGGTGGATGCCTGCCGCGCGGGCCTTCTGCGTGATCCGCACGATCGCGTCCTCGACGTCCCGCGGCGCGGTCATCATCAGGTCCGCGAGCTCGTCGACGATCGCCAGGATGTACGGGTACGGGCGGTACTCGCGCTCGCTGCCGGGCGGGGCGGTGATCTCGCCGGAGCGGACCTTCTCGTTGAAGTCGTCGATGTGCCGCACCCGGTTGGCCTGCATGTCCTGGTAGCGCTGCTCCATCTCGTCGACCAGCCAGCCCAGCGCGGCCGCGGCCTTCTTCGGCTGGGTGATGATCGGCGTGATCAGGTGCGGGATGCCCTCGTAGGGGGTCAGCTCGACCATCTTCGGGTCGATCAGGATCATCCGGACCTCCTGCGGGGTGGCCCGGGCCAGCAGCGACACCAGCATCGAGTTGACGAAGCTGGACTTGCCGGAGCCGGTGGAGCCCGCGCACAGCAGGTGCGGCATCTTCGACAGGTTCGCGGTGACCATGTGGCCCTCGATGTCCTTGCCGAGGCCCATCACCAGCGGGTGCGGGTCCGCGGCGGCCTTCGAGGAGCGCAGCACGTCGCCGAGCCGCACCATCTCGCGGTCGCTGTTGGGCACCTCGATGCCGACGGCGGACTTGCCGGGGATCGGGGCCAGCAGGCGCACGTTGTCGGTGGCCGCGGCGTAGGCGATGTTCTTGGTCAGCGCGGTGATCTTCTCGACCTTCACGCCCGGGCCGAGCTCCACCTCGTAGCGGGTGACCGTGGGGCCGCGGACGAAGCCGGTGACCTGCGCGTCGATCTTGAACTGCTCCAGGACCGCGGTGATCGCCTCGATCATGGAGTCGTTGGCCTGGCTGCGCGTCTTCGGCGGCTCGCCGCCGGTGAGCACGTCGAGGGTGGGCAGCTGGTAGTCGCCCTCGACGGTGCGGCTGATGGTGAGCTTGCCGGTGTCCTCGGCCGGCTCCTCCGGCTCCTCGGCGGCGGGGACCTCGGCCGCGGCCGGCTTGGCGGCCTTGGTGGTCTTGTTCGGCTTGGTGCTGCGCTCGGCGGGCACGTCGTCGAGGCTGAGCTGCCCGTCCGCGGCGTCCTCGCCGGCGCCGTCCTGCGGGGTGGCGCCCTGCCTGCGGCGGGAGGGGCGGCGGAGCTTGACCGGCTCCGGCTCGACCTCCTCGACCTCCGGTTCGGCGTGCTCGGGGGCCACCCCGCCACCGGCGAGCCAGCCGCGCAGCTGCGCCAGCGTCGTGTCGGTCAACAGCATCAGCCCGTACAGGCCCAGCAGCGCCAGCACCGGCACCGCGACCCAGCCGGTCAGGCCCTGCGCCAGCGGCCCGCCCGCGACGAACCCGAGCACCCCGCCTGCCTGCGGCCAGGCCTGCCAGTCCGCGGGCGAGCCGAGCGCGATGTGCAGCACGCCCAGGGCGCTGAGCCCCAGCAGCAGCGAGCCGAGCACCACCCGCGGCCGCGCCTCCGGGTTGTGGTCGGTGGCGGCGAAGAACACCGCGATCCCGGCCAGCACCAGCGGCAGCACCACCACGGCCGCGCCGATGACGAACCGCAGGCCCCAGTCCAGCCACTGCCCCACCGGGCCGCCGGCGTGCCACCACACCCCGGCGGCGGTGATCACCGCGGCGGCCAGCGCGATCAGCGCCATGCCGGTGCGGCCGTGCGCCGGGTCGATGTCCTTGGCGCGGCCGAGGACGCGGCCGAGCGCCGGGCCCTGCGGCTGCGACTTCGCGGTCTGCGACTTCGCGGCCTGCGACTTCGCCGCCCGGGAGTTCTTGCCGCCGCCGCGGCCGTTCTTCGCCGGAGTGCGCTTGGGCGCGTGCGTCGATCCCGCCCGCGGCTGGGTGGAGCCGGAGCCGCGCGACTGGGCGGCACCGCCGTTCTTCCTGGTGCCGCTGGAACTGCGCGTCGAGCTCCGGGTGTTCGCCTTCTGCTGCGGCGATTTCCGGGCGCCGCTCGTGGTCCGGCCCGCCATGCCCTTCACGGTATCCTGCGCAGCCCCTCCGGTCACAGGAGGCACAGCAACCACGCCGCCGATCTCACCAGCGGCGATCGTCCACAGCGGACCCCGCGGCCGGTCGGCGGTGCATCGGAGCGGGTGCGACCGGGAAGTCCGGATGTGCCATTCTCCTCGGTCATGGTGGCCCAGCCCGTCGATCCGATCGAACCCATGCCGAACCCGGCCGCGCGCGAGGACCTGTTCGGCAGCGCACCGCTGCTGTGGCGGGTGCTGCTGCGCGTGGACCGCGCGCTGGTCCGGCTCACCGGCCGGCTGGAGGTCACCGGGGACGTCCCGGACGAGCTGCGGGACCGGCCGCTGCTGCTGGCGGCCAACCACATCGGGAACCTGGATCCGCTGGTGCTGATGGCCGCGTGCGGCCGGCGGCGGCTGGCGCTGCGGTTCCTGGCCACCGGCGGGCTGTTCGACGCGCCGGTGGTGGGCGGGCTGCTGCGGCGCTGCCGGCACGTGCGCGCCGACCGCGGCAAGGCCGGCGCCGCCGAGGCGCTCGGCCGGGTCGTCGCGGCGCTGGAGGAGGACCACCGGCCGGTGCTGGTCTACCCGGAGGGCCGGATCAGCCTGGAGCCGCAGCTGTGGCCGGAGCGCGGCAAGACCGGCCTGGCCCGGATGGCGCTGGCCTCCGGGGCACCGGTGGTGCCGATCAGCCAGTGGGGTGCGCACGAGGCCATGTGCTACGGGATGCTGCGCGTGGAGAGCCTCCGCGACGTGCGGGTCCTGCTCGGCTCGTGGCTGTCGGCGCTGCGGCGGCGCCCGGTGCTGCGGGTGCACTTCGGCGAGCCGGTGGACCTGAGCGACCTGTCCGCCGACCGGCCCGGCGACGCCGTCCGCGCCCACGCCCGCATCATGCGCGCGATCACCGGCGGTCTCGTGCCGCTGCGCGCGGACGAGCCGGACGAGCCGCGGCACTCCGATCCGACCCGCCCGCGCACCGGCAAGCGCAGTCCCTGGCGGCCGTGAGCGGCGTTCTCCGGTGCCCGGACCGGGAATTCCGGTGCCGGATCCGCTTTCTGCTTTCCCGTCCGATCCGGCCCGCACGAGGCCGCTGAACTGCGGATTCACCCGGGATGCCGGCGAGTCCGCACCCGCCGGATGCCGGAATTGCGTTCATGTGGGAACGTCCGTTACCGCGCTGATTCGCGGAAAACCTGGCGGAATTCGGATTCCCTGGAGAGACTGAGCCGATCGGCGCGCCCGCACGGGCACCGGAAACGGACATCGAGGAACGCATGCAGACAACGACGACCGCGATGGCGGCGGCCGGTGTGCTGCTCAGCAGCGTGCTGCTCGCACCGGCGAGCTCGGCCGCGCAGCAACCCGACCCCCGCCCGGATTTCCAGCCCGCCCCGATCGCCTGGGGTCCCTGCCAGGACGAATCCCTGCAGAAGGCGGGCGCCGAGTGCGGCATGCTCGAGGTGCCGCTGGACTACGCCGACCCCGGTGGCGAGAAGATCTCCCTGGCCGTCTCCCGGGTCCGGCACACCGTCCCGGCCGACCAGTACCAGGGCGCGATGCTGCTCAACCCCGGCGGCCCGGGCGGCACCGGGCTGTACCTGGCGGCGCTGGGCAAGTCGGTGCCGAAGAACGCGGGCGCGGCCTACGACTGGATCGGGTTCGACCCGCGCGGGGTGGGCGCCAGCAAGCCCGCGCTGTCCTGCGACCCGAACTACCTCGGCTACGACCGGCCGGACTACGTGCCGGACGCCCCGGGCGAGGAGCAGGTGTGGCGGGAGCGCACCGCCGGGTACGCGGCCGCGTGCGGCAAGAGCGGCGGGCGCCTGCTGCAGCACATGCGCACGACGGACTCCGTCGAGGACATGGACAGCATCCGCAAGGCCCTCGGCCAGGAGAAGATCAACTACTACGGCTTCTCGTACGGCACCTACCTCGGCCAGGTCTACGGCACGCTGCACCCGGAGCGGATGCGGCGCGTGGTGCTCGACGGCGTGGTCAACCCGAAGGACGTCTGGTACCGGGCCAACCTCAACCAGGACGTCGCGTTCGACCGCAACGTCAAGGTGTTCTTCGACTGGGTCGCCCGCTACGACTCCGTCTACCACCTGGGCACCACCGGTGAGCAGGTGGAGAAGCTGTACTACGACACCAAGGCCCGGCTGGACGCCCGGCCCGCGGGCGGCAGGATCGGCTCGGCGGAGTGGGTCGACCTGTTCCTGCCCACCGGGTACGGGCAGACCAGCTGGGACGAGACGGCGAAGGCGTTCGCCGGGTGGGTGCAGCGCGGCGAGTGGCAGCCGCTGCAGAAGCTCTACGACGAGCAGAACGCCCCCGGCGACGACAACAACTTCGCCGTCTACAACGGGGTGCAGTGCAGCGACGTCCCGTGGCCGCGGGACTGGAACCGCTGGCGCGTGGACAACTGGATCACGCACGCGAAGGCGCCGTTCGAGACCTGGGCCAACGCCTGGTACAACGCCTCCTGCGCGAGCTGGCCGGTGCCGCCGGGCAAGCCGGTCGACGTCGACGGAGGCAAGGTCGACAGCGCGCTGCTGATCAACGAGACCGAGGACGCGGCCACGCCCTACCCGGGCGCGGTGGAGACCCGCAGCCGGTTCCCCGGCGCTCGGTTGATCGGCGAGCCGGGCGGCACCACGCACTCCGGCTCGCTGAGCGGCAACACCTGCGTCGACGACCGGATCGCCGACTACCTCACCACCGGCGCGCTGCCGGAGCGCAAGCCCGGCGACGGCCCGGACGTGACCTGCCGGCCGCTGCCGCAGCCGGTGCCCGAGGGCGCCGCTCCGCAGCCCGAACGCCCGACCCGCCAGCCCGAGGCCCTGCTGGAGGCCCTCAAGCACTGGCGCTGACCCGCTCCGCGAAAGCCGCACCGCCCACCGGGTGGTGCGGCTTTCGCACGTCCGGACCCGATTTCCGGGACGTGCGGATAAATTCCGCGCGGCACGAGCATTTCTGCACCATCTCCCGGGAATTGCGCGCCGATCCGCATCGAGCACCGCGCATTCACATCGAGCGGCTACACGTACGCGTGAAGAAACGCGCGAACTGCGGACAGCGCACCACCGGCGGGGAAATGATCTCCGCGGTCGCCGGTGGCGCTCCCGCGCAGCGCACCGCGGCCGCACAACCGAGCACACCGTCCCGCGGAGGTCCGCCATGTCCGCCGTCGTGCCACCACCGCCGAGGTCGAAGAACGGAATCGGCATCACCGGATTCGCGCTCGGACTGCTGGGATTCGCACTGGCCTTCGTGCCGGTCGTCGGAGTGATCTCCTGGCCGGCGGCCATCTTGGGGCTGATCTTCGGGATCACCGGCATCGGCCGCGCCCGCGACGGCGCGCGCAACGGGCCGATCGCCGTGGCCGGGACCGCGCTGGCCGGGCTGACGCTGCTGGTGTGCATCGCCTGGATAGGGCTGCTCGGCGGCGGTGCCGCGGAGGTCGTCGGCAACTCCCCCGCCCGGCAGGCCGCCGTCGCCGGCGCCGACGCCAGCGCACCGCTGCGGTTCGGCGCCCGGCACTCCTGGCCCGGCGGGGAACGCGTGCAGGTCTCCGCGCCGCACGAAGGCCACGGCTACCCGCTCGTCTCCGGCGGCCGCGTCGCCGAGGTCGAGCTGACCATCACCAACGACACCGGCCACGACCTCAACCCCGCCGGCTGGAACATCACCGCGACCCACGGCGGCCGCCCCACCAAACCCGTCTTCACCGACGACCAGCTGGTGTACGCGCCGATCCCGGCCGGGGCGCGGGCCACGCTCACCCGCGGGTTCGAGGTCTCCGGCCAGGTCGGCGAGTTGCGCGTGTCGGTGCAGCCGAACTTCCTCGCGCAGCACGCCGCGCACTACTCCGGCCCGTTCTGAAACCCCCGGCTCAGGACCCCACCGGCAGCACGTTCGGCACGATCATCGGGCGGCGCCGGTAGGTGTCGGCGACCCACTTTCCGACCACGCGGCGCACCGCCTGCGCGATGCGGTGGGTGTCGGTGATGCCCTCCGACTCGGTGCGCGCCAGCTCCATCTCCACCAGCGGCACCACCTCGTCCAGCGCCTTCGGGTCGTCGGAGAACCCGCGCCCGGAGATCGTCGGGCTGGACACCGCCCGCCCGGTCGCGGCCTCCACCGCCACCGTGATCGAGATGAACCCGCCCTCGCCGAGCACCAGCCGGTCCGACAGCGTCGACTCGCCGACGTCGCCGACCGACAGCCCGTCCACGTAGACGTGCCCGACCTCGACCCGGCCGACCGGTTCGGCGATGCCGTCGACGAGGTCGACCACCACGCCGTCCTCGGCGATGACCACCCGCTCCGGCGGAACCCCGGTCAACCGGGCCAGTTCCGCGTTCGCCCGCAGGTGCCGCCACTCGCCGTGCACCGGCATCACGTTGCTCGGGCGCACCGCGTTGTACAGGTACAGCAGCTCACCGGCGGAGGCGTGCCCGGACACGTGCACCTTCGCCCCGCCCTGGTGCACTACGTCGGCGCCGAGCCGCACCAGGCCGTTGACCACGCCGAACACCGCGGTCTCGTTGCCCGGGATCAGCGAGCTCGCCAGCACCACGGTGTCCCCGGCGCGGATGCGGATCTGCTTGTGCTCGCCGCGGGCCATGCGCGACAGCGCCGACAGCGGCTCGCCCTGCGACCCGGTGGACACGAACAGCACCTGGCTCTCCGGCATCGCCAGCGCCTCGTCCAGCTCCACCAGCAGCCCCGGCGGCACCCGCAGGATGCCCAGCTCGGCGGCGATGCCCATGTTGCGCACCATCGAGCGGCCGACGAAGCAGACCTTCCGGCCGTGCCGCTCGGCCACGTCCAGCACCTGCTGCACCCGGTGCACGTGGCTGGCGAAGCAGGCCACGATCAGCCGCTGTGTGGCCTTGCCGATCACCGAGTCCAGCACCGGCCCGATCTCGCGCTCCGGCGTGACGAACCCCGGCACCTCGGCGTTCGTGGAGTCCACCAGGAACAGGTCCACGCCTTCGTCGCCGAGCCGGGAGAACCCGGCCAGGTCGGTCAGCCGCCCGTCCAGCGGCAGCTGGTCCAGCTTGATGTCGCCGGTGTGCAGCGCGACGCCCGCCGGCGTGCGGATCGCGACCGCCAGCGCGTCCGGGATCGAGTGGTTGACCGCGAAGAACTCCAGGTCGAACACGCCGTGCGTGCTGCGCTGGCCCTCCGCGACCTCGATCAGCACCGGGTCCTGCCGGTGCTCCTTGCACTTCGCCGACAGCAGCGCCAGCGTGAACTTCGACCCCACCACCGGCAGGTCCGGGCGCAGCCGCAGCAGGAACGGCACCGCGCCGATGTGGTCCTCGTGGCCGTGCGTGAGCACCAGCGCGTCGATCTCGTCGAGGCGGTTCTCGATCGGGCCGAAGTCCGGCAGGATCAGGTCCACGCCCGGCGAGTCGTCCTCCGGGAACAGCACCCCGCAGTCGACGACCAGCAGCCGGCCCTCGTGCTCGAAGACCGTCATGTTCCGGCCGACCTCGCCGATGCCGCCCAGCGCGGTGATGCGCATCCCGCCCGGCGGCGGCTCCGGCGGGGTGCCGCCGGCCTCGGGGGCCTGCGGACGGGGTTCGGAGGAGGTTGCGCGCGCGCTCACCGGGGTGTCACCTCTGCAGCTGCGTCGGGGTTGACCAGGACCAGACCGGCGTCCCACAGATCACTGGTGATCACGCGCACCTGCTCGTCGGTGGCCTGCGGCAGCGGCAGCCGGGGGTGCCCGGTCTCGTAGCCGCACAGCCGCAGCGCCGTCTTCGCGAAGATGACCCCGCCCACGTAGTTCATGGACCGGTACACCGGCATCAGGCCCTCGTGGACCTCGCGCGCGCCGGTGATGTCCCCGGCCTCGTAGGCGTCGAGCATCCGGCGCAGCCGATCGCCCACCACGTGGCCGATCACGCTGACGAAGCCGACCGCGCCGACCGACAGCCACGGCAGGTTCAGCGGGTCCTCACCGGAGTAGTAGGCCAGGTCGCTGTTGGACAGCACCTCGCTGCCCGCCCACAGGTCGTGCTTGGAGTCCTTCACGGCCTTGATCCGCGGGTGCTCGGCGAGCCGCTTGAGCGTGTCGGTCTGGATCGGCACCACCGACCGCGGCGGGATGTCGTAGAGCATCACCGGCAGGTCGGTCGCGTCGGCGACCGTGGTGAAGTGCGACAGCAGCCCTTCCTGCGGCGGGCGCGAGTAGTACGGGGTCACCACCAGCAGGCCGTGCGCGCCGGCCTTCTCGGCGCTGCGGGCCAGCTCGACGGAGTGCGCGGTGTTGTTGGTGCCCGCCCCGGCGACCACGGTCGCCCGGTCGCCCACCGCTTCGACGACGGCGCGCAGCAGGCGCTCCTTCTCGTCGTCGGTGGTGGTGGGGCTCTCCCCCGTGGTGCCGTTGACCACCAGGCCGTCGTTGCCGACGTGGTCGACGAGGTAGCTCGCCAGCTCCTGGGCCAGCGCCACGTCGAGGTCCCCGTCCGCGTCGAACGGCGTCACCATGGCGGTCAGAACCCGGCCGAACGGGCGGCCCGGGGCAGCGGTAGGACAGACGGTCATAGCCCATGACGCTACCTGGTGAGTCCGCGGATCAGCGCGCCGCATCGGCGCCCGCGGTCCGGGTCGCCGACCCGGACCTGCGACGACGCAAAACTCCCGGTCAGCGGCGGTGTGGGCCGATCTTCTTGCGGCGGCCGCGGCGGCTCGGCGCGGGTTTTCCGGAGCCGGTGCGCTCGCGCGGTGGAGATCGCGCCGATCAGAACGTGCGGCGCAGGTCCTCGACCGCGAGCACGTCGGCCTCGTTGCCGTCGATGTCGACCTGCAGCTCCCGGCGGCCGAACGCGTGCAGGATCAGCTCGCTCGGCTGACCGCTGATCCGCACCGTGCGCGGCCCGCGCCGGGCGGCGATCTCGGTGCCGTCCGGGCGGCGCAGCACCACCCCGACCGGGCTGCGGCCGTAGAAGACCTTCGCCACGCGGGACAGGGCGCGCCACAGCGCCTCCTCCCGCTCCGGGTCGGTCGGGCGCGGCTGCCAGCCCGGCTGGGCGCGGCGCACGTCCTCGTGGTGCACGTAGAACTCGGGAACGTTCACCGCCTCGTCGACCGAGCCGAACGACATCGGGTTCCACTTCGGCGCGCCCTCGCGCAGCGTGGCGACCAGCTCCGGCCACGGCTTGTCGCGCAGCTCCTGCTCGACCTTGGCGCCGCGGTCGGCCAGCGCCTTGACGAACCGGCCGGCCAGCGCGTCCGGGCGCCGCTCGCGCAGCAGCAGGTGGACCGCGAGATCCCTGGTCGTCCACTCCCCGCACAGCGTCGGCGCGTCCGCACCGACGCGCTCGAACAGATCGCACAGCTGCCTGCGTTCGTCGTTCGCGACACCCATGCGTCCACTGTAGCCGTGATCACCCGAGCGGGAGGCCGGCGGCGCGCGCAGCACCACCGGCCCCGCCGCGGGCGGCTCAGCCCTCGGTGACGAACGGGCTGGAGGCGACCTCGGTGCCGTCCTTGAGCGCGGTGATCTCGAAGTCGCCGAACACGTTCGGCGCGGCCTTCTGCAGCTGGCGCAGGCACTCCACGGCCAGCGCCCGGATCTCCACGTCGGCGTGCTCGGAAGCGCGCATGGCGATGAAGTGCCGCCAGGCGCGGTAGTTGCCGGTGACCACGATCCGGGTCTCGGTGGCGTTGGGCAGCACCGAGCGGGCCGCCTGGCGGGCCTGCTTGCGGCGCAGCGTCGCCTTCGGCTCGTCGGCGAACTTCTCCTGCAGCGACTCCAGCAGGTCGCTGTAGGCGTCCACGCTGGCCTGGGTGGCCCGGACGAACTTCTCGTGCAGCTCCGGGTCCTCGGCGATCACGTCCGGCTCGACCATCGCCGCGTCCCGCTCCGGCACGTAGCGCTGGGACAGCTGCGAGTAGGAGAAGTGCCGGTGCCGGATCAGCTCGTGGGTCAGCGAGCGGGACATGCCGGTCAGGTAGAAGGTCACCGTGCCGTGCTCGAGCACCGACAGGTGGCCGACCTCCATGATGTGCCGCAGGTAGCCCTCGTTGGTCGCGGTCGCCGGGTTCGGCTTGCGCCAGGACTGGTAGCAGGCGCGGCCCGCGAACTCGGCGAGCGCCTGGCCGCCGTCGGCGTCGGTCGACCAGTCGACGTCGGCCGGGGGGAAGAACTCGGTCTTGCCGATCAGGTGGACCTTCGGCGGCACGATGTCGGTCACGGTGCGCGGAACCCTTCTGTCGCTGGTGGTGGTCGCTGCTGCTGGTCGCTGCCGGCGCCCGGAGCTCGCCGGCTCGCGCGGGTGGTCGGGCGCTGCCGAACCGCGGCGCCCGGGCTGCGCTGCCCGGACCGATCGTCCCGGGCGA
>Ga0164243_10012263_pt1 | contig 12157 bp, 11 predicted proteins | sample OricompcompostOP_FD_108781 | JGI IMG/M metagenome (GOLD analysis project Ga0164243, IMG submission 108781) | Organic Plus compost microbial communities from Emeryville, California, USA - Original compost - Organic plus compost (OP) | ecosystem: Engineered > Solid waste > Mixed feedstock >...
AAGGTCCTGGCCAACTACAACGGCCTGCTCATCCAGACGTACATCGTCGTCGCGCTGGTCTACCTCGTGGTCAACGCGTCGCTGTCCGCGCTCGCCCGCTCCCTCGACCGCTCCGTGGCGGGCGGGGGCGGCCCGCGCAGGAGGAAGATCACTCGTGTCCCTCGCTGAATACGCCCCGCTCGCGGAGGTCGTGCGGTCCGGTTTCGTGGAGAGCGTCCACTTCGGCAGCGTGGTCGCGCTGTCGGCGGGCGGCGAGGTCGCCGTGGCGCGCGGCTCGGTGGACGCGCCGGTGCTGCCGCGCTCGTCGGCCAAGCCGTTCCAGGCTCTCGCCTGCCTGCTCGCCGGGGCCCACCTGCAGGGCCCCGCGCTCGCCATCGCCGCCGGCAGCCACACGGGGGAGGACTTCCACGTGCGGCTCGTTGCAGAGATGCTCGCCGAGGCCGGGCTCGGCTTCGACGACCTGCGCTGCCCGCCCGACTGGCCGGAGGACGAGGACACCCGGCAGGCCCTGATCCGGGCCGGTCTCGGACCGTCGCGGGAGCGGATGAACTGCTCCGGCAAGCACGCCGCGATGCTCGCCGCCGCCGTGGCCGCGGGCGCGCCTGCCGACGGCTACCTCGACCCCGGCCACCCCGTGCAGGAACGGGTCAGGTCGGTCGTGGAGGAGCTGTCGGGGGAGAAGGCCGCCCACGTCGCCGTCGACGGCTGCGGCGCCCCGCTGTTCGGGATCTCCCTGACCGGCCTGGCCCGCGCCGTACGCGCCATGGCCGTGTCCCCGCAGGGCACGCCGCCGCGCGCGGTCGCCGACGCCATGCGGGCCCACCCGGAGTACGTCGGCGGGACCGGCCACCTGAACACCCGCCTGATGCGGGCGCTGCCCGGCGCCGTGGTGAAGGGCGGCGCCGAGGGGGTGCTGGTCGTGGCGCTCGCCTCCGGGCACGCGGCGGCCGTCAAGGCGATCGACGGCGGCCCCCGGGCGACGACCGCGATCGCGCTCGCCGCGCTGCGGGCCGCGGGCGCCGACGTCTCGGCGGCGGCCGAGTTCACGACCGTCCCGGTGCTGGGCGGGGGAGTCCCCGTCGGCGAGATCAGTGCTGTTTTCTGAGCGGCCGCTTTCCGCGCGGCGGCTTTCGTGATGGGGGAGAGATGAGCCTGACGTACGAGATCTGCATCGACAGCACGGCCGGGGCGCTGGCCGCCGAGCGTGCGGGCGCGCACCGCGTGGAGCTGTGCGCCGCGCTGTTCGAGGGCGGCCTGACGCCCACCCTGGGCACGGTCGAGGCCACGCTCGCGGCCGTCTCGGCGATCCGGGTCCACGTGATCATCCGCCCGCGCGGCGGCGACTTCGTCTACGACGAGTACGAGGTCGCGGCCATGGTCCGCGACGTGGCGGCGGTGCGCGACGCCGGGGCGCAGGGCGTGGTGATCGGCGTGCTAACCCCGGAGGGGGAGGTGGACGTCGAGGTGGCCAAGCGGCTGATCGACGCCGCAGGCGGGCTCTCGGTCACCTTCCACCGGGCCTTCGACATGACGGCCGACCCGTTCGCCGCGCTGGAGACCCTCGCCGGCCTGGGGATCGACCGGGTGCTCACCTCCGGCCAGGACAGCTCGGCCCTGGAGGGCGCGCCGCTGATCGCCGAGCTGGTGCGGCGGGCGGGCGACCGGCTGGTCGTCATGCCGGGAGGCGGCATCACCCCGCGCAACGTGAGCCGGGTGGTCGAGGCGACCGGGGCCGGGGAGGTCCACTTCGCCGCCCTGGTGGACGAGCCCAGCCCGGCCGTCCACCGCAACCCGTACCCCTTCATGGGCGGTGAGCTGCGCCAGCCCGAGTACGTCCGCCGGGTCACCTCGCCCGCGCTGGTCGCCGAGGTGATCGCCGCCACGCGCGGCTGAAGCCGGAGCCGTGATCGCGCGGCCGAAGCCGGGCCGTGACGCGGTGACCCGCGGGCAGGAGGGGTAAATCCTGGGCGGGGGGTGATGGCCGATGGGCACGCCGGAGCGCAGCCGGCCCCATCCGGGGCCCGAGGAGGGCGTGCGGCACGGCCGGTTGTCCGCCCGCCCGGTGGCCGTCGCACGGACGGCCTCCCCTCTGGAGCCGGGGGTGCACCGCCTGGACGGGCGCGCCCTGTTCGCCGTGCCGCCCTCCCCGGCGGCCGGGCCGTCCCCGCTCGCCGTCGTGCTGCACGGCGCGGGCGGCACGGCGGAGGAGGCGCTGGAGTGGCTGCTTCACCACGCGTCGGAGCTCGGCGTGCTGCTGCTCGCGCCGCAGGCCGTCTCCGCCACCTGGGACGTCATCGTCGGCGGATACGGCGCGGACGTCTCCAGGATCGACGCCGCGCTGGAGGAGGCGTTCGCCCGTGCGCCGGTCGCGGTCGGCAAGGTGGCCGTGGCCGGTTTCTCCGACGGCGCCTCCTACGCCCTGTCGCTGGGGCCGGCCAACGGCGACCTGTTCGGGGCCGTGCTCGCGTTCTCCCCGGGGTTCATGGTGCCGATGATCCGGCACGGCCGTCCCCGGATCTTCGTCTCGCACGGCGTCTCCGACCGCGTGCTGCCGATCGGCGAATGCAGCAGGCGGCTCGTCCCCGAGCTGCGGGAGAGCGGCTACGAGGTGACGTACGAGGAGTTCCGCGGCGGGCACCAGGTGCCGCCGGAGATCGCGGCCGCGGCCGTCCGCTGGTGGACCGGAGGTTCACAGCCCTAATTCTATGTAGGTAAAGTGGGTTTTAGGCTATGATGCGGCCATGGGAGCATTGCTCGATCTCGTGCAACTGCGAACTTTCGTGGCCATCGCCGAGTGCGGCGGCTTCGGGCGGGCCGCATCCGCCCTGCGGACCAGTCAGCCGACGGTAAGCCAGCATGTCCGGTCGCTGGAACGCGTCATCGGGCAGCCTCTGGTCGAGCGGACCGGCCGGTCGACCCGCTTCACGCTCGCGGGCGAGGCGCTGCTGGTTGAGGCGCGGCGGCTGCTCGCCGTGCACGACGAGGCGATGGGCCGCCTCGGCGCCGAGCGCCGGGCCGCCCTGAGCGTGGGCGCGGTCGAGCACGCGGGATGCGGGGCGCTGCCCGACCTCCTGGGCGCCCTGATGGCCGCGCTCCCGGCGCAGGACGTCGTGTTCCGGCTGGACCGCAGCACCACGCTGGCGGAGGCCACCATGCGCGGCACGCTCGACATGGCGCTGATCCTCGGTGTGGTGCCGAATGCCGGAGGCAGGCAGGTCGCCACGCTGCCGCTGCGCTGGCTCGGCGCCCCGGGCTGGTTCCTCCCGCAGCCGGACCGCCCGGTGCCGCTGGTCGCCTTCCAGGAGCCGTGCTCGCTCCGCGCGCAGGCCGTACGCGTGCTGGAGCGTCTCGGCTGGTCCGTACGCATCACGACGGAGGCCACCAACCTCGAAGGGGTGCTGGCGGCGGCCCGCGCGCGCCTCGGCCTCGCCCTGCTGCCCACCGCGTACGGCGTTCCGGACGGCCTGGAGGAGATCGCGCCGCTTCCCCGGCAGGAGGCCATCGGGCTGCGCCTGGTGAGCCGGCAGGGGCTGGACCCGGCGATCGGGGAGCGGGCGGGCGAGGCCCTCGAAGCGTTCTTCTCGTCCGTCACGCGTTTGTCCGGATCGCGTTCCGAACAGGTTTCCATTGGAAATTCGAATTGATATCGATCGGCGTTTACAATCGGTCGCGATAATGATGCTTTCATATTGACCGGCCCGCTCGGATATGGTGTGATCTAGCCGCCGCTCGAAAATTCGATTTCGCTGGCGGTCGTTTTCCGGGTCTCCGGGGTTCGGGCCGGCCAATGCGGAGGGCCTGTACGAAGGGCCGGTGCAGAGGCCGGCGCGGAGGGCGAGTGCGGCGGGATGGTGCGGTCCCGCCGCACCACCCCGTCTCCGGCGCTTCCGCACGCCCGTATCCCCGTGGTGTCCCCTTGTGCCCCATTGCGCGACAGAGAAGGTTCCGCCATGTCACTGAGCGACGACACCGCCACCCGCGTCGACGACGGGCCGGTCAGGAAGAGGCGCAGCCTGCGCTCCAGACGCCCGGCCGTCCTGGGGGCGGTCCTGGCGGTGATCGCCGTCGCCGCAGTCGTCCTGGTCGTCTCGGCAGGCGGCGGGGACGAGCGGCCGGCCGTCCGGGCCGCGGGCGGAGGCCCGGTGGCAGGCGGCACCCTCACCTACGCCCTGGCCGGCACGCAGGTGTCGCTCGACCCGGCCGTCGCGGCCACCGCGGTGACCGGCCTGATCGACCGCAACATCTTCGACTCGCTGGTCGCGCAGACCGGTCCGGACACCTTCGCGCCCTGGCTCGCCACCAAGTGGACCGTGTCCGGCGACGGGAAGACCTACACGTTCACGCTCAGGGAGGGCGTCACCTTCCACGACGGCACGCCGTTCACCGCCGAGGCCGTGAAGGCGAGCCTCGACCACGTCGTGGACCCGGCGACCAAGTCGGCCTACGCCGCCTCGCTGATCGCGCCGTACGAGAAGTCGCGGGTGGTGAGCGACCATGTCGTCGAGGTGACGCTGAAGCGGCCGTTCACCCCGTTCCTGCAGGCGCTGTCGGTGCCGTACCTGGGCATCCAGAGTCCGGCGGCGCTCGCGAAGCCCGTCGCGGACTACCGGCCGGTCGGCACCGGACCGTTCTCCTATGTCTCCTGGGAGAAGGACAAGCGCGTCACGCTGCGCAAGAACGCCGGTTATGCCTCGCCACCCGCCGGCGCGTCCCATGAGGGCGCGGCCTACCTCGACACCCTGGTGTTCGAGTTCGTCCCCGAGGACGCCACCCGGTGGGGCGCCCTCACGAGCGGGCAGGTGCAGGCGATCGCCGGCGTCCCTCCGGTGAACGCGGGAAAGCTGCGGTCCCTCCCCGGGTTCGCGCTGAATTCCCAGGAGACGCCGGGCCTGAATTACAACCTCTATCTGAACCAGACCCGCGGGCCGCTGCGGGACGTGCGGGTGCGGCGCGCCCTTTCGGCCGCCGTGAACGTCGAGGAACTCGTGCGCAACATTTATTTCGGGCATTTCCCGGTCGCGCGCAATCCGCTCAGCCGCACCACCGCGTCGTACGACCCGACGGCCGAGAGCGAACTGGCGTCGTACGACCCGGACGCGGCGAGGCGGCTGCTCGACGAGGCGGGCTGGACGAAGACGGACGCCGACGGCTACCGCGTCAAGGACGGCAAGACCCTCACCCTCGTCTGGCCCTACTGGGCGGAGGGCAACAAGGAGCAGCGCGACGTTCTCGCCGAGGGCATCCAGGCGCAGGCCAAGCAGGTCGGCATCAAGATCGAACGGCCGGCCGTGGACACCGGGGCCTTCGTCGCCAAGTACCTCATCGGGGGCGGCTACGACCTGGTGGACGTCAGCTTCGCCCGGCCCACGCCCGACGTGCTGCGCTTCGCGTTCGCCTCGGGCAACACCTACGCCAAGGCCGGCGGCAACGTCGCGCTGGTGGACTCGCCGCAGATCGACAGGTGGGTGGAGGAGGCGGCGGAGACATCCGACCCGGCCACGGCGGACAAGGATTACGCCGCCGTGCAGCGCGAGGTGCTCCGGCAGGCGTACGTGCTGCCGCTCTACACTCCCGTGCAGCTCACCGCCTTCTCGGCGAAGGTGCGCGGCGTCGCCTTCGACGCCCAGACCTACCCGGTCTTCCACGGCGCCTGGCTGGGGGACTGATCCCGGTGGCTCCGCTGGCCATCCGGCTGGCCCGCAGGCTGGCGCTGACCCTGTTCGTGCTGTGGGGCGCGGCGACGCTGGCCTTCGCCGGCATGCGGCTGGTGCCGGGCGACCCCGCCCGGATCATCGCGGGCGGGGTCCAGGCCAACGCCACTCCCGAGGTGCTCGACGCCATCCGCGACCAGTACGGCCTGCGCGAGCCGGTCGGCGTGCAGTACGTCCTGTTCCTCGGCCGCCTCCTGCGTGCCGACCTCGGCGGCTCCTACCAGCTCGGCCGGCCGGTGAGCAGCGTGATCGGCGAGCAGCTCGGCTCCACCCTGTCGCTCGCGACGGGGGCGGCGGTCCTCGGCTTCTGCCTCGCGGTCGCGCTGGCCCTGCTCACGGCCGGCAGGCCGCGCGCACGGGCGATCTCCCGGGTCCTGGAGTTCTGCTCGATCTCGACGCCGAACTTCTGGATCGGCATCCTGCTGCTGGCCGCCTTCTCCTTCCGCCTGCGCTGGTTCCCCGTGCTCGGCGACGAGGGAGCGGCCGCGCTGGTGCTTCCGTGCGCGGCGCTCGCGCTGCCCATCGCCGGCGTGCTGGCCCAGGTGACCAGGGAGGGGCTCGAACGCGCTCTCGACCAGCCGTTCGCCCTGACCGCCAGGTCGAGGGGCGCCACCGAGAACCGCATCCGCGCGCGCCATGCGCTGCGGCACGCCGCGCTGCCGGTGCTCACGCTCTCCGGCTGGGTGCTCGGCGAGCTCCTCGCCGGGACCGTCGTCGTGGAGACCGTCTTCGCCCGCCAGGGCCTCGGCCACGTCGTGGTGGCGGCGGTGCGCGGCCGGGACTTTCCCGTCGTGACCGGCGTGGTCGTGCTCTCCGCGCTCACGTTCTCGCTGATCAACATCGGGCTCGACCTGCTCTACGGGCTGGTCGACCCCCGCGTCCGGGAGGCCGCCGCATGACCGCCCCGGCCTCGTACGGCCCGGCGGCGCTCCCGCGCCTGCGGGTGGGGGCCGCGCAGGCCGGCGTGGCGCTGGCCGCCGCGTTCTTCGCGCTCGTCTGCCTCGCCGCTCTCGCCCCCGGCCTGTTCGCCCACGGCCCTGACCAGGTGAACCCGGCCCTCGCGCTGCGCGACCCGATGCCGGGCCACCCGCTCGGCACCGACCAGCTCGGCCGCGACGTGCTGGCCCGGCTGGTCTTCGGTGCCCGGCCGTCGCTGCTGGTCGGCGTCGGCTCGACGCTGCTGGCCGGGCTCGCCGGCTCCGCCTGGGGCCTGCTGGCGGCGCTGGGCGGCCGCCTCGTGGGCGAGGCGGCCATGCGGCTGGCCGACGTGCTGCTGTCGTTCCCGGCCATCCTGATGGCCCTGCTCGTCGTGGCCGTCCTCGGGCCGGGCACACGCAACGCCGTCCTGGCCATCACGGTGGCGCTCGCGCCGGGCTTCGCCCGAGTCGTCCGCGCGCAGGCGCTCGTGGTCCGCGGCTCGGCGTACGTGCGGGCCGCGGTCAACCTGGGGCTGACGCCGGGGAGGATCCTGCTGCGGCACATCGCGCCCAACGTCGTCGCGCCGCTGCTGATCCTGGCCACGATCAACGTGGGCACCGCGCTCATCGCCGGTGCCTCGCTGTGCTTCCTCGGGCTAGGTCCGCAGCCGCCCGCCCCCGAGTGGGGGGCGATGCTCGCGCAGGCACGCGACTACCTCGACGCGAGCTGGACCCTGGCCCTGTTCCCGGGGGCCGCCATCACGCTGACCGTCATGTCCGCCACCGTCGTGGGGCGGGCCCTGCAGGCCCGTTACGAAGGGCGGGAGGCCGGATGACCGAGGCACCCCTGCTGGAGGTCGCCGGGCTGTCGGTGGACTTCGCCACCCGGCGCGGCGTGGTCCGGGCCGTACGAGACGTCGACCTGTCCCTGCGTGCGGGGGAGTGCCTCGCGGTCGTGGGCGAGTCGGGCTCGGGCAAGAGCGTCACCGCCCGGGCGCTGCTCGGTCTCGCCGGCACGGGCGCGCGGGTGCGGGCGCGGACGCTGTCCTTCGAGGGGCGCGACCTGCGCCGGCTGAGCGGCCGCGAGTGGCGGCGGCTGCGCGGGCGTCGCATCGGCTACGTCCTGCAGGACGCGCTGACCTCGCTCGACCCGCTTCGCCGGGTCGGGCACGAGGTGGCGGAGGCACTGGAGGTGCACGGCCTGGCGGACCGCGACGACCTCGACGACCAGGTGATCGGGCTGCTCGCGGAGGCGGGCGTGCCCGATCCCGACGTGCGGTTCCTGCAGTATCCGCACGAGCTGTCCGGCGGCCTGCGGCAACGGGCGCTGATCGCCTCCGCGATCGCCGCCCGGCCGTCGCTGCTGGTCGCGGACGAGCCCACCACGGCCCTCGACGTCACCGTGCAGGCGCAGGTGCTCGACCTGCTCAGGGCACGCGTGCGGGCGGGCACGGCGGTGCTGCTCATCAGCCACGACCTGGCGGTCGTGGCCCGGCTCGCCGACCAGGTCTCCGTCATCTACGCCGGGCTCGTCGTGGAACGGGGACCGGCGGACGCGCTGCTGCGGGCCCCCGCCCATCCCTACACCGCCGACCTGCTGGCCGCCGTGCCCGCCGTGGACGGTCCGGCGCGGGAGCTGCCCCTCGTCCGCACCGGCCCTCCCGCCGCCGGCGGCTGCCCGTACGCGCCGCGCTGCGCGCTGGCCGACGACCGCTGCCGTGCCGAGCCGCCGCCGCCCGTGCCGTACGGGCCGGGCCGGGAGGTCCGCTGCTTCCACGCGGACCGGGAACGGCCCGTCCCCGCTTCAGGTGCGGCGGCGGCGCCGCCCCGGGTGAAGGACCACGCGGTCGTCTCGGTGCGGGGGGTGACCAAGCGGTACCGCTCCCCGGGCGGCTCGTGGCGTACGGCGGTGGACGACGTCTCATTCGACCTGCGCGCGGGCGAGGCGCTGGGCCTGGTCGGCGAGTCGGGGTCGGGCAAGAGCACCACCGCACGGATCGTGCTTGCCGAGATCGCCCCCGACGCCGGAACCGTGCTGCTGGACGGCGAGGCGTGGAGCGTGCCGCGGGAGCGCGACCGGCGCGCCCGCCGCTCTCGTATCCAGCTCGTCGACCAGGACCCGCTCAGCTCGTTCGACCCGCGGTTCACGGTCGAGCGGGTCGTCGGGGAGGCGGTGCCGGGAAGGATGTCGCGCCGCCTGCGGCGCGACCGGGTCGCCGGGCTGCTCGCCGAGGTCGGGCTGGACGACGCCCTGCTGGACCGGCGCCCCGCCCAGTTGAGCGGCGGCCAGCGGCAGCGGGTGGCGCTCGCGCGGGCGCTCGCCCCGCGTCCCGAGGTGATCGTCTGCGACGAACCGGTCTCGGCGCTCGACGTCACCGTCCAGGCGCAGATCCTGGCCCTGCTCGCCCGGCTGCGGCGCGAGGCCGGGGTGGCGCTGCTGTTCATCTCCCACGACCTGGGCGTCGTCCGCCAGGTCTGCGACCGGGTGGCGGTGATGAAGGACGGCGCCCTGGTCGAGACCGGCGACGTCGCGGACGTCTTCCGCGCCCCGCGTGCCGCCTACACCGCCGAGCTGCTCGCCGCCGTCCCGAGGATCGACGTGGGGTGGACGACGGAACGAGCCGCACCCGCTATGAATCTGGAGGGCCTGCCATGACCTCACCCATCCCCGGCCCGCGCGTCGTCCTCGTGACCGGCGCCGGCTCGGGCATCGGCCGGGCGACCGCCGAGCTGTACGCCGAGCGCGGCGTCGCCGTGCTCGCCGTGGACCGCGACGAGCACGCGCTCAAGGAGCTCGCCACGCTCGACCGCGTGGTGACGCTGGCCGGCGACGTGTCCCTGGAGGAGACCAACGTGGCCGCGGTCGCGCTGGCGGAGCGGGAGTTCGGCCGGCTCGACGCGGTCGTGCTCAACGCCGGCATCGGCGGCACCCGGCCCTGGGAGTTGCCCGGCGCGGTGGAGGCCGCCGACCGCATCCTCGCCGTCAACCTCCGGGGTCCGATCCTGGGCATCTGGGCCGCCGCGCCCGCGCTGCGGGCGGCGGGAGGCGGTGCGATCGTCGTCACCGCCTCCGTCGCCGGACTGCGCGGCGACCCCGGCAACTGGGCCTACAACGCCTCGAAGGGCGCGGTGATCAATCTCGTCCGCGCCGCGGCCATCGACCACGCGCCCGACGGCATCCGGGTCAACGCACTCGCCCCCGGGCTCACCTGGACGCGGATCAACGCGGGCGTCCGCCAGGACCCGGTGCTCACCGCCGAGATCGAGCGCCGAGTGCCGCTTCAGCGGTTCGCCGAGCCCCGCGAGCAGGCCGAGGCCGTCTGGTTCCTCACCTCGCCCGCCGCGTCGTACGTCACCGGGACCACGCTGGTCGTCGACGGCGGTCTCGACGCGAGCCTCGGAATCCTCCCGCTGCCGGCCGTACGCCGGTGACCCTCGCACAGAGAAGGAGACCACTCATGAGCACGACGGAGACGAGCACCACGGAGATCAACCGCGCGGTGGCCAGACGCTTCTACGAGGAGGTCGTCTCGCAGGGCCGTCTCGATGTCCTCGACGAGATCGTCGCCGACGACGCGTCGGACGCGGCCGGGCCCGCCGGGGGCGACCTGGGGCGTGCCGGATTCGTCCAGCACATCACCTGGCTGCGCTCGGCGGTCGAGGGCGTGACCGCGACCGTGACGGACACCGTCGCCGAGGGCGACCGGGTCGTCGTCTACTGGACCATCGAGGGGGTCCAGCGCGGCGAGGTGTTCGGCGCCCCGCCGAGCGGACGCCGCTTCACCGGCCAGAGCATCAGCACGATCCGGTTCCGCGACGGGCGGATCGTCGAGTACGAGGTGCTCCCCGACCGGCTGGGCATCGTGCAGCAGCTCATCGGCTGAAGCCGGAAGTGGGTCGCGGGCGCTTCCCTTCCCGCGGGCGGGGAACGCGTCCAAGCCGGACACGACCGCCTCCTGTTCGCGTGGACCCCGGGCCGATCGGTGATTCAGCGATGACGAATATGGCGCGTTACGTCGCGTTGTAGGCCCAGACGCCCGGGTCGCCGGCCAGCCCCGACACCGACGCGGTCAGCACGATCGCGCCGCCGCGCCGGGAGCGCAGCACCGGCGCGGCGGCACGGGCGCCGAGCACCGGGCCGCGCAGGTTGACCGCGACCATGCGGTCGAACCGCTCCACCGCGCCGGGAGCCTCCAGCGGAGGCGTGCCGCCGATGCCCGCGTTGAGCACCACTGTGCCGAGGCTCCCGAAGCGATCGAGCGTGAGGCGGACGGCCGCCTCGTTGACGGCCTCCTCCGCCACATCCCCGGCCGGCGGCACGATCCCGGGGGTCCGCGCGAGGTCGGCCGGCGGCGGCTCGGCGAGGTCGACCGCGACCACGCCGTAGCCGCGCTCGGCGAACAGCTCCGCGACCGCCCGCCCGATGGCCGCCGCCGCACCGGTGACGACGGCCGCAGGCCGTGTCACGCCGCGGGCTCCTCGATTCTGAGCGTGCCGATCCAGGCGCGGATCGCCTCCGCGGTCGTGCCCGCGTGCTCCTCCAGCGTGGTGAAATGATCGCCGGGGATGTCGACGGCATCGTGCGGCACCGGCCAGTACGCCTTCCAGCGGGCCGGGTCGTCCGCCTCGATCGTGGTACCGCGCAGCGGCTCGACGGCACGCAGCAGCAGGATCGGGGCGTCCACCGGCTTCGGCTGCCAGCCGATGAACAACCGGTTGTAGACGCCCATCGTCGTCAGCCTCGTGTCGTGGAGCGTCATGTCGAACCGGTCGATGCGTTCGAGCATGCCGCCGATCATCGCGCCCTGCCACCAGCCCATGCCGTCCTGGGCGGAGGCGTCGATCGGGTAGCTGTCGATCAGCGCCAGCCCGGCCGGCCGCAGGCCCTGCTCCTCCAGGGCCACCGTGACGGCGTGCGCCACACAGCCGCCCATGGAGCGGCCCACGACGACGAACGGCTCGTCGCCCACGCATTCGCGCAGGCCCTCGACGTTCATCTGGATCAGCGTCTCCAGCGAGTCGGGCAGCGCGTCGTCCTCCCCGTCGGTGAATCCCGGGGACGGCACCACGTACACGTTCCGGTCGTCGCGGAAGGCCTGGCCGAACCGGGAGTACTCGTGCGGCCCGGAGATCGCGCTGAGCGCGGGGAAGCAGACCACGGAGACCCCGCCGGGTCCCGTCGCCAGCCTCACCGGCGGCAGCGCGTACCGGTCCCGGTCCTGCGCACCGAAGTGGCTCCGCGCGTGCGACGCCGCCACCAGCAGTTGTGCTGCCTCGTCGTGCTTGCCCGTCTCGTGCATCCGCCGGTGCAGGGCGGCCAGACCACCGCCGGACCCCGCGTCCGTACGGCGGGCCGGTCCGGCCGGGCCGCTCGCCAGGCCGGGCAGCTCCCGGTCGAGGTACGCCGCGATGGCGCGGGGGGTGGGGTGGTCGAAGGTGAGGGTGGCGGGGAGGCGGAGGGTGGTTGTGGTGGTGAGGCGGTTGCGGAGTTCGACGGCGGTGAGGGAGTCGAGGCCGAGTTCGATGAGG
>Ga0164243_10012264_pt1 | contig 12156 bp, 9 predicted proteins | sample OricompcompostOP_FD_108781 | JGI IMG/M metagenome (GOLD analysis project Ga0164243, IMG submission 108781) | Organic Plus compost microbial communities from Emeryville, California, USA - Original compost - Organic plus compost (OP) | ecosystem: Engineered > Solid waste > Mixed feedstock >...
CGAGTTCCTCACCGAGACGCGCGGCACCGGGATCATCAACCACGTCTTCGAGGGCTGGGAGCCGTGGCACGGCGAGATCCGCACCCGCCCGACCGGCTCGCTCGTCGCCGACCGCGCCGGCAGAGTGGCGTCGTTCGCGCTGTTCGGCCTGCAGGAGCGGGGGATCATGTTCGTCGGTCCCGGCACCGAGGTCTACGAGGGGATGATCGTCGGCGAGAACGCGCGCCAGGAGGACCTCGACGTCAACGCCGTGCGCGAGAAGAAGCTGACCAACATCCGCTCCTCGACCGCCGACGAGCTGGAGCGGCTCGTGCCGCCGAAGATCCTCTCGCTCGACCAGGCGCTGGAGTTCGTGCGCGAGGACGAGTGCGTCGAGGTGACGCCGGGCGCCGTGCGCCTGCGCAAGGTCCACCTCGACCAGACGACGCGGGTCAAGATGGCCCGCCAGCGCACGCGCGAGAAGGTCACGAGCTAGCGGGTCCGCCGATCGACGGCGCTCGTTCGTCGGATGCCGACGAAGAGGCGCCGACGATCTCCCGCGGGTGACGCTCGGGGGCCCGCTCGGGATGTCCCCGGTCGTGGGCGCGCCCGCGCGCTCGTAGCGTCGCGGGCATGCGATCGACGACCTCCCGGGCGCTGGCGGCGCCCGCCATCCTGCTCGCGCTCGCCGCCGCGACGGCGCCGGGCTCCGCCTCCGCCGCCACCTGGTGCGTGCCGGCCGCCGGCGCGACAACCTGCGACGGCGACCACATCGCCGCGACCGTCGGGGCCGCGATCACCGGCGCCGACCGCACGACCGGCCCCGGCGCGGACGCCGGCGACAACGGCGTCGTCGAGGGCGCCGACGTCTACGACGGCGTCGTCGAGCGGGTCCGGATCGACGACGAGGGCGCCCGCTTCGGCCGGGCCGACGGCGACGGCCGCGGCGTCGCGATGACGCTGCGCAACGGCGCGCTGCACGACGTCGAGGTGGAGCTGACGGGAGCGGACGTCGAGGGGATCTCGCTCGCCGGCTGGTACGTCGGCACGCCGTACGAGCTGGAGCGGGTCGACGTGCGCGCCGACCGCGCGCTGCAGATCCAAGCGAACCCGCGCGACGACGCGCCCGATCCGGTCGTGCACGCGCGGCGCGTGCGCCTGAGCGGCGTCAAGCCGCTCGTCGTCAGCAGCGGGCGGGTCGAGCTGAGCGACGCCGTGATCGCCTCGGTCGCGCCGCCGCGACGGTGGGACGACGACTCCGTCGCCGCCGTCGAGGTCAACAACGGCTTCGACGGCCTCGGGGCGGAGCTGCTGCTCGACCGCGTGACGGTCGTCGGCGAGGGCGGCGCCGCGACCGGGCAGGCGCCTCACCACGCCTTCGCCGTCACCGGCAACGGCCTGACCGCCGAGCCGACGCGGCTGCGCGCCCGCCACGTGATCGCCGCCGGCTTCGACCGCACGCTGCTGCACGGCGACTGGGGCGGCGCGATCGAGGCGATCGTGACCGACTCGCTGCTCGACGTGCGCGAGGGCCCCGGCTCGGTCGCCCGCGGGGACGACGGCACGAACGCGAGCCCGGCGACGATCGCGCTGACCGCCGGCAACCGCGTCGGCGACCCGCGCTTCGCCGACCGCGCGGCGGGGCCGCCGTTCGCCGAGCGCTTCGGCGGCGACCTGCGGCTGCTGGCCGGCTCGCCGGCGGTCGACGTCGGCGGGGAGGAGCTGATCGCCGGCGAGGCGACCGATCTGGGCGGCGCGCCGCGGCCGGTCGACGGCGACGGCGACGGCGCGGTCGCCGCCGACGCCGGCGCGTTCGAGCACCAGTGGGTGCCGATCGGGCCGGGGCCGCTGCCGAGAACCGGGCCGGAGCCGGAGCCGGGGCCGGGCCCGGGACCGGTCGGGCCGGAGCCGCATCCGGCCGCCGACCGCGTCGCGCCGGTCGTGCGGGGGCTGAGGTGGATGCCCGCGAGACGTCCGGCCCGGCGCGCGGGCCGCGGCGGCGCCGCCGGGCGCCGCGCGGCGCCCGCGGGCTCGTTCCGCTTCGCGCTCTCCGAGCGGGCTCGCGTGATCGTGACGATCGAGCGCAGGGCGGGGCGGCGCTGGCAGCGGACCGGTGCGCTGCGCGCCGGCTGGCGGACGAAGGGTCCGGCCACGATCCGGTTCCGCGGGCGGATCGGCAGACGGACGCTGGCGCGCGGCGGCTACCGCGCCCGCCTCGTCGCCGTCGACGGCGCCGGCAACCGCTCGGCGCCGCGCACCGTCCGCTTCACGCTGAGCGGGTAGAAGCTCGGCAGTCGAGCGACACGAGAGGACGGCGGTGGGCGAGCGCGAGCAGGGGACGCCATGGCGGAGACAGGCCGGCAACGCGTGGGTCGAGCTGCAGGGGCTGATCGACGGCCTGCTCGCGCCGATGGAGCGGGCGCTGGTCGAGCAGGTGCGGGAGGTCGGCGCCCGCGCGGTGCTCGACGTCGGCTGCGGCACGGGCGGGACGACGGTTGCGCTCGCGCGCGAGGTCGGCGACGACGGCGCCGCGCTCGGCGTCGACGTCTCCGAGCCGATGATCGCGGCCGCGCGCGAGCGGGCGGCGCGTGAGCGGTCGCGGGCGCGCTTCGTCGTCGCCGACGCCCAGCGCCACGACTTCGCGGCCGCGGAGCGCGGCGCGGCGGGCGATGCGGCCGCGGAGCGCGGCGCGGCGGGAGCGGGCGGCGACTTCGACGCGGTCGTCTCGCGCTTCGGCGTGATGTTCTTCGACGACCCGCATGCGGCGTTCGCGAACCTGCGGCGGGCGGGGCGCGAAGGGGCGGCGCTGCGGTGCGTCGTCTGGCGCACGGCCGAGGAGAACCCGTTCATGACGACCGCCGAGCGGGCGGTGCGGCATCTGCTGCCGCAGCTGCCCGAGCGGCCGCCGGAGGGACCGGGGCAGTTCGCCTTCGGCGACCCCGATCGCGTCCGCGCCCACCTCGCCGGCACGGGCTGGGAGCAGGTCGAGCTGCGCCGGCTCGACCTGACCTGCGCGATGCCGGCGGCCGAGCTGACCCGCTACCTGACGCACCTCGGCCCGGTCGGCCTCGCGCTCGCGGAGGTCGACGACGAGCGGCTGCGCGCGCGGGTCGCCGAGACCGCTCGCGCCGCGTTCGCGCCGTACGAGCGGGGCGACGAGGTCCGCTTCACCGCCGCCTGCTGGATGCTCGCCGCGGACGCGCGCTGACGTCCGCGCCAGCGTCATGACATGACGGCGCTGGCTCGCGGGCCCACGACCGCGGAGGCGACGCGCCGTTCGCGGCAGCGTCATGACATGACGGCGCCGGGCGGTCCCCGGTCCCCACGCTCCGCCGACGACCGCCGCAGGCAACTCTTGACAGGGACTTCCTCTACGTCTTAGGTTAAGTCCTGTCCGAAGCGTTCGACCGGCGGCGGCTCGCCCCGGCGAGCCGACCCGGAGGAGAGCAGCCGATGCCGCGTCGCACCACCCGTGAGGTCCGTCTCGCCAACCGCGCCAGCGTGCTCTACACGCTGCGCCGCGAGGGGCCGATCAGCCGGCAGGACGTCGCCGTGCGGGCCGGCGTCAGCGCGGCGACGGCGGCCAACGTCGTCGGCCAGCTGCTGGAGGAGGGGCTGCTCAGCGAGGCCGGGCAGCTGCCCTCCAACGGCGGCCGGCCGGCGTCGCTGACCGGCATCAACCCCGGCTTCGGCGCCGTCGTCGGCGTTGACCTGGGGGAGACGGCGGTGCGCCTGGAGCTGTTCGACCTGGCGCTCCGCCGCACCGCCCTCGCCGAGGTCCCCGTCGGCGCCGACGACCGCGGCGCCGAGGCGATCGTCGAGCTGATCGCCGAGGAGACCGAGCGGCTGCTCGACGGCTCCGGCCTCCCGCGCGAGCGGGTGCTGGGGATCGGCGTCGGCGTGCCGGGGATCGTCGAGGACAGCGGCACCGCGCTCGTCCACGCGCCCAGCATCGGCTGGCGCGGGGTGCCGCTGCAGTCGCTGCTGGAGGCGCGCACCGGGCTGCCGGTCGGCCTCTCCAACGGCGCGAAGGCGCTCGGCACGGCCGAGGCGTGGTTCGGCGCGGCCGGCGAGGACCAGGACGTCGTCGTCTGCCTGATCGGCGCCGGCGTCGGCGCCTCGCTGCTGCGCCACGGCAGGCTGTACCTCGGGGCGAGCGCCAGCGCGGGCGAGTGGGGGCACACGACGATCGTGCTCGACGGGGAGCCGTGCCGCTGCGGCGCGCGCGGCTGCCTGGAGGCCTACGTCGGCGCCTCGGCGATCGCGCGGCGCTGGACGGCCGCCGGGGGCGAGGGCGGCGAGCGGGCGGACGGTCACGGGGACGAGGAGGCGGTCGAGCAGCTCGCGCGCGCGGCGGAGGCCGGCGAGGAGCGGGCGCTCGCGGTCCTGAGGGAGACCGCGCGCTATCTCGGCGCGGGCGTCGGCGACCTCGTCAACCTGATCAACCCCGACCGCGTCGTCGTCGGCGGCTGGGTCGGGCTGCGGCTCGGCCCGCTGCTGCTCCCGCTCGTGCGCGACGCGGCGCGCGAGCGGGCGCTGGGACCGCCGTTCGAGCAGCTGACGCTCGACCTGTGCCGGCTGGGGCCGGACGCCGTCGCGCTGGGCGCGGCGACGATGATCGTCGACCGCTTCTACGCGGCCGGCGGCACGCGGGCGGGCGTCGTCTCGGGGGAGGACGCGGGCGCGCCGAGGGTCGCGCCCGCCTCCTGAGCAGCACGCAGACCCTGCACACCACGGAGGAGAGGACGTACGGTGAAGCACCTGCGATCGCTCGTGGCGCTGGCCGCCACGACGGCACTGTTGGGCGGCGGGCTGGCCGCATGCGGCTCGTCGGATGACGGCGGCGGCAGCGGCACGACCGCCGCGGCCGGCGGGACGACCACGACCGGCGGCGGAGGCGGCGGGAACGACGATCTGACGATCGCCTTCCTGATGCCGTGCTCGACCTGCGCCGACCGCTTCGAGAACCAGGACAAGCCGCTGTTCGAGGCGGCCGTGCAGAGAATCGCGCCCGGCGCGACGGTGATCGCCAACAACGCCGAGGGCGACTCGGCGCGGCAGGTCACCCAGACCGAGTCGGCGATCACCAACGGCGCCGACGTGATCGTCGTCTCGCCGCTGGACGAGGCGGCCGGCGCGGCGATCTCCGACAAGGCGCAGCAGGCGGGGATCCCCGTGCTCTCCTACGACGGCCTGATCACCGACGGCCACGCCGACTTCTACGTCTCCTTCGACAACGAGGTCGTCGGCCAGCTGCAGGGCGAGTTCCTCGCCAGAGAGCTGCCGGAGGGGTCGACGGTCGCGTTCATCAACGGCGACCAGTCGATCGCTCCGGGCCGCCAGTTCAAGGCCGGCGCGCACAGAGCGCTCGACCCGCTGATCGAGTCCGGCAGACTGAGACTCGGCTACGAGGGCGACGCGCAGCAGTTCGACCCGCAGAAGGGCCGCACGCTGATGGAGCAGGCGCTGACCCGCCTGAACGACAGAGTCGACGGCGTGATCGCCGCCAACGACGGCCTCGCCGGCGGCGTCGTCAACGCGCTCGAGCCGCGCGGGCTGACCGGCAGAGTCCTGGTGACCGGCCAGGACGCGACCGACGCCGGCCTGCAGCGGATCCTGCTCGGCCAGCAGACGATGTCGGTCTACAAGGCGATCAAGGCCGAGGCCGAGGCGGCCGCCGAGGTCGCCGTCGCGCTCGGCAAGGGCGAGGACGTCGCCGACCTGGCGACCTCCACGACCGACAACGGCGCCGGCGAGGTGCCCTCGATCCTGCTCGACCCGGTCGTCGTGACCGCCGACAACATCGTCGACACGGTCTTCGCCGACGGCTTCACGACGCCGGAGAGAGTCTGCACCGGCAAGGCGGCGGAGAGATGTCCGCAGTGAGCGACGCGCCCCTCCTCCGCCTGGAGGGGATCAGCAAGGCCTACGGCGCGGTCCACGCCCTCGGCGGCGTCGACCTCGACGTCCACCGGGGCGAGGTGCTCGCCCTGGTGGGCGACAACGGCGCCGGCAAGTCGACGCTCGTGAAGACGATCGCCGGGGCGCACCACGCCGACTCCGGCCGGATCGTCTTCGAGGGGCGCGAGGTGCGGATCGGCAGCCCGCAGGCGGCCGCCGAGCTGGGGATCGCGACCGTCTACCAGGACCTCGCGATCTGCGACAACCTCGACGTCGTCGCCAACCTGTTCCTGGGGCGCGAGCTGGTGCGCGCGCCCCTGGCGGGCCGGCTGCGGCGGCTCGGCAACGCGGCGATGGAGCAGCGCACCCGGCAGGTGCTGGGCGAGCTGTCGGTCAACCTGAGAGACGTGCGGCGGCCGGTCTCGGGCCTGTCGGGGGGCCAGCGGCAGGCGGTCGCGGTCGCCCGCGCCGTGCTGTGGGGCTCCAAGCTCGTGCTGCTCGACGAGCCGACCGCCGCGCTCGGCGTCGAGCAGACCGACATGGTGCTGGAGCTGGTGCGCTCGCTGCGCGACCGCGGCCTCGGCGTGATCGTGATCTCGCACAACCTCTCCGACGTCTTCCGCGTCGCCGACCGGATCGCGGTCCTGCGGCTGGGCAGGAACGCCGGCACGTTCGTGCGCTCCGAGACCGAGCCCGACCAGGTCGTCGCGGCGATCACCGGCGGGCGGCTGCTGTCGGGGGCGAAGGCCGCATGAGCGCCACCGAGACCACCACCACCGCCGCGGGCGAGACCAGCGCCGCCGGTCTCCGCGCCCGCCTCGCGCAGGCGCGCGACGCCGACTGGGGCCCGGTCCCCGTGATCGTCGGCCTGCTCGTGATCTGGCTGATCTTCCAGCTGCTGAACGAGAACTTCCTCAGCGCCCGCAACCTGTCGAACCTCGTGCTCCAGGTCGGGGTCGTCGGGATGCTGTCGCTGGCCGTCGTGCTGGTGCTGCTGATCGGCGAGATCGACCTCTCGCTCGGCACGCTCGCCGGCATGTGCGCCGCGCTGCTGGCGGTGCTGCTGACCAACGAGGGGTGGCCGGTGTGGGCGGCGATCGCCGCCGCCGTCGCCGTCGGAGCCGCGGCCGGGTTGCTGCAGGGCGGCATCTCGGTGCTGATCGGCGTGCCGTCGTTCGTCGTCACGCTCGGCGGCTTCCTCGCCTGGCAAGGGGTCCAGCTGACGCTGCTCGGCCACTCCGGCGAGCTGCGCGTCGAGGACGAGCTCGTCCGCGGCGTCGCCAACAGCTACCTGCCGAGCTGGCTGGCGTGGCTGCTGCTGGCGGCCGCCTCGGTCGCCTGGTGGGCCGACGTCGCGCTGCGGCGCCGCGCCCGCACGCGGCTCGGGCTGGCGGTGCGGCCGGCGTGGAGAGCGGCCGCCGCGGCGGTCGCGCCCGCGGTCGCCGGGGCCGGGCTCGTCGCCTACCTCGACGGCTACTTCGGCGTCCCGTGGATGCTCGTGCTGCTCGGCGGCGTCGCGGTCGCGCTCGGTGCGCTGACGACCCGCACCCAGCTCGGCCGCCACCTGTTCGCGATCGGCGGCGACAGAGAGGCCGCGCGGCGGGCCGGCGTGCGCGTCGACCAGATCCGCGTGCTCGTCTTCGCGCTCGCGGGCGGGCTGGCGGCGATCGCCGGGCTGATCGCCGTCTCGCGCCAGTTCGCGGTCTCGACCGGGACCGGCGGCGGAACGCTGCTGCTGGAGGCGATCGCGGCCGCGGTGATCGGCGGCGCCAGCCTCTTCGGCGGCCACGGGCGCGTCTACCAGGCGCTGCTCGGCGCGCTCGTGATCGCGAGCGTGGAGAACGGACTCGACCTGCTCGGCAAGCCGTCGAGCACGAAGGACATCGCCACGGGGGCCATCCTCGTGGCGGCTGTGAGCATCGATGCGATCAGCCGGCGCCGGCGCGCCGCGCGGGGCGCGCAGGAGGAGAGACGTGAGCACTGTCGAATTTCCCCGCGGCTTCCTGTGGGGCGCCGCGACGGCGGCCTACCAGATCGAGGGCGCGGCGCAGGAGGGCGGCCGCACGCCGTCGATCTGGGACGTCTTCGCGCGCACCCCGGGCAAGGTCCGCCACGGCGACACCGGCGACATCGCCTGCGACCACTTCCACCGCTGGGAGGGCGACCTCGACCTCGTCGCGTCGCTGAACCTCGGCGCCTACCGGCTGTCGCTCGCGTGGCCGCGGCTGCAGCCGGGCGGGCGCGGCACGCTGTGCCGCAACGCGGTCGACCACTACAAGCGGCTGCTCGACGGGCTGACGGCGCGCGGCGTGACCCCGATGGTGACGCTCTACCACTGGGACCTGCCGCAGGAGCTGGAGGACGAGGGCGGCTGGACCGTCCGCTCGACCGCCGAGCGGTTCGGCGAGTACTGCGAGCTGGTCGCCGCGGCGCTCGGCGACGACGTGCCGATGTGGGTGACGCTCAACGAGCCGTACTGCTCGTCGTTCATCGGCTACCTCGAAGGACGCCACGCGCCCGGCGTGAGAGACCTCGGCGCCGCCGTCGCCGCCTCCCACCACCTGCTGCTCGGCCACGGGCGGGCGCTGGCGGCGCTGCGGGCGGCGTCGGTGCAGGGCGAGGTCGGGATCACGCTCAACCTGTCGTCGTCGTGGGCGGCGGACGACGGCGACCCGGCCTCCGTCGCGGCCGCGCAGCGGGTCGACGGCCGCGAGAACCGCTGGTTCCTCGACCCGCTGTTCCGCGCCAGCTACCCGCAGGACATGGTCGAGCTGCAGTCGGTTGCGACCGACATGGCGTTCGTGCAGGACGGCGACCTGGCGGCGATCTCGGCGCCGCTCGACTTCCTCGGCGTCAACTTCTACGAGCGCCACTTCGTCAGCCCCGACCCGTCCGACCCGCGCGGCTGGATCAAGCAGCCCGACGCCGGACCGCTGACCGCCGGCGGGATCGGGATCCATCCCGACGGCCTGCGCGAGGTGCTCGTGCGGGTCTCGCGGGAGTACACCGACCTGCCGCTGTACGTGACCGAGAACGGTGCCGCCTTCGACGACTACGTCGACCCGGAGGGCGGCGTCGACGACGAGGAGCGGGTCGCCTTCCTCGACGGCCACCTGCGCGCCGTCGCGGCGGCGATCGAGCAGGGCGCCGACGTGCGCGGCTACTTCGTCTGGTCGCTGATGGACAACTTCGAGTGGGCCGAGGGCTACTCGAAGCGGTTCGGGATCGTCTACGTCGACTACCGCACGCAGGAGCGGATCCCGAAGGCCTCGGCGCGCTGGTACGCGCAGGTCGCGAAGGCGAACGCGGTCGGGGGAGACGTCCCGATCGCGACCTGAGCCCGATGAGGTGCGATCTCCGGTCGCTCGGCGACCGGACGTCGCACCTCATCCGCCGCTCAGGCGGCCGGCGCCGCTCAGGCGGCCGGCGTGACCCGCGCCGCCCGCTCCGCCTCCGCGGCGCGGACGTGGTGGACGATCGAGCCGACCACCTCGTCCCAGTTCTCGCGCGGCAGGTCGTGGCCCATGCCGGGGACGACGTGCAGCTCGGCGCCGGGGATCGCGCGCGCGGTCGCGCGGCCGCCGGAGAGCGCGACCATCCGGTCTCTGTCGCCGTGGATCACCAGCGTCGGCGCCGAGATCCGCTGCAGCTGGCGGGTGCGGTCGCCGGAGGCGAGGATCGCCGCGAGCTGGCGGGCGGTGCCGCGCAGGTCGGGGTTGCGCTCGTAGCTGGTGCGCGCGATCTCGAGGAAGAGCGGGTCGTCGGGCGGCACGCCGGGCGAGCCGATCGCCGCGTGGACGCGCACCTGCTGGGCGAGGTAGCCGTCGAGGTCGCGCGCCGGGCGGGCGAGGATCGTCGGGTAGGTCTTCAGCGCCGGCTGGCCCTGCCAGCGGCTGCCGGTGTTCGACATGATCGAGACGAGCGAGCGGACGCGGCGCGGATGCTCGGCGGCGAGCGTCTGGGCGATCATCCCGCCCATCGAGGCGCCGACGACGTGGACCGAGTCGAGCCCGAGCGCGTCGAGCAGGCCGACCGTGTCGGCGGCCATGTCGGTCAGCCGGTACTGGCGCGGGTCGAAGCGGCGGCGGACGAGCTGCGCCAGGCTCGGCGTCGGCACGTCGGAGAAGAAGGTCGAGCGGCCGCTGTCGCGGTTGTCGAAGCGGATCGCCGACAGCCTCCGGCTGGTGAGCTGCTCGACGAAGGTCGGGTGCCAGCGGACCATCTGCATCCCGAGGCCCATGATCAGCAGGACCGGCGGGTCGGCCGGGTCGCCGAACGTCTCGGCGCAGATCGTCACCCCGCGCCCGACGTCGTAGAGCTGTTCTCCCATGGCGGGAGCGTACCGGTGCCGGGCGGCCCTACCGCACGGGATACGGCGGCAGCACCCCGCCGTCGATGTTCGACGCGACGCCGTGCAGGTCCATGTAGCCGGCGTAGCCGAGGCAGACGACCAGCCACAGCAGCAGGATCGGCGCGCGCAGCCGCGGCCGCCGGCCGAGCACCCACGTCGCGGCCGGGTAGATCGCCGGCGCGGCGAGCAGGATCACGCGGCCCCAGTCGAGCGCGAACGTCATCGAGACGACGCACAGCCCGACGAGCACCAGTCCCCGCTGGGCGTAGCGCATCCGCTTCAGCGCGAACGGGGCGACCAGCCACAGCGGGCCGAACGCGAGCGCGATCCGCCGCAGCGACGTGACCGGGTCGGCGAAGCCCTCGCGCAGCAGCGTCAGCCGTCCCTCGATCGGCCCGTCGCCGTAGCCGAGCACCAGCTCGCTGCCGACGGTCGGCAGCGACAGCCGCAACGCGACGTAGATCGCGATCGCCGGCAGCGAGACGAGCAGGACGCGCCGCAGCGCCGGCCAGTCGATCCAGCGCTCGGCCCAGACGGCGTAGGCGAACGGGATCATGAACATCGCCGACTCGCGCACGAGCGCGCCGCAGGCGAGCGCGATCATCAGCGGGACCATCCGCCGTCTGACGACGAAGTACGCCGCCGCCGACATCGCCAGCAGCGTCGCCGGGTCGACGCTGCGGCCGTTGCGCAGCAGCGCGACCAGCACGCCCGGCGAGATCGCGAACAGCAGCGCCGCGGCCGCCGCCACCCGCGGCGGCGTCTCCAGCGACGTCATCAGCGCGTAGAGGAAGCCGGCGGCCGCGCCCGCGCTCGCGAGCGCGATCAGCGTGAAGGAGACGTCGTGCGAGAACGGCAGCACGTGCACGAGCGTCGGCACGCCGATCCGGTAGGCGAACGGGAAGGTGTGGGTGGCGAACGGGTCCTCCGCCATCAGCTCGTAGATGCGGTCGTCGCCGTGCGCCGGGCCGCCGTTGCGGACGACCGCCTGCAGCAGCGCCAGCGCGAGCGTCGCCAGCAGGCCGACCTGCAGCGGCGACAGCCGCGCGGCCCCGTCCCAGGCACGGCGCAGCGGCGAGCCGCCCGGCGGTGCGGGGGCGAGCGCGGCGGGCTCGGTGCTGCTGCTCGACGACATCGGCGCCGGAGGCTAGCGAGGGGAGAGGCGGCCGGTCGCGCTGCCGCGCGCGCCCGCGCCCCGCGGACCGCTACAGCTCGTGCAGGCGCGCGCCGAGCTCGCGCAGCTGGTCCGCATAGGCCTGCTCGATCCGGGCGGCGTCGACCGGCGTCGCGGCCGGCAGCGGCTCGCCGTGCTCGTGGGCGCGGAGCGTCGCCAGCAGCGCGCCCTCGGCGCCCTCGCCGGCCAGCAGCGCCCGCTCGATCGCTGGGTGGAGGTCGAGCCCCTCCAGCAGCACCTCCATCGACTGGCCGCTGATCGCGTCCAGCAGCGAGAAGAGGCCGACGATGAAGGCGCGGTCGGGCATCGCGCCGGGGATGCTGCGGGCGAGCTGCTCGGCGACGCGCGCCCGCAGCCGCGCCGCGTCGAGCAGCACGTGCGGCAGGTCGGGGATGCCGGCGAGGCAGAGCAGCAGCGCCCAGCGGCGGACCGTCGTCCCGCCCAGCAGCGCGAGCGCCTGGCGCAGCGACTGGATCGTGTTGCGCGGCGCGACCTCGGCCGAGTTGGCGAACCGCAGCAGCCGGTGGCTGAGACCGGCGTCGCGGCGGATGATCGCCTCCAGCTCGCGCAGCGAGACGTCGTGGTCGGTCGCGGCGAGCTGACCGAGCGTCGTCAGCTGGGCGGTCGGGACGGCGCGGCCGCTCCACGTCTCGGGGCGCTCGTAGAAGTAGCCCTGGAAGCCGTCGAAGCCGAGCGCGAGGCAGCGGGCGTGCTCCTCGGGCTCCTCGACCTTCTCGGCGATCAGCGTCAG
>Ga0164243_10012265_pt1 | contig 12155 bp, 8 predicted proteins | sample OricompcompostOP_FD_108781 | JGI IMG/M metagenome (GOLD analysis project Ga0164243, IMG submission 108781) | Organic Plus compost microbial communities from Emeryville, California, USA - Original compost - Organic plus compost (OP) | ecosystem: Engineered > Solid waste > Mixed feedstock >...
CCGATGCCACTGCGCGAGTTGCGCCACAGTCAAGCCGTAGCGGCCGACGTACTCCTCGCCGTTGGCCAACGCCGCGCCGTACGGCCCGACGGACGCGGCCACCCATCGGCCTTCGGCGCCGACCTCTTCACGCGCGGCGGCCGCCAGTTCGACACTGCGACGTATGAGGCGCTCGGCCTCCGCGCGATCGAATCCTCCGGCGGCGAATCCGTCGAACGACGCCTGATAACTCGCCGTCGTCGCGATCACCGCACCGGCCTGATAGAAGGCCATGTGAGCAGCCATGATCTCGTCGGGCGCGTCGAACAACAGCCGCGCCGACCACAGGTCGTCGGACAGATCATGGCCCCGCGCTTCCAGTTCCGTTGCCAGGCCACCGTCGCTGACCAGCACGGTATTGTTGGAGGCTGCAAACGCCACATTGCAACCTTACGACCTGCGGAAGCGCCCTCTCGGTCCGATAACGGCGGCGACACGCCAGAGACACGACGGCGCGTTCATGGGGGTCGTGAGACGCATGAGGCGATATGTTCTGCAAACACAGCTAAATACACAGGCGCGATTCGGCTTTATCGGTCGCGTCGCGTTGGAAACAACGGGTAGCGTCGGGTCTAACACCCGGAGTAACCCACCGGCGACACAGACTTGACATTGGACGTACTACGAACAGGAAGTAGGACCCCACCACCATGGCGCGCATTGGAGACGGCGGTGACCTGCTGAAGTGCTCGTTCTGCGGGAAGAGTCAGAAGCAGGTCAAAAAGCTCATTGCGGGCCCCGGCGTATATATCTGTGACGAGTGCATCGATCTCTGCAACGAGATCATCGAAGAGGAGCTCGCAGACGCCGACGACGTCAAACTCGACGAATTACCCAAACCCGCAGAAATCCGCGAATTCCTGGAGAGCTACGTCATTGGCCAGGACAACGCCAAGCGCACGCTCGCTGTCGCCGTTTACAACCACTACAAGCGCATCCAGGCCGGCGAGAAGGCTCGCGACTCGCGCTCCGAGCCCGTCGAGCTGGCCAAGTCCAACATCCTGATGCTCGGCCCGACCGGCTGCGGCAAGACCTACCTGGCGCAGACGCTGGCCAAGATGCTCAACGTCCCGTTCGCCATCGCCGACGCCACCGCGCTGACCGAGGCCGGCTATGTCGGTGAGGACGTCGAGAACATCCTTCTGAAGCTGATCCAGGCCGCCGACTACGACGTCAAGCGCGCCGAGACCGGCATCATCTACATCGACGAGGTCGACAAGATCGCCCGCAAGAGCGAGAACCCGTCGATCACCCGCGACGTGTCCGGCGAGGGTGTCCAGCAGGCGCTGCTGAAGATCCTCGAGGGCACCCAGGCGTCGGTCCCGCCGCAGGGCGGGCGCAAGCATCCCCATCAGGAGTTCATCCAGATCGACACCACGAACGTCCTGTTCATCGTGGCGGGTGCGTTCGCCGGTCTGGAGAAGATCGTCTCCGAGCGGATCGGCAAGCGCGGCCTCGGCTTCGGCAACGAGGTCAAGGGCAAGGACGACATCGACACCACCGACCAGTTCGCCGACGTCATGCCGGAGGACCTGATCAAGTTCGGTCTCATCCCCGAGTTCATCGGCCGTCTCCCGGTCGTCGCCTCGGTGACCAACCTCGACAAGAAGTCGCTGGTGGCGATCCTGTCGGAGCCGAAGAACGCACTCGTGAAGCAGTACACCCGCCTGTTCGAGATGGACGGCGTGGAACTCGAGTTCACCCAGGATGCCCTCGAGGCGGTCGCCGACCAGGCGATCCACCGCGGCACGGGCGCCCGCGGTCTGCGCGCGATCATGGAAGAGGTCCTGCTGCCGGTGATGTACGACATCCCGAGCCGTGACGACGTCGCCAAGGTCGTGGTGACCGGTGAGACGGTGCGCGACAACGTGCTGCCGACCATCGTCCCGCGCAAGCCGTCGAGCGACGAGCGTCGCGACAAGAGCGCCTGACAGGCTTTTCATCTCCCGAGGACGAGAAAAGAATCCCCGCCCGGATCATCCGGGCGGGGATTCTTTCTCGTGGGGGAGCGCTCAGGCCGGTTCGAGTCGGATGACCACCGCCTTGGACACCGGGGTGTTGGACTCCTTGGCCACCGAGTCGAGCGGGACCAGCGGGTTGGTCTCCGGGTAGTAGGCCGCGGCGTTGCCCCGCGGGGTGTCGTAGGCCACGATCTCGAAGTCGTGCACGCGACGCTCCTCGAGGCCGTCGGAGCCCCGGAACTCCGAGACGATGTCGACGTGCTGGCCGTCGCGGAGGCCGAGCGCGGTGATGTCGGCCGGGTTGACCATGATCACGCGCCGGTTGCCGGAGATGCCGCGATAACGGTCGTCGTGCCCGTAGACTGTGGTGTTGTACTGGTCGTGGCTGCGCAGCGTCTGCAGGATCAGCCGGCCTTCGGGGATGGGCACCCACTCGAGCGGATGGTGCGCGAAATGCGCCTTCCCGTCCGGGGTGTCGAACGATCGGCTGTCGCGCGGCGGATGGGGGAGCACGAAGCCGTCGCTGCGCCGGACGCGGATGTTGAAGTCCTCGAACCCCGGGATCACCCGCTCGATCCGATCGCGGATGACGTCGTAGTCGGACATGAGCTGCGCCCAGGGCACCGCGTGATCGGTCCCGAAGGCGCGCTGCGCGAGCTCGCAGACGATGGCGACCTCGCTGCGCAGCTGGTCGGAGACCGGCGGAAGGGAACCGCGCGACAGATGCACCACCGACATCGAGTCCTCCACCGAAACCCGTTGCGGCACACCGTCGACGACGTCGAGGTCGGTGCGGCCGAGGGTCGGCAGGATGAGGGCGTGGCGGCCCGTGGCGAGATGTGACTCGTTGAGCTTGGTCGAGACGTGCACGGTCAGCGCGCACTTGCCCAGTGCGGCGGCCGTGGCCTCGGTGTCCGGGGTCGCCGACACGAAGTTGCCGCCCATGGCCATGAACACCCGGACCCGGCCCGCGGCCATCGCCTTGATGGCCGCGACCGTGTCGTAGCCGTGCTTGCGGGGGCTGGTGATGCCGAACTCGGCGTCGAGGGCGGCCAGGAAGGATTCCGGCATCTTCTCGTAGATGCCCATCGTGCGATCGCCCTGCACGTTGGAATGCCCACGGACCGGGCACAGTCCGGCGCCGGGCTTGCCGATCATGCCGCGCAGCAGCAGCACGTTGGTGCCCTCGGCGATCGTGGCGACGGCATGACGGTGCTGGGTGAGTCCCATCGCCCAGCACAGCACGATGCGCTGTGAGGTGCGCACCGCGTCGGCGAGGTCCTCGATCTGCTTGCGGGCCAGGCCGGTGATGTCGGCGACCTCGTCGAGGTCGACGTCGTCGAGCAGGGCGAGGTAGTCGTCCACCCCGGCGCAGTGCTCGTCGAGGAACTCGTGGTCGAAGACGGCTCCCGGGGCGGCGCGTTCGGCGTCGCGCAGCAGTCGCGCGACCCCGCGGAACAGCGCCATGTCCGAGCCGAGGCGGAGCTGCAGGAAGTCGTCGGCGAGGGGTGTGCCGGAACCGAGGACGCCGCCGACCTTCTGCGGGTCCTTGAACCGCATCAGGCCGGCCTCGGGCAGGGGGTTGATCGCGACGATCCGCGCTCCGTTGTGCTTGGCCTTCTCCAGGGTCGCCAGCATGCGGGGATGGTTGGTGCCCGGGTTCTGGCCGGCGATCAGGATCAGGTCCGCTGCCTCGAGATCGGGCACGGTCACCGATCCCTTGCCGATGCCGATCGACGTGCCCAGCGCGGCGCCGGACGACTCGTGGCACATGTTCGAGCAGTCGGGCAGGTTGTTGGTGCCGAGGCTCCGGGCGAACAGTTGGTAGACGAACGCCGCCTCGTTGCTGGTGCGGCCCGACGTGTAGAAGACCGCCTCATCCGGGGACGAGAGCGCGCCCAGCTCGTCGGCGATGATCCCGTAGGCCTCGTCCCAACTCACCGGCCGGTAGTGGGTGTCGCCCGGGGCCAGGTACATCGGGTGGGTCAGGCGCCCCTGCTGCGACAGCCAGTAGCCACTCCGGGTCCGCAGGTCCTCGACGCCGTGCCGCGCGAAGAACTCGGGCGTGACGGCGCGGCGGGTCGCCTCCTCGGCGACGGCCTTGGCGCCGTTCTCGCAGAACTCGGCGTGCTTGCGATGGCCGGGGGTCTCGGGCCAGGCGCAGCCCGGACAGTCGAAACCGTTGCGCTGGTTGAGGTGGAAGAGCGTCTGCGCGGTGCGCACGGGTCCCATCTGCTCGAGTCCGCGCTTGAGTGCGACCGCCACGGCGGGGACGCCGGCGGCCCACGTCTTGGGATGCTTGCGGTGGACCTCGCGGGGTTCGGTGATCGACGGCTCGGTGGTGCGGGGGTCACCCTGGGGGGAGGGGCTCATGATGACCATCTTGCCCCGCGGTGACGGGGTTTCGCGCAGACTGTTGGTTGTGACTCAAGACACCCCGAATCCGGAACCCATCCGCCTGGCGGGCATCGTCCTGGCCGGTGGCCGATCACGCCGCATGGGCAGCGACAAGGCCGCACTGGACTGGGAGGGCGAGCCGATGCTGGCCCGGGTGGTGCGGGTGCTGCAGGAGCGATGCGACCCGGTCCTGGTGGTGGCGGGCGAGAGGTCCGCGGCATACCAGGGCATCGACGACATCCGGGGTCGCGCCGCCCCGGGCATCGATCGCGACCGCGTGCGCTGGGTGACCGACGAGCAGGAGGGCGTCGGCCCGCTCGGCGGGCTGGTCGCCGGCCTGGCCGCGGCCGCCGACGCGGGCGCGCAGTACGCGTTCGTCTGCGCCACCGACATGCCGCTCATCGCGCCGGGACTGATCGACGAGCTGCGGCGCGGACTCACCGGCTCCACCCAGGCGGTGATCGCCCGCGACGCCCAGCGCGACCACCCGATGGCCGGGATCTACCGCACCGACACCGCGCCGGTGATCGCCGATCTCGTCGCCGGCGGCGAGCGGCGGATGCTCGGCGCCATCGAGGCCCTCACCACCCATCGCGTCGGGGTGTCGGAGCCGGACTGGCTCGTCAACGTCAACGCGCCCGAGGACCTGCACCGGCTGCGTGCGGTGTCGCGGTAGGGACCGGCCGCGCCGGGGCGGGACCGGCGGCGAGGTCACACCCGGCGGAAACATAGAATGGCGCCCGTGACATCACTCGACCCGACATCCGCGCTGCCCGAGAACGACCTGCCGAAATCTTGGGACCCGGCCGAGCACGAGTCGGCCCTCTACCAGGGCTGGGTAGATGCCGGCTACTTCACCGCCGACGCGACGAGTGACAAGCCCCCGTTCTCGATCGTGATCCCGCCGCCCAACGTCAACGGGTCGCTGCACATGGGTCACGCCTACGAGCACGTCCTCATGGACGCCCTCTGCCGTCGCCGGCGCATGCAGGGCTACGAGGTGCTCTGGCTGCCCGGCATGGACCACGCGGCGATCGCGATGCAGACGATGGTCGAGCGCAAGCTCGCCGCCGAGGGCAAGACCCGCGACGATCTCGGCCGCGAGGCCTTCATCGAGCGGGTGTGGGCCGAGAAGGCGGAGATCGGCGGCAACATCGGCGAGCAGATGCGGCGCCTCGGCGACGGCGTCGACTGGTCGCGCGAGCGCTTCACGATGGACGAGGGTCTCTCGCGCGCCGTGCACACCGTCTTCAAGAAGATGTTCGACGACGGGCTGATCTACCAGGCCGAGCGCCTGGTCAACTGGTCGCCGGTCCTCAAGACCGCGGTCAGCGACATCGAGGTCAGCTACGCCGACGTCGAGGGCGAGCTGGTCAGCTTCCGCTACGGCTCGCTGAACGACGACGAGCCGCACATCGTCGTGGCCACCACCCGTCTGGAGACGATGCTCGGCGACACCGCGATCGCCGTGCATCCCGACGACGAGCGGTACAAGCACCTCGTCGGCACCGAGCTGCCGCACCCGTTCCTCGACCGCACCATCCCGGTCATCGCCGACGACTACGTCGACCCCGAGTTCGGCAGCGGCGCGGTCAAGATCACCCCCGCACACGACCCGAACGACTTCGCGATCGGCCAGCGGCACAACCTGCCGATGCCGACGATCATGGACGAGTCGGCCCGGATCGCCGGCACCGGAACGCAGTTCGACGGCATGGACCGCTTCGAGGCGCGCGTCAAGGTGCGCGAGGCCCTCGCCGAGCAGGGGCGCATCGTCAAGGAGGTCCGTCCGTACCTGCACAGCGTCGGGCACTCCGAGCGCACCGGTGAGCCCATCGAGCCGCGCCTGTCGATGCAGTGGTGGGTCAAGGTCTCCGAGCTGGCCAAGGCCGCCGGCGACGCCGTCCGCGACGGCTCGACCGTCATCCACCCGAAGTCGATGGAGCCGCGCTGGTTCGCCTGGGTCGACGACATGCACGACTGGTGCATCTCGCGTCAGCTGTGGTGGGGCCACCGCATCCCGATCTGGTACGGCCCCGACGGCGACGTCATCTGCGTCGGTCCCGACGAAGAAGCGCCGGAGGGCTACGTCCAGGAGACCGACGTCCTCGACACCTGGTTCTCCTCGGGGCTGTGGCCGTTCTCCACGATGGGCTGGCCGGACGAGACCGCCGACCTCGAGAAGTTCTATCCCACTTCGGTCCTCGTGACCGGTTACGACATCCTGTTCTTCTGGGTGGCCCGGATGATGATGTTCGGCACCTACGTGGGCAAGGATCTCGGGTCGGACAAGAAGGTCCCGTTCCACAACCTGTTCCTGCACGGGCTCGTGCGCGACGAGCACGGCCGCAAGATGTCGAAGTCCAAGGGCAACGGCATCGACCCGCTCGACTGGGTGGAGCGCTACGGCGCCGACGCCCTGCGGTTCACCCTCGCCCGCGGCGCCAACCCGGGAGCCGACATCTCGGTCGGCGAGGACCACGCACAGTCGTCGCGCAACTTCGCGACGAAGCTGTACAACGCGACGAAGTTCGCGCTGATGAACGGCGCCAAGATCGCCGACCTGCCCGACGCCGCCGAGCTCACCGATGCCGACCGCTGGATCCTGGGTCGCCTCGACGAGGTCCTGGCCGAGGTCGACGCCGGCTTCGAGGCCTACGAGTTCTCCAAGGCGTGCGAGGCGCTCTACCACTTCGCCTGGGACGAGGTGTGCGACTGGTACCTGGAACTGGCGAAGGTCCAGTTCGCCGAGAACGACGAGGCGCGTTCGGAGAACACGCGGATCGTGCTCGGAGCGGTGCTCGAGCCGCTGCTGCGCGCCCTGAGCCCGGTCATGCCGTTCGTCACCGAGGTGCTGTGGAAGGCGCTGACCGGCGGCAAGTCGCTGGTCGTCGCGCAGTGGCCGGCCCCGTCGGGCCGCGACTGGTCGGCCGATTCGGCCGCCCGCATCGCCGACCTGCAGAAACTCATCACCGAGGTGCGCCGATTCCGCAGCGACCAGGGCCTGCGCCCGGGCCAGCGGGTGGCCGCGCAGTTCGAGGGCCTGGGGGAGTCGGGACTCGAACCGCTGCTGCCGTTCGTGCAGAGCCTCGCCCGCCTCGACGCGGCCGGACCCGACTTCGGGGCCACCGCGACCATCGAGGTGCGGCTGTCGGTCGGCACGGTCACCGTCGCGATCGACACCTCGGGCACGGTCGACGTGGAGGCAGAGCGCAAGCGCCTCACCAAGGACCTGACCGCCGCCGAGAAGGAACTCGCGACCACGTCGGGCAAGCTGGGCAACGAGCAGTTCCTGGCGAAGGCGCCCGACCACGTCGTCGACAAGATCCGTGAGCGGCAGCGGATCGCCGCCGAGGAGGTCGAGCGGCTGAAGGCCAAGCTGGCGAGTCTGGCCGGGCGAGCGTGAGCGACGAGAACGGCTTCCCCGAGGAGGATCCCGCCGTCGTGGGCGAGGATCCGCTGGGTCTGTCGTCGCTGCTGGACGACGAGGAACCGGCGCCGGCCCCCGAACCGCTGCGGGCCGGCGACAGCCCCGAGGACCTCGCCGAGCTCGCCGAGGTCGAGGCCGAACTCGACACCCGCTGGCCGGAGACGAAGATCGAGCCGTCGCTGACCCGGATCTCGGCGCTCATGGACCTGCTCGGGTCGCCGCAGCGCGCGTACCCGGCGATCCACATCGCCGGCACCAACGGCAAGACGTCGGTGACGCGCATGATCGACGCGCTGATGCTCGCGCTGCACCGGCGCACGGGCCGCATCACCAGCCCGCACCTGCAGCGGGTCACGGAGCGGATCTCGGTGGACGGCAAGCCGATCCCAGCGCGGACCTACATCGACACCTATCGCGAGCTCGAGCCCTACATCACGATGGTCGACGACAGCTCGACCGCGTCGGGCGGTCCGCGGATGAGCAAGTTCGAGGTGCTCACCGCGATGGCGTACGCCGTCTTCGCGGAGGCTCCGGTCGACGTCGCGGTGGTGGAGACCGGGATGGGCGGACGCTGGGACGCCACCAACGTCATCGACGGGACGGTCTCGGTGATCACACCGATCGCCATGGACCATGCCGACTACCTGGGTGACTCGCTCACCGCGATCGCCGGGGAGAAGGCGGGCATCATCAAGCCCGGGGACCCCGACGCGATCGGGGCCGTCGACCCGGTGACCATCATCGCCGAGCAGGCGCCCGAGGTCATGGACGTGTTGCTGCGGGCCGCCGTGGAGGCGGGAACCGTTGTGGCGCGCCAGGGTTCGGAGTTCGCCGTGCTCGACTCGGTGCTCGCCGTGGGCGGCCAGATGCTCACCATCCAGGGTCTCGGCGGGGTCTACGACGAGGTCTTCCTGCCGCTGCACGGCGCGCACCAGGCGGCCAACGCGGCGGTCGCGCTCGCAGCGGTCGAGGCGTTCTTCGGCGCGGGGCCCGATCGGCAGCTCGACGTCGACGCGATCCGCAGCGGCTTCGCGTCGGTCTCGAGTCCCGGACGGCTCGAACGCCTGCGCAGCGCCCCGACGGTGTTCGCCGACGCGGCGCACAACCCGCACGGCGCCGCCGCCCTCGCGCAGGCGCTGGCCGAGGAGTTCGACTTCCGCCGGCTCGTCGGCGTCGTCGGCGTGCTGGGGGACAAGGACGCGCGCGGGCTGCTCGAGGCACTCGAGCCCGTCTTCGACATGATCGTCGTCACCGACAACGGTTCGCCGCGGGCGCTCGACCCGGAGACGCTCGCCGAGTACGCGCACGAGGTGTTCGGCGAGGACCGCGTCGTCGTCAAGCCCTTCCTGCCCGACGCCGTCGAGGAGGCGATCGCACTGGCCGAGGAGGCCGACGGCGAACGCATCTCCGGCGCCGGGGTCGTCATCACCGGTTCGGTCGTCACCGCCGGTGCCGCACGCACACTGTTCAACAAGGAACCCACATGACCCGCTACACCCCGCCGACCACCGATCCGTGGAAGGGCCTGCGCGGCGTGATGGCCGGGACGATGATCCTCGAGGTCATCGTCGTGATCCTGGCGTTCCCGATCGTGTGGCGGCTCGGCGGCGGCCTGACCTGGTTGTCGGGCGGGTACCTCACGGTCCTCCTGGTGCTGATGATCCTGGCCTCGGGCATGCAGGGGCGGCCGTGGGCGCTCAACTTCGACCTCGCGTTGCAGGTCGCGGTGATCGTCGGAGGCCTCTTCCACTGGTCCATCGCGGCCGTCGGCCTCGTGTTCGGGTCGGTGTGGCTCTACATCCGCTATGTGAAGCTCGACGTCGAGAAGCGGATCGAGCAGGGGCAGCTCCCGGGTCAGGAACCGATCGACTGAACGTCCCGGCGGACGGTCAACGTTGGTCAGGCGGCGCTTCGCCAGCCGCAAGACCTGTGTCCGGACCGTTATCGCCGAAGCGTGCCGCACAGGCGGTGTTGCTGCGACAATGGCGCATGCCGTGGGGGAGCCGAGGAGTTCCGCCCGGCCGCTTCCTGTCGCGACCCGATCGTGACGACACACCCGACGTGAGGACGTACGTGCAGTTCCTGCTCTCCCGCACCCCCGCCCGCTCCGATCGCACCCGCTCGCTCGCCTGCGCGGCACTCCTCGGCGCGGCAGCCGTCGCCCTCGGCGCTCCCGCTGTCGCGGCCGCCGATCCCGCCCCCGAGCAGACCCCCGAGGCGATCGCGGCGTTCACGGTGCCCACGGCCGACGCACCGGTCCCCGTGTCCGGCGGCGAATTCGGCTGGGTCGCGACCCACGCGATCACCAAGCAGCTGGCCGGGATGAACGCACCCGAGGCGATCGCGACGCTGCCGGTTCCGGCGCAGTACAAGCCGGCCAACCTCGGCCTGGCCCAGCAGTTCGATCTGGCCCTCACCGGTGCGCTGGCCTCGCCCGGCGGCTGCCTGCAGGTCGTCATCGATCCCCGATCGACGTCGGGCAATCTGTTCAACTACGGCTTCTTCCCGGTGGCAGGTGAGTACTGCTCCTGATCCCGGGCTCTCCCGACCGGGCCTCGCCTGCCGGGAGGCGGCATCGGGCCGGTCGTTAAGGTGTCTGTCGTGACTGAACGCACTCTCGTACTCATCAAGCCCGACGGCGTCAAGCGCAACCTCGTCGGCGACATCATCAGCCGGATCGAGCGCAAGGGCCTGTCCATCGTCGCCCTCGAACTCAAGACCGCGAGCGACGAGGTGGCCCGCGGCCACTACGCCGAACACGAGGGCAAGCCCTTCTACCCGTCGCTGCTGGAGTTCATCACCTCCGGCCCGCTGGTCGCCATGGTCCTCGAGGGGCACCGTGCGGTCGCGGCCTTCCGTCAGATCGCCGGCGGCACCGACCCGGTGGAGAAGGCCGTGCCCGGCACCATCCGCGGTGACTACGCCCTCGAGACCCAGTACAACATCGTCCACGGATCCGATTCGCCGGAATCGGCCGAGCGTGAGATCGCCCTCTGGTTCCCCGGACTCGCCGGCTGATTCTCTCGTCTCTTCTCCGACGCGCGCTTGCGTAAAGCGCATGCTTTGCGGCCATCCGGCCGCCGTGTGGGATACTTGCACAGTTATCGCCGACACACTTTGTCGACGGTGGCCGGATGACGCGCCTAGGTTCGGCGCCTCGCGGTGCGGCCAGCTGCACCGCGATGCTCAAACCACAGCTGACCCCGCCGAGGTTTGGCTGCTGCCAGCAGCCGAGACTCAGGTATTGCCCTGTGCCCGGTGGCGTGGAAGGCGCCCGGGATGCGGTCATCGACACAGCAAGAGCGTTCTCTGCTGACCGGAAAGTCAGGTCCAGCACGACTACGCGCAGACCACACAACACCGGCCCGCGTGGCCGGGACACAGAGCAGACCCTCGCGTGGCCGCGTCAGCCCGACGCGCCCGGGGGTTCGAGGAGACTGAGTGACCGACAACGGGTCACCGGCTGACGCGAACGCAGCGTCGGAACCGGTGGAGGAATTTCCCAGCAAACTTCGTGTGCACGCACTGGCCCGCTTCCTGGGGCTGACGAGCCGACAGGTGCTGGCCCACCTGGCCACGCTCGGCGTGCAGACACGCAGCCCCCAATCGAGCGTCGACCGTGAGTTGGCGCAGGCCGTGGCCGAACGGGTCCGGGCGAACATTCCCGCCGAGGAGGTTGCCGCCGCCGAGCCTGCGGCCGAGACCGCCCCGGCCGAGGAGCAGGCCGCCGAGGCCGCGACGGCTCCGGAACCGGAGGCCCCCTCCGCGGAACCGGCTGCCGAGGAGCCCGCGGCTGAGCAGGCTCCCGCCGAAGAGGCGGCCGACACCGCTGCCGAGGAGTCGGCAGAAGCGGCCGACGCGGCCTCGGCCGGCAAGGATGCGTCCGACGAGGCCGAGTCGGAACAGGGCCCGGCCGGCGAGCCCACTCCCGCCGACGAGCCGCTGAGCCTGTTCTCGGCGGCCTCGACGCAGTACCACGAGCCGATCGTCACGGCGCCGGTCCCCACGAACACGCCGTTCGACGTCGCACCCCTGTTCCTCCCGCCGCAGCCCCCGGCTCCGGGTGACGAGGTGGACGAGGACACCGCCGACGAGGTCGGAGGCGAGGCCGCGGCCGGTCGCGTGACCGCCGAGCAATCGAGCACGGACACCCCGGACGTCGAGACGACCGACACCGGCACCGGGACGACCGACGCCGAGACGACCGACACCGAGACGACCGGCACCGGAACCGGCGAGGACAAGGACTCCGAGTCCGACAACGACTCCGACGATTCGGGATCGGGTTCGGGCCGTAGCCGCCGTCGTCGCCGGGGACGCCGCGGTCG
>Ga0164243_10012266_pt1 | contig 12154 bp, 7 predicted proteins | sample OricompcompostOP_FD_108781 | JGI IMG/M metagenome (GOLD analysis project Ga0164243, IMG submission 108781) | Organic Plus compost microbial communities from Emeryville, California, USA - Original compost - Organic plus compost (OP) | ecosystem: Engineered > Solid waste > Mixed feedstock >...
CACCTCGCCCAGGGCCTGGCAGATCTCGTCCGAGGGCGAATCCTTCATGATGATGCCATTGCAGCCGGCCTGCAACGCGCGCCGGGCGATGATCGGGCTGCGATGCATGGTAAAGACCAGGATCGGCTGCGTGGCGCCGGCGGCACGCAGCCGCGAGATCAGGCGGATCCCGGCCAGCTTCGCCTCTCCCATGGTCAGGTCGACGACGATCACGTCCGGGGCCTCCTTGCGCCAGGCGCGCCACCCCTGCGAGGGCGTGGCGGCGGCGATGACGTGACAGTCCAGCCGGCCGCGGGTGATCCATTCCCAGCCCTCGGCCACGACCGGATGATCGTCGACGATCAGCACGCGCAGCGGCGGGGTGCGGGGGGCTCGGGACGGCGACGGGGCCGGGTCGGTAGCGGTCATGGGGCGAATCCTTGCGCCGGCGGGAAGGTCAGGTGGAAGGTGGTGACGGTCGAGGCGCCCTCGCGGCGGGGCGGCCGGTAGCGCCCGCCAAGCGCGCTGGCGCGGTCGCGCATGCCGGTCTGGCCCAGCCCGGCGCGGGCGGCGGCGACGGGGCCGGGCCCGTCGTCGCTGACCCGGGCGGCGATGCCGTCGCCCTCGGCCTCCAGCCGGACCGCGATCGCGGCGGGCGCGGCATGGCGCAGCGCGTTGAGCACGCTTTCCCGCACGAAGCGATAAAGGGCGATCCGCCCGGCTTCGTCGGGTTCGGGCAAATCGGCCGGGCAATCCAGCCGGATCTCGGCCCCCGGTGCCATCCCGGTGAACTCGACCAGCAATTCCTGCAGCATCTCGGCCAGGCTCGCGCCTTCGGCCGGGGCCAGGCGCAGATCGTCGATGGCGGCCCTGGCGCTGTGGCGGATGGCCTGCGCATGGCGCGCCACCGCGGCCAGCGCCTCGGCCAGGGCCGGGTCATGCGCGGCCTGGGCGGCGCGGCCCGCCTGGCCGACCGCGGCCTGCAGGGCGAATATCTGCGGGCCGATCCCGTCGTGCAGGTCGCTGGCGATGCGGGCGCGCTCGGCCTCGGCCAGGGTCAGCATCCGGCCTTGCAGGCGGCGGTTCTCGGCCCGTTCCTCGGCCAGATGTGCGGCCAGGGCGTTGACCCCGTCGGTCAGCACCGCCAGTTCCGTCAGCCCGGTCTGCGGCGCGCGTAGGTCCAGGTCGCCGGCCCGCATCCGGTCCAGCGCCCGGCCCAGCAGCCCCAGCCGCTGCAGCACCAGCGTGGTGACCGCCATCGTGACGCCGATCGCCGCCAGCGCCATGGCGGCCAGCAGCGGCAGGATCACCCGGAAATCGGCCCAGGCCTCGGCGATCTCGTCGCGCGGGTCGGTGCGGATCTCCAGCATGCCCAGGACATTGGGATATTGCGCAATCGGGATCAACTCCTGCGCAGGCTCGGGGCGCAGCAGGGCGGCGAACCAGCCCGGCACCGGCGCGGGCGGCAGGCGCGGCGGCAAGGCCAGCGCCACCGGCCGGCCGCCGGCATCGCGCAATTCGGCGGACAGGTGGCGCTGCGCGTCGATCTCGGCGGCGATGCGGGCGGCTTGCGTCATCATGTCGCGCCGCTCGAAGGCGGTCGGCAGCTGCAGCGTGGCAAAGGCGTTGGCCAGGCGCAGGGCCGAGCCGGTCTCGTCCCGGACCGATGCGCGCGCGTTCACGATCAGCACCGAGGCGACCAGGGCAAAAATCGCCAGCCACGCCAGGGTCGAGCCGCCAAGCGTCAGCAGGCGCAGCGCCACGCCATGCCGGCGGCCGCGCCGGGTCGGCGCGGTCTTTCTGGCGGCGATATGGCCGGTTGCGTCCATTCCTCTCCCCGCTGCCGTTTCCCGGCAGCTCCCGGCGCAAAGACTAGGGCGCGGATCGGGGCGGGGCAAGCGGGCTGGAACCGCCATGCCCGCGGCAGAAGCGACATCCCTGCCGCCGCCGCCGGGCTTTGCGCGGCGCGCTCAGATGCGCGTGGCGGCGGGCTCGGCCGGCTCGGGGCGGCCGAGGGCGCGGCGCACCAGCACGAAGAACAGCGGCACGAACAGCACGCCCAGCACCGTGGCCGAGATGGTGCCGCCCAGCACCGTGGCGCCGATGGTGTTGCGGCCATTGGCGCCGGCGCCGGTGGACAGGACCAGGGGCAGCACCCCCAGCGAGAAGGCGACCGAGGTCATGACGATCGGCCGGAAACGCTGGCGCGCCGCCTCGACCACCGCCTCGTAAAGCGGCTTGCCCTGCTCGGCCTGCTCGCGGGCGAATTCGACGATCAGGATGGCGTTCTTGCCGGTCAGGCCGATCACTGTCAGCAGGCCGACCTGGAAGAACACGCCATTGTCGAAACCGCCCAGCCAGGCCCCGGTCAGCGCGCCCAGCACGCCGATGGGCATGGCCAGCATGACCGCGAAGGGGATCGACCAGCTTTCGTAAAGCGCGGCCAGGCACAGGAACACCACCGCCAGCGACAGGCCGTAAAGCAGCGTCGTCTGGTTGCCGGCCTGCTGTTCCTCCAGCGACAGGCCGGTCCAGGCCACGTCGAAGCCCGCTGGCAACTGGGCGGCCAGTTCCTCGATCGCGGCCATGGCCTGGCCGCTGGATATGCCGGGAACCGGGCTGCCCTGGATCTGCATGGCCGGCACGCCGTTATAGCGGTCCAGACCCTGCGGCCCATAGCTCCAGCGCCCCTCGGCAAAGTTGGAAAACGGCACCAGGCCGCCCGAGCTGTTCCTGACCCGCCATTTGTCGATATCGGTAGGCACGGCGCGCGATTCGGTGTCACCCTGGACATAGACGCGCTTGATCCGGCCGCGGTCGATGAAATCGTTCACATAGCTGCCCGCCCAGGCGACCGACAGCAGGCTGCCCACGTCGCTGGCCGAGACCCCCATGGCGCCGGCCTTGCGCCAGTCGATGTCGAGATTGTATTGCGCCGCGTCCTCCAGCCCGTTCGGACGGGCCGAGGCGATGCGGCCATCCTGGCCGGACATGCCAAGCAGTTGGTTGCGCGCGTCCAGCAATTGTTCATGCGACTGGCCGGCGCGGGCCTGCAGGTAGAAGTCGAAGCCCGAGACATTGCCCAGTTCGATCACCGAGGGCGGCACGATGGGAAAGACCATGGCGTCGCGAATGCCCATCAGTGCCGGAAAGGCCCGCCCCGCGACGGCCTGCACCGACTGGTCCGGGCGCGGCCGCTCTTCCCAGTCCTTGAGCCGCAGGAAGGCCAAGCCCATGTTCTGCCCCGAGCCGGCGAAGCTGAACCCCGAGACGCCGAAGAAGGATTCGACGTTCTCGGCCTCGTTCTCGGCGAAGTATTGCTGGATCTGGTCGATCACCGCATCGGTGCGCTCTGCGGTGGCCCCGGTCGGCCCCTGGACCAGCACGAACATGATGCCCTGGTCCTCGTCGGGCAGAAAGCCGGTGGGGGTGCGCAGGAACAGCAGCACCATGGCCGCGCCGATGCACAGATAGACCAGCATCATCCGCAGCGGGCGGCGGACCAGCCAGTTCACCCCGCCGCCATAGCCGCGCATGACCCGGTCGAAATTGCGGTTGAACAGGCCGAAGAAGCCGCGGGTCTTGTGCCCGTGTTCGTTGCGCAGCAGCGTGGCGCACAGCGCCGGCGTCAGCGTCAGCGCCACCAGCACCGACAGGCCCATGGCCGAGGCGATGGTGATGGCGAACTGCTTGTAGATCACCCCGGTCGAGCCGCCGAAAAAGGCCATGGGCACGAAGACCGCCGACAGCACCAGCGCAATGCCGATCAGCGCCCCGGTGATCTGGCCCATGGATTTGCGCGTCGCCTCGCGCGGCTCCAGCCCTTCCTCCTCCATGATGCGCTCGACATTCTCGACCACGACGATGGCGTCGTCCACCAACAGGCCGATGGCCAGCACCATGGCCAGCATGGTCAGCGTGTTGATGGTGAAGCCAAGCGCCGCCAGCACGCCAAAGGTGCCCAGCAGCACCACCGGCACCGCCAGGGTCGGGATCAGCGTCGCGCGCCAGTTCTGCAGGAACAGCAGCATGACGAAGAACACCAGCACGATCGCCTCGCCCAAGGTCTTGACCACCTCTTCGATCGAGATGAGCACAAAGGGCGTGGTGTCGAAGGGGATGACGTAATCCATGCCCTCGGGGAAGAAGCGGGCGAACTCCGCCATCCGCTCCTTGACCCGGTCCGCCGTATCCAGCGCGTTCGCCCCCGAGGCCAGGCTGATCGCCATGCCCGAGGCCGGCTGGCCGTTGTAGCGGGCATTGGTCATGTAATCCTCGGCGCCGATCTCGACGCGGGCCACGTCCTTGAGCAGGATCAGCCCGCCGTCCTGTTCGGCGCGCAGCACGATCTGCTCGAAATCCTCGGGGGTGGAGAGCAGCGATTGCGCGGTGATGGTGGCGTTCAGCATCTGGCCCTGCGGCGCCGGCCGGCTGCCGAAAGAGCCGGCCGAGATCTGCGCATTCTCGGCCGAGACCGCCGACACCACGTCCGAGGGCGTCAGCTCATAGGCGGCAAGCTTCGACGGATCCAGCCAGATCCGCATGGCATATTGCGCGCCGAAGACCTGGACCGAGCCCACGCCCTCGACCCGCGAAAGGTCGTTGACCAGGTTCGAGATCAGGTAATCGGCCAGGTCCACCTGTTCATAGCGGCCGTCCGTCGAGGTCAGGCCGACCACCATCAGAAAGCCCGAGGCGGATTTCTCGACCGTGATGCCCTGGCGCTGCACCGGCTCGGGCAGCAGCGCGGTGGCCTGGGCCAGCTTGTTCTGCACCTGGACCTGGGCGATGTCGGGATCGGTGCCGGTCTCGAAGGTCAGGGTCGTGGTCGAGCTTCCCGCCGAGGTCGAGCTGGACGAGAAATAGCGCAGCCCGTCCAGCCCGGTCATCTGCTGTTCGATGATCTGGGTGACGGTATTGGCGACGGTATCGGCCGAGGCGCCCGGATAGGTGGCGCGGATCGTGACCGAGGGCGGCGCGATCTGGGGATATTGCGCCACCGGCAGGGTCATGATCGACAGAAGGCCGAGCCCCATGATCAGAATCGAGATCACCCAGGCGAAGACCGGACGGTCGATGAAAAAGCGGGCCATGTGCGGTTCCTGTCCTGTTCCCTCGCGGCGGGGTCAGTTCGCCGGCTGCCCGGCTTCGGTTCCGGTCGCGCCTTCGGCGCCCGGCTCTGCGGCATCGGATGGTTCGGCGGGCTGCTCCGGATCCCCGGAACCGGCCGCGGCCTCTGCGCCGGCTTCCTGTGCGGTTCCGTCTTGCGAAACCTCGTCTTGCGCGGCCTCGTCCTGGGGCGCCGCCGTCCCGGCGGCCGGGCGTTCCTCGGGGGCGACGGTCATGCCGGGGGCGATCTTCTGCACCCCTTCGACCACGATCAGGTCGCCGTCGTTCAGCCCCTCGCTGACGATCCAGTCATTGCCCATGTCCTGAAGGATGGTCAGCTGGCGCTGCTCGACCACATTGTCGGCATTGACCACCAGGGCTATGGGCTGGCCGCGGCGGTCGCGGGTCACGCCTTCCTGCGGGGCCAGGACCACGTCGCGGGCCGTGGCCTGCTGGACCACCGCCTGCACATACATGCCGGGCAGCAGGATGGCCTCGGGATTGGCAAAGGACAGCCGCAGCGTCACCACCCCGGTCGTTTCGTTCACATAGGGCTCGGCGGCGGTCAGCCGGCCCTTCTGGTCGTATTCGGTGCCGTCGGCCAGGCGCAGCGTGACCATGCGGTCCTGCTGGTCGCCCCCTTCCAGCGCCGCCATCTCGCGGCGAAAGCGGATCAGTTCGGCCGCCGATTGCGTCACGTCCACATGCACCGGGTCGAGCTTGCGGATCACCGCCAGCGGTGTGGCCTGGCTGGCGGTCACCAGCGCGCCCTGGCTGGTCTGGGCCAGGCCGATCTCGCCGTCCAGCTCGGCGCGGATGGTGGTGCGTTCCAGCTCGATTCGCGCCGTCTGCAGCTGGGCCTGGGCCACCTTGACGGCGGCCTCGGCCGCGTCGCGGGCGGCGATGGCATTGTCGGTCGAGCTTTCCGAGGCGACGCGGCGGTCGCGCAGGGCGCCGACCCGCTCGGCCTCGCGGCGCGCGGCCTCGGCCTGGGCGCGGGCCTGGGCCACGGCGGCCTCGGCCTGGGCCACGGCGGCCTGGTAGGTGGTGGCGTCGATGCGGAACAGCGGATCGCCGACCTTCACGCGGCTGCCTTCCTCGAACAGGCGCTCGGTGACGATCCCGTTCACCTGCGGCCGGACCTCGGCCTCGGCCGAGGCGGTGACCCGGCCGGGCAGGGTGGTGGTCAGCGCCACGTCCTGGCTATGCAGCCGCACCACCGTCACCGGGGGCGGCGGCATCTGCGAGGCATCCTGCGCCCCGGCGCTTGCGGCGGCCATGGCGGAAAGCCCCGCCACGAGCGGGAGGATCACGGAAATCGCCATGCGGCGCGAAAGCGCGGACATCGTTTTGCTCCGGACATTTGCTGACGCAGCATAACGAACAGTTTCACGGTCGATGATCAATCCCAAAATCGCCATGAGGGACGAGCTTGCGCCGTCCCGGGCCGCGCTGCCGGCGGATCCGGCGCCAAAGGCCCGAAAATGCGCCCGGACAGGCATCGCCTGACCGCCGTCAGGGGGGCGGCGGCGTCGTCGTCGCCATGCCCCGTTGCGGCGGGGCAGAGGCATCGGAGCCGCGATGGAGCGCGGGTGCAGATTGGTCTTGCGGCGGCGCCCGCGAGACAGTAAGCAAGCCGGGCCTCGCGGGTGTAGCTCAATGGTAGAGCCGCAGCTTCCCAAGCTGAAGACGAGGGTTCGATTCCCTTCACCCGCTCCAGCTTCTTTCCGTCAGCCTCTTGCCCGGCCTGCCTGCGCTTTGTCCGCAGCCGCCCAGCAGGCCACTGGAAAGGTTACCGAGGGGGCATCGCAACGGAGACCTTACCGGATCCGGCGAAGATGGGCCTGAAGAATGGGGCGTTTTCGGTCGATCTGATGGGGATTTCCCGGTTTCCGACCCGCGCCACGCTGTCGTAACGACGTTCCAGCAACCGCCTAATGCAGGCCCATATCCGCCAATGCCCGGGCGATTTCGGGCGGCAGGACCGGTTCGGCGTCCCGGCCGGCAGGTAGGTCCGGCGGCGCGTCGCTGCCCGGCAGGTAGCGCCAGCCCTGGAAGGGGCGGCGCGGCACCGCGGCGACGCGCACCAGCTGCGGTTCGAGGATCAGCGCGCAACGGCGGATCCCGTCCTCGCCCAGCACCTCCTCCAGCCCGAGCAGGCGCTGGCGGGCCTGCATCAGGCCCTTGAACACCCAATAGATCGAGCCCCCGGCCAGAAGCTCGGCCTCGCGCCTGGGCCACATGCGGGTGACATGCCGGGCCGGGCCGCCGGAAAAGCGATGCCGCTGCCAGGCCGCAAGCTCGGCCGGGTCGTCGCAGCCGACGCAAAGTTTCATCAGGTTCAGGGATGCGCTCATGCACCAGATATAACCCGGCGGCAGGCGGGCGCAACTGTCGTGCCAAGGCCCCGATGCCGGCGCGCGCGCCCAACCCGGCAGCCCCGAACCCACGCGGCCCCGGACCCACGCGGCCCCGGACCCTGAGCGTCGCGGCGTTGCCCCCGGGGGGCAGTTTCTGGAAGCTCCCATGCCCGATCCGCTTTCCCCGGTCCGCAGGCAGGCCCTGCCGGAATTCATCGCGATGCTGGCGCTGATCTTTGCCGTCATCGCCTTCTCGATCGACTCGATGCTGCCGGCCCTGCCCGACATCCATTTCGTCGGCTGGCGCGGGGTGTTCGGCTCTTTCGTGGTGCTGGCGCTGATCGGCAGCCTGTGGCTGAACCTGCGCTGTCCCGAAACCCTGTCGGCGCCGATGCGCCGGCCGCTGAACCCCGCCAGCCTGGCCAGGGCCGCGCGCGAGGTCCTGGGCAATGTCCGGGTGCGGCTGATGAGTTCGGCCCAGCAGCTGTTTTCCGAAACCTATGGCAGGGGCGGCAGCTTTCCGCTGTGGTTCGCCGCCATGGCGCTGCTGTCGGGCAGCGGGACGGTGCTGAACGTGCGCTATGTCATGCGGCTGGGTATGCGGCGGATCGTGTGCTGGGCCTATCGCATGCAGGTGATCGTCTGGGGGGCGATGGTGCTGCTGGTCTTTGGCGACCTGCTGCCCGAGCCGCTGCGTTTTCCGGCGTTTTTCTGCTGGGCGGTCAGCGTGTTCTTCATGGCGGGGGTGACATTCGGGAACCTGAACGCCATGGCGCTGCAGCATATGGGCCATGTGGCCGGGATGGCTGCCTCGGTCGTGGGGGCGGTCTCGACGCTGGGCGCGGTCCTGGTCGCGGTTCCGGTCGGCCTGCTTTACGACGGCAGCGCCCGGCCGATCGTCCTGGCGACGCTGATATGCTCGGGCATGGCGCTGGTGCTGATGGGCTTTCTGCGCGAGGGCTGAGCGCCGGGGCCGCCCCTTCGCCGGGGCGATGCGCGCGGCCTCTTGCGCCGCCGCCCGCGCTGGCCTAAACAGCGGCGTCGCCGCCTGCTTGGCCGCGACGATGGCCCGTTCGTCTATCGGTTAGGACGTCAGGTTTTCAACCTGAAAAGAGGGGTTCGACTCCCCTACGGGCTGCCACTGCATCAATTATTTTCCTTTATTTTCAATTGGTTGCGGGTCGTGATTGCCCTGCAATTCTTGGAATGAGGGCAATTTACTCATGCCTCCATCGGCCAATCGGGCGCGTCCAGCAGCCTTGGTATAGGTCGCCGCTTCATGCGGGGTCTTATGCGCAAGGAACGCCATGATCTCGTGTTCTGTCGCCCCGGCACGGCCCCCACGGTGCGCATCAGGCTCGCCTGATCCCCCGCCCGGCAGCGGCAAGTAACTTGCCCATCAGAAACGCCCCGGTCGAAAGGCCGGAGCGTTTTCGTTTGCGCAGATGCAGTCACGGAGCGGGGAACAGCAAGGCATTCCCTGTTCCCCCAGTGTTCCCCAGACAGCAGAAACGAGAAAAGCCCCCGAAGGGGCTTGCTCATAAATCTCTGGTTTATCAGGGATTTATGGCTCCGGCGGTAGGGATCGAACCTACGACCAATTGATTAACAGTCAACTGCTCTACCGCTGAGCTACGCCGGAACACGGGGCGGTGTATAGCCTTGCTCTTCGGGGTCGTCCAGAGGGGTTCGCAGATTTTTTCGCGTCCCCGGCAAACGGCCTTGCGCGCCTGTCCGAGGCCGGTTCAGCAGGCCGAAAAGACCGCATCCGAAACGATCGGGCCGGGGGTCGTGACCGCGCCCAGCTCGGAAAGCGCGATCAGATGCGCCAGCACGTTGCGGGTCGCGGCCGGAATCATCTCGGGCGGGATGCGATAGATGCGCCGCGCCAGAGTTTCGGCCGAGGCCGGGCCGCCGCGCAGCGCCGCAAGTATCTGTCGCGTGCGCCCGCGCCGATGCGCGGCCAGCTCGGCCAGCCGCGCGCCGGGATCGCGCACCGGATCGCCATGCGCCGGCAAAAGCAGCCGCGCCCCCGCCGAATCGAGCCGCGCCAGCGAGCGGAAGTAATCCGCCAGATCGCCGTCGGGCGGCGAGATGATGGTCGTGGACCAGCCCATCACCACATCGCCGCAAAAGATCGTCTCGTCCTGGCGAAAGGCCAGGTGGCCGGCGAAATGTCCGGGCGTGTGCAGCGCAGTCAGGCGCCATTCCTCGGTCTCGACCGCCGCGCCGTCGGCCAGGGCGATGTCGGGGGCGAAGCCGCGGTCCAGCCCCTCGCCGCCGTTGATGGCGCCTTCGCGCGCCAGCCGCTCCATCACCGCCGAGCGACCCGATTCGGCCGGGCCGAAGCCCAGGATCGGCGCGCCGGTCGCCCGGGCCAGGGCGCGGGCGCCGCCGGAATGGTCCAGATGCGCATGGGTGACGAAGATATGGCTGATGCGGCCCGGCCCCGCGGCGGCCAAGATCGCCTGGCGATGCGCGGCAAGATCCGGGCCGGGGTCGATCACCGCGATCCGCTCGCGTCCCAGCAGGAAGGTATTGGTGCCCGGCCCGGTCAGGGCCGAGGGATTGTCGGCGGTGATGACCCGCAGGGCTTTCTCGGCGCTTGTCATGCGGCTAACCTAGCCATGGCAGGGCCCGCATTCCAAGGGCCGGATGAGGCAAGAGGCGATGAATCTGGACTGGCTGAAACGGACGATGCCGCGCGGGCTTTACGGGCGGGCGGCGCTGATCCTGTTTTTGCCGGTGGTGGTGGTGACGATCGTCGTCACCATCATGTTCCTGCAGCGCCATTTCGAGGACGTGACGCGGCAGATGACCACGGGCATGGCGCGCGAAGTGGCGCTGGTCGTCGATCGGATCGAGGCGGCGCCGGATGCGGGGGCGGCGCGGGCCTCGGCCCTGGAGGTGGCGGCGCCGCTGGGGCTGGAGCTGACCCTGCCCGCCGGGCCCGGGGCGGACCGGCATGCCTTCTACGACCTGTCGGGGCGTATCGTCATTGCCGAGCTGCACGGGCAGGTGCCGGCCGTGCGCGCGGTCGATCTGAGCCACCGGCGCGAGGTGCGGGTGACGTTGCAGGGCCGCTGGGGCAGCTATCGGCTGGTCTTTCCGCGGGTGCGGGTCAGTGCCTCGAACCCGCATCAGTTGCTGGTGCTGATGATCGGCACCTCGCTGCTGATGACCGGAATCGCCACCATCTTCCTGCGCAACCAGCTACGCCCGATCCGGCGTCTGGCGCGGGCCGCCGAGGATTACGGCAAGGGCCGCATCACCCCCTATCGACCCGGTGGCGCCAGCGAGATCCGCAGCGCCGGCACCGCCTTTCTGGAGATGCGCGCCCGGATCGAGCGCCAGAACGAACAGCGCAAGCAGATGCTGTCCGGGGTCAGCCACGACCTGCGCACGCCGCTGACCCGGCTGCGGCTGGGCCTGTCGATGCTGAGCCCGGACTATCCGCCCGACCGCGAGGAAATCGCCGCGCTGGAAAGCGACGTGGCGGCGATGGGCACCATGGTCGACGCTTTTCTGGACCATGCCCGCGACGCGGCGCAGGACGCCCCGCCCGAGCCGGTGCCGGCGCTGGATTTCCTGCGCGGCATCGTCGCCGACGCGCAGCGCGGCGGCCAGCGGGTGGTCCTGCATTCGGTTGCGGGCGACGAAGCGGGGCGCGCCACCTTTCGCCGCGACAGCCTGCGCCGCGCCGTCGAGAACCTGATCGGCAATGCCGTGCGCTATGGCGAGCGCGCCGAGGTCGATGCCGCGCTGGGGCCCGGCTATTTCCGCATCTCGGTCGAGGATGACGGGCCGGGCATCCCGCCCGAGCGGCGCGAGGAGGCGCTGAAGCCCTTTACCCGGCTGGACCCCGCCCGCAACCAGAACCGCGGGCAGGGGGTGGGGCTGGGCCTGTCCATCGCCGCCGATGTCGCCCGCGCCCATGGCGGGCAGTTGCGGCTGGGCGAGGGCCAGAGGCTGGGGGGGCTGCGGGCCGAGATCGTGATTCCGCGCTGAGCGGCGCGGTTGCGGGACGTCCCGCGGCGGGCTAAGGCTGTCGCAAGGATATAATACAAGAAGGGATTCCGCGATGCGGGCATTCGTATTTCCGGGGCAGGGCGCCCAGGTCGTCGGCATGGGGCGCGAATTGGCCGAGACCTATCCGGCGGCGCGCGAGGTCTTTGCCGAGGTGGACGAGGCGCTGGGGGAAAGCCTGTCCGACCTGGTCTGGAACGGCGATATCGAGACGCTGACCCTGACCCAGAATGCGCAGCCCGCGCTGATGGCGACCTCGGTCGCGGCCTTCCGGGCGCTGGAGGCCGAGGGTTTCGGCATCCAGGACGCGGATTTCGTCGCCGGCCATTCGCTGGGCGAATATTCGGCGCTTTGCGCGGCCGGCGCGCTGAGCCTGGCCGATACCGCGCGGCTGCTGCGCCTGCGCGGCCAGGCCATGCAAGAGGCGGTGCCGGTCGGGCAGGGCGCCATGGCGGCGATCCTGGGCCTGGATTTCGCCGCGGTGGACCAGATCGCGCGGGACGCGGCCGAGGGCGAGGTCTGCCAGGCCGCCAATGACAACGACCCGGCGCAGGTGGTGATCTCGGGGCACAAGGCGGCGGTCGAGCGCGCCGCGGCGCTGGCCAGGGAGCGCGGCGCCAAGCGGGCGCTGATGCTGCCGGTCTCGGCGCCGTTCCATTCGGCGCTGATGCAGCCGGCGG
>Ga0164243_10012267_pt1 | contig 12152 bp, 10 predicted proteins | sample OricompcompostOP_FD_108781 | JGI IMG/M metagenome (GOLD analysis project Ga0164243, IMG submission 108781) | Organic Plus compost microbial communities from Emeryville, California, USA - Original compost - Organic plus compost (OP) | ecosystem: Engineered > Solid waste > Mixed feedstock >...
AGCAGCGGGAAGACGGGCCGGGCAGCGACGGGAAGGCAAGCCGGGCAGCGGCGGGGAGACGGGCCGGGGAGCACGAAAAGCCATCGTTCCGCTCCCTTTAGGGACCGCTTACCCGCTCTCATGGCAGACTCGGGGACGATGGGAGCAGCAGGCACACGAACGGCGAGGGCGGCGGTGTTCACCGCCCTCTGCGTCACGCTGTCCTGCGGCGCCCACGTCCTGCTGTCCGGCTCCCCCGTCCCGCTGCGCCCGCTGCTGGCGGTGACCGCCGTCGTCTTCTCACTGGCCTTCGCACTGGCCGGACAGGAGCGCGGTTTCGGGCGGATCGCCGCCCTGCTGATCCCACTGGAGCTGGCGGCCGACACCGTCTTCACCACCGGCCAGCACGCCTGCTACGGGCAGGCGGGCGGGCCGGTGACCGGCCCGCTGCGCTCGGTGGGCGTCGATCTGCTGTGCGGCGGCGGCAGCGTCGGCACGCCCCTGGCGCGGATGGCCGCGCACGGCGGCGGCGCCGGTGCCTACCCGCCCGGTCTGCACGGCATCCCCGGCCAGGCCGTCCCGTGGCTGCTGCTGGCCGCGCACGTGGGCGTCGGCCTGCTGGCGGCCCTGTGGCTGCGGCGCGGCGAGGCCGCCGTCGCCCGGCTGCTGCGCGCCGTGGCGGCCACCGCCTTCCGCCCGCTGTGCCGCGCGGTGGCCGTCTGCCACACCGCCGCCGGCGGCAGTGGCCCGGCGCCGCTGCCGCGAACCCCCGAAGCCTGGGCGCCGCCCGCCCTGCCGCTGCTGACCCACTCCGTGCCCCGTCGCGGACCGCCCGCGCTCCTGGCCGCCGCACCGGCGGCATGAGCGTTTTCGGTTACTCGTCGCGCAACGGACACACGGAGAAGAGAAGACAGTCATGAGCAAGCGCAACAGCCCGGAAGCCAAGCGTGCGGCCCGTGAGCGGCTGCGGATCGAGCGGGAGCGGCAGGCCAAGAAGGACCGGACGCGGCGGCAGCTGCTGGTCGCCCTGACCGTGGTCGGCGTCCTGGTCGTGGTGGCCGGTATCGGCATCGCCGTCGCGAAGCTGAACGACAAGGACTCCAGCGGCGACGACATGGCGGTGACCACCGGCGGCGCCAAGGCGGAGAAGACGATCGACGTCTACGAGGACCTGCGCTGCCCGGCCTGCGCCAGCTTCGAGCAGGCGATGGGCGAGTCCCTCCAGAAGGGCGCCGAGGACGGCAAGTACAAGCTGCGCATCCACCTGGGCTCGATCATCGACGACAACATGGGCGGCTCCGGCTCGAAGAACGCCGCCCGTGCCCTGGGGGCCGCCAAGGCCGTGAGCGTGGACGCCTTCACCGCGTACAAGCAGCAGCTGTACTCGAAGAAGTGGCACCCGCAGGAGCAGGACGACAAGTTCGCCGACAACGACTACCTGCTCGAGGTCGCGAACACGGTTCCGGAGCTGAAGGACAACAAGAAGTTCGAGAAGGCCGTCAAGTCCAAGAAGTACAACAAGTGGGCGAAGGACATGATCGCCAGCTTCAACGGCGCGGAGATCCAGGGCACTCCGACCGTCAAGATCGACGGTGAGCAGGTGCAGCCGCAGGACCTGCCCGCCAAGCTGAAGGACATGGGCGTGGGCCTGAAGACGGGTGGCGACTCCACGAAGAAGTGACTCCCGCCGGAAACGGGGCGGGCCCGGGCCGGAGGGATCCGGCCGCGGGCCTGCCCCGTTTCCTTACTCGCGCGTAGCATGACCGCCCGTGACGCCTACACACTCCGCGAGCACCCAACAGGCCCTGCCCGAAGGGGCGATACCCACGCCGCGCCGCCGTGCCGTCGTCGCCGCCGGAGCGGCCGGCGCCGCGCTGCTGCCGCTCACCGGCACGCTGCCGGGGACCGACAGCGCGAGCGCCGCCCCGGCCCGCCCCGCCTTCCTGCATGGTGTCGCCTCCGGTGATCCGCTGCCCGACGGCGTACTGCTATGGACCCGTGTGACGCCCGAGCCCGACGCGGTGCCCGGCTCCGGCAAGGGGCTCCCCGTCGAGGTGGTCTGGGAGGTCGCCGAGGACCGGGAGTTCACCAGGACGGTGGCGCACGGCAGCAGCAAGGCGGAAGCGGCCGGCGACCACACCGTCAAGGCGGACGTACGGGGACTGCGCCCGGCCACCACCTACTACTTCCGGTTCACGGCGGGGGACGTCCACTCGCCCACCGGCCGCACCCGCACCGCCCCGGCCGAGGACACACAGGTGGCGGGGGTGCGCTTCGGCGTCGTCTCCTGCGCCAACTACGAGGGCGGCTACTTCGCCTCCTACCGGCACCTGGCGGCGCGCGGCGATCTGGACGCGGTGCTGCACCTGGGCGACTACATCTACGAGTACGGGCACGACGAGTACCCGACCGGCGACGACGTGGTGCGCACGGTGCAGCCCACCCACGAGATCGTCTCGCTGGCCGACTACCGGGCCCGCCACGGCCACTACAAGACGGACCCCGATCTGCGGGCCCTGCACGCCGCGCACCCGCTCATCGCCATCTGGGACGACCACGAGTTCGCGGACAACGCCTGGTCGGGCGGGGCCGGCAACCACGACCCCGCCACCGAGGGCGACTGGGCGCAGCGGTCGGCGGCGGCCAAGCAGGCGTACTTCGAGTGGCTGCCGGTGCGGCCCTCCACGGCGGGCACCACCTTCAGACGGCTGGGCTTCGGACGGCTGGCCGAACTGCACCTGCTGGACCTGCGCTCCTTCCGGGACGCGCAGCCCCGCGTCGGTGACGGCGGCGCCATCGACGATCCGGACCGCACGCTGACCGGCCGGGCACAGCTGGACTGGCTCAAGAAGGGCCTGGCCGCCTCCACCGCCCGCTGGAAGCTGATCGGCAACTCGGTGATGATCTCCCCGGTGGCCTTCGGCTCGGTCCCCGCCAAGCTCCTCGGCCCCCTCGCCGAGTGCCTGGGCGTGCCCAGGGAAGGGCTGGCCGTCAACACCGACCAGTGGGACGGCTACACCGACGACCGCCGCGAACTCCTCGCCCATCTGCGGGACAAGGGCATCACCGACACCGTCTTCCTCACCGGCGACATCCATATGAACTGGGCCAGCGAGGTGCCGCTGCGCGCGGCCGACCATCCGCGCGTGCCGCCGGTGGCCACCGAGTTCGTCATCACCTCGGTCACCTCGGACAACCTCGACGACATCCTGCACGTCGCCCCCGACACCCTCTCCGGTGTCGCCGAGGCCGCCGTCCGCGCCGCGAACCGGCATGTGCGCTGGGTGGACATGGACTCGCACGGCTTCGGTGTGCTGGACGTCACCGCCGAGCGGGCCCAGATGGACTACTACGTGCTGTCCGACAAGAGCGATCAGCACGCCACCGCGACGCACCGCCGCTCCTACCGCACCCTGGCGGGCACCCAGCGCATCGAGCGGGCCCCCGATCCCGTGCGCTGACGCGACAGCGGGGAGCGTGCGCGCCATGCGGGCGCTCCCCCCCGCGCTCCCCCCGGCGGGCGGGGCCTACAGGGTGTCGAGGAAGCCCAGGACGGTGCGCCAGGTGGCCTCCGCGGCGTCCTCGTCGTAGTCCTCCAGCCCCGCGTGCGTGTACAGGTGCCCCGCACCGGGGTAGCGGTGGACCTCCACATCGGCGCCGGCCCGCTGCATGCGCAGGTACCAGGCGGTCAGCCAGTCGTGCGGCTCGAACGCGTCGGGGTCGCCGACGTGCAGCTGGACGGGCAGCTCGTCCACGGCCGCCTCCTCCGGGATGTCGGAGGTCCCGGAGAACAGGACGAGGCCGCGTGCCTTCCCGTCGGCCAGGGCGAGGTTCTGGGCGACGGAGCCGCCCAGCGAGAAGCCCGCGTACACCAGCCCCTTGTCCAGGTGCGGCGCCGTCGCGGTGACGGCCCGCCTGAGAAGTTCGTCACGCGAGGGGCTCTCGTCCTTCTCCCGCATCCGCATCCCCTCCTCGACGGAGGCCGCGGTGCGGCCCTCGAAGAGGTCGGGGGTGATCACCTCGTGCCCCGCGGCACGGAGCCGGTCCGCGGCGGCGTGCACATCCGCGGTGAGCCCGCACACGGAGTGGAAGAGGACGATCGATACGGGTGCCACTGGATGTCACTTCCTTCACAGAGAGCCCTCGCTGAGAGCCCGGGGGCCGGGTACCTCACATGGTGCCAGGTACGGTCGTCCGTGGTCCTCGGACGGCCGCGGGCGCGGCCGTCCGCCCCCGGCGCGGAGACCGCGGGGATTCCCTAGGAGAAAGGCGACCATGGAGAACGTGCTCCGGCCCGTCATCGTCTTCGGTGGCGCGGTCGTGCTCTCGTACGTGCTCGCCTGGGCCGTCGACCGCCTGATGGTACGCCTCGACGCCCGGCACCCGGAGACCCCGATGTGGGGGCTGCTGCGCAGCGGGCGGGTCCCGTTCCAGGCCGTGGTCTTCGTCGCGCTCGTCAGCGGATTCTTCGGCTCCACGCACCTGGCCAAGGACCACAGAGAAGTCGTCGACCTGTGGCTGACGATCATCCTCGTACTGGCCTCGGCCTGGCTGATCCTGCGGCTGGTGGCGGCGATAACGGAGACGATCGCCACCCGGTACGCCGGGGCCACCCACGATCCGGCACGGGGCCGGCGGGTGCGCACCCAGCTGACGTTGATCCGGCGGCTGATCACCGCGGTGGTGACGGTGATCGCGGTGGCCGCGGTACTGCTCCAGTTCCCCGGCATGAAGACCTTCGGCACCTCGATGCTCGCCTCCGCCGGTGTGCTGGGCATCGTCGCCGGTATCGCCGCCCAGTCGACACTGGGCAACCTGTTCGCGGGGCTGTCGATCGCCTTCGGCGACATGGTGCGGATCGGCGACGAGGTCGTGGTCGAGGGCGAGATGGGCACCGTCGAGGAGATCACCGTCTCCTATCTGGTGATCCTCACCTGGGACGAGCGCCGCATCACGATGCCCGTCTCCTACTTCACCAGCAAACCGTTCGAGAACTGGTCGCGCGGCGGCTCCCAGATGACCGGCACCGTCTACCTCCAGCTGGACCACTCGGCGCCGATCGCCGAGCTGCGCGCCAAGACGGAGGAGCTGGTACGGGCGAGCGACGAGTGGGACGGCCGCAGCTGGAGCCTGGTGGTCACCGACAGCACGCCCTCCACGATCGAGGTGCGGGTCGCGATGACGGCGCGCTCCTCGGACGACCTGTGGACGCTGCGCTGCTCGGTCCGCGAGAACCTGCTGACCTGGCTGCGGGAGACCCACCCGGAGGCGCTGCCGGGCATCCGGCTGACCGGACAGCAGGAAAAAGCCCTCTGAGCTGGCCCGCCCACCTGGCCCGGCCCGCTCCCTCGCCGGGGCGTCCTCGTCCGGCCGGGCGCCCCGGCGAGGGAGGCCGGGTGAGGGAGGGGCGGCGCGTCAGCCGACGCGGAAGCTGCGGACGTCCAGCTGGTGCAGGATGCGGTCGACCACTTCCGGATCGATCCCGGCCTCGCTCCGCGCCGAGAGCACCTCGTGCCGGGCGGCGGAGAGCAGCTCGCCCTGGAGACGCCGCATCTTCTGGGCGCGGGCGACCCGCTTGCGGTGGGCGACGCGGCGTTCCTCGTCGACGATGTCGGGCGAGATGCGGGCACCCAGGTCGTAGGCCCGGCGGGCGAGTGCCTCGGAGACCTCCTCGGGCAGCTCCTCGACCTCCTCGATCTCGCGGAGGCGCTTGCGGGCCGCCTTGGCGACCCGCAGCGCGAGCTGCCGCTCCACCTCCCGCTCGGAGGCGCTGTCGGCCTGCACATTGAGCCGGTTGACCAGCCAGGGCAGGGTGAGCCCCTGGAAGACGAGGGTGACCAGGACCACCGCGAACGCGATGAAGATGATCGCCTCCCGGCCGGGGAAGGCGCCGCCGCCGGCCTCGCCGGACACGCTCAGCGGTACGGCGAGCGCCAGTGCGACCGAGGCCACTCCGCGCATCCCGGACCACCACACGACGACGGTCTCCCGCCAGTTGCGGGGGATGTCCTCGTCCAGGTCCTTGCGCTGGTGGAGCCGCTGCGCCAGCCACGCGGTGGGCAGCAGCCACAGCAGCCGCAGGACGACCACGACCCCCACCACGGCCCCGGCGGCGGGCAGCAGCTGCCGCCACTCGTCCTGCACGGTGCCGAAGATGGTGTGCAGCTCCAGTCCGATCAGCCCGAAGGCGACCCCGGTGACGAGGGTGTCCACGATCTGCCAGAAGGTCTGTCCGGCCAGCCGCCCCTGCACGTCGTCCGCGTCCACGGCGCGCCCGGAGGCCAGGTACAAGGCCGTCATCAGCACGGCCAGCACGCCGGAGCCCATCAGCTCCTCGGCCAGCACGTAGGAGGCGAACGGCACCAGCAGGGTGAGCCCGGTCTGGAGGGTCGCGTCACCGAGGTAGCTCATCAGCTTGCTGGCGACCCAGCCGAGGGCCAGGCCGACGACGACGGCGACGACGCCGGAGAGCACCAGTTCACCGGCGGCGACGGGCAGCGAGAAGGTGCCGGTGACGGCGGCGGCGATGGCCACGTGGTAGAGGGTGATGGCCGTCACGTCGTTGAAGAGGCCCTCGCCCTCCAGCGCGGAGACCAGCCGGCGGGGCAGCCCGACGGTGCCGGCCACGGCGGTGGCGGCGACCGGGTCGGGCGGGGCCACCAGGGCGCCCAGTGCCACGGCGCCCGCGAGGCCGAGTCCGGGCACCAGTGCGTTGGCGACGGCGGCGACCGCGGCGGTGGTCACGAACACCAGGGCGACCGCCATCAGGAAGATGGGCCGTTTGTTCGCCGCGAACTGCCGCCAGGAGGTGCGCTGCGCCGCCGCGTAGATCAGTGGCGGCAGCACCAGCGGCAGGATGAACTCGGGCGGCAGCGAGACGTTCGGGATGGACGGGATGAGCGCGAGCACCCCGCCGAAGATCGTCATCAGTACCGGCGAGGGCAGGTTGAGCTTGTCCCCCAGCGGGACCATGACGACGGCGGCGAGCAGCAGGGCGAAGAAGAGAGCGAGCTGGTCCATGGATCAGGAGCTCTCGGCCCGCACCTTGTCGAGGGCGGCCTGGAGGTCGGCCGGGTAGGCGCTCTCGTACTCGACCCAGCGGCCGTCGCCCGGGTGCTCGAAGCCGAGCCGCACCGCGTGCAGCCATTGGCGTTCGAGTTTCAGCCGTTTGGCCAGCGTCGGGTCGGCACCGTAGGTCAGGTCGCCGACGCAGGGGTGCCGGTGCGCGGCCATGTGCACCCGGATCTGGTGGGTGCGGCCCGTCTCCAGCTTGATGTCCAGCAGGCTGGCGGCGCGGAACGCCTCGATCAGGTCGTAGTGGGTCACCGAGGGCTTGCCGTCGGAGGTGACCGCCCACTTGTAGTCGTGCTGCGGGTGCCGGCCGATGGGGGCGTCGATCGTGCCGCTGAGCGGGTCGGGGTGCCCCTGGACGAGCGCGTTGTACCGCTTGTCGACGGTGCGCTCCTTGAACTGCCGCTTGAGCAGGGTGTAGGCCCGCTCCGACTTGGCGACCACCATCAGCCCGGAGGTGCCCACGTCCAGCCGGTGCACGATGCCCTGGCGCTCGGCCGCACCGGAGGTCGCGATGGTGTAGCCGGCGGCGGCCAGCCCCCCGATCACGGTGGGACCGCTCCAGCCGGGGCTCGGGTGCGCGGCGACCCCGACCGGCTTGACGATCACCACGATGTCCTCGTCGTCGTGGACGATCTCCATGCCCTCGACCGGCTCGGCGACGATCTGCACCGGCTGCGCCTGCTGGGGCATCTCGACCTCCAGCCACGCACCGCCCTGCACCCGGTCCGACTTGCCCGCCGGGGCCCCGTCCAGCAGCACTTTCCCGCCCGCGGCCAGCTCCACCGCCTTCGTCCGGGAGAAGCCGAACATCCGGGCGAGTGCGGCATCGACGCGCTCGCCTTCCAGGCCGTCGGGTACGGGCAGGGTGCGGGTCTCAGGAAGCGTGCTCACCTGATCGAGTATGCCGGACGCGCCCGTACGGCCCGCACGCCCACGCCTCCGCCCCGCTCACCCGCGCGGACCGCCCCGGAGTGCGGCGCCGGTGCGAGCTGCGGACCGTGTTACGAGTAAGACGCACCAGACGCGCCTCGGGGGCCGGCCAGCGAATGCGGAGGAACCACCCGATGACGCCGCGCAGGACAGCGAAGCACCCGGCGCGCCGGTCGCGACCGGGGCAGGACGGCTCCGGCATATCCGGCGGCCCGCCCGGCGGCCCCGGCATACCCCGCCGACGGTCGGCCGACGATCCGCAGGACCGGCCACCGCGCCGCCGCCCGGCACGCCACCGGGCGATGGCCCTGGCCACCGCCTTGGCCACGGCCTGTCTGTGCCTGGCGCCGGTACCGGCCGCGGCGGCGGAGGGGATCACCGGTCCGTGCGCCATAGCGCCCGGGGACGGCACCGACGAGGGCCCGCTGGCGCCGGGCTACGTCCGGCCGTGGGGCCACAAACGGGCCCTGATGCTGATGGTGGACTTCCCCGACCTTCCGGCGGCCACCCCCGCCCGGGAGCGCGCCCGGTTCTTCTCCGGCTACGGGGACCGCTACCTCGACCGCGCCTCCTTCGGCCAGTACCGGCTGGAGACCTCGCCCAGCGCCGACTGGATACGCATGCCGCGGCCGTGGTCCTCCTACGGGATCACCCGCGGCATCCCCACCAGTCTGATGCGCGGCTATGTCCAGGACGCGCTGGAGGCCGCGCACCGGCAGGGCACCGATGTGCACGGCGCCGATCTCGTCTTCGTCGTCGCCGACAGCAACGTCCCCGCCGCCCCGACGGTCTCGCAGGCCCACACCTTCGACGGCCTGGAGGCGGGCGGCACCCGGGTGCACGGAGCGGCGCTCATCTTCGGCCGGGCGGCCGACTCGGCGCTGTGGCAGCGCGGCAACTTCGTGCACGAGGCCAACCACCTCTACGGCCTGCCCGATCTGTACAACGTCGCCGAGAACGCCTCGGTGGAGTACGCCGGCGGCTGGGACACCATGAGCATGGCCGGCATCTCCGACCTGCTGGGCTGGCACAAGTGGAAGTTCGGCTGGCTGGACCGCTCCCGGGTCGGCTGTGTCACCTCCGCCGGCACCACCGAGCACACGCTGGCGCCCCTCAGCTCCCGTGACGCGGCCATCACCGTCGTCCGCACCGGGACGCACCGGGCGATAGTCGCCGAGACCCGGACCCGTTCGGGGCTGGACCGGGACATCTGCGCGGAGGGCGTGCTGCTCTACACCGTCGACTCCCGCACGCCCACCGGGGAGGGCCCGGTGCGGGTGGTGGACGCCCGGCCGCACAGCGGCGGCGGCCCGGCCTGCGCCGACCGGCTCCCCGCCGAACTGGCCGAACTGTCGGACGCGCCCTTCACCCCGGGCCGCGGCCACACGTTCCGCGACGGGGTGCGGATCACGGTCACCGGGGAGGCCGGCGACGGCTACCGGATACGCGTCCACGTCCCGCGGGAGCCGGGCCGGTAGCGCACGGCGGAAGGATCAGTCCCGGTGGACGGTGCCGTCCGGGTCGAGCCCCCGGAAGGAGAGCAGCACGATCAGGATGCCGCCGCACACGATGGCCGAGTCGGCGAGGTTGAAGACCGCGAAGTGCTTGGGCGCGATGAAGTCGACCACGGCGCCCTGGAACACGCCCGGCGCCCGGAAGATGCGGTCGGCCAGGTTGCCGCAGGCGCCGCCGAGCAGCAGCCCCAGCGCGATGGCCCACGGCGTGCTGTAGAGCTTGCGCGCGATCCGGGCGATCACCACGACGACGGCCACCGCGATGGCCGTCAGCACGATCGTCAGCGCCTCCCCCATGCCGAAGGCGGCACCGGGGTTGCGGATGACGCTGAGCTGGAGCCAGGTGCCGATCAGCTCGATCGGCTCGTGGTTCTCCAGCTCGGCGACCACCACCAGCTTGCTGACCAGGTCCAGCACGAAGGCGAACGCGGCCACCGACATCAGCACCAGGATCCGGCGCTTGCGGGCGGGAGCCGGCGGCCGGTCATGCGGGTCCGGGGCCTGCTCTTCGCCGACCGCACCGGCCGGGCCGTCGTCGGGGCTGCCCCCGGTCCGCTCCACCTCAGTCACGCCTTGAGGGTACGACACGCGGGGGCGGCGTGGTTCATCGCCGGTCAGCGGCGCTCCTGCTTCTGCTTGCACTCCACGCACAGCGTCGCCCGGGGGAAGGCCTGCATCCGGGCCTTGCCGATGGGCCGGCCGCAGTTCTCGCACAGCCCGTAGGTGCCCGCGTCCAGCCGCTCCATGGCCCGCTCGGTCTGGTAGAGCATCTCGCGGGCGTTGGCGGCCAGCGCCATCTCGTGCTCACGGGTGATGTTCTTGGTGCCGGTGTCGGCCTCGTCGTCGCCCGCCCCGTCGCCCGAGTCGCGCATCAGCCCGCTGAGCGCCTCGTCGGCCGTGACGATCTCCGCCCGCAGCCGCTCGGCCTCGTCCCGCAGCACCCGACGGGCCTCCTCGACCTCCTCCGGGGACCAGGGGTCCTCACCGGGGCGTACGGGCAGTTCCCCGGGGGCCGCGCCCCCGCTGTTCCTGGCCGGCGGTACGGCCTCGGTCGTCGCCGCCGGAGTCTTCTTCGCAGCCACCGTCTCTGCTCCCGTCGTCGTTGGCGCGGCCTGCGCGGCGGGCGCCGTCTGGGCGTCCTGCCGGTCCTCGGCCGCGCCGGCCGCTGTCTCGTCAGCCGCGGCCTGTGGTGCCGCGGGCCGTTCCCCCGCGGCCTGGTCCGCCGCGGCTTTCTTCGCCGGAGCCTTCTTCGCCGGAGCCTTCGCCGGTGCCTTCTTCGCCCCCGCCTTCTTCGCCGTCTTCTTCGCCGCCTTCTTCGCGGCGGTCTTCTTCGCCGGTGCCTCCTCCTCACCGGCCGGGTCGGTTGCCGCGGCCTTGCGTGTGGCCTTCTTCGACGCTGCCGTCTTCTTCGCGGCGCTCTCCTCCGCCACCATGACCGCGGCCCCTTCACATTTTGTGATCTTGCTCGCGAAACGTGCCCGGAACGATAAATCGACCCCAAGGGCACGGCAACGGGGCACGCCGGTCTGCAACCGTTGTGCCCCGCCCGGCCGCTCGAAAACCGCTCCGCCGCCCGTCGCGGGGCCCCTTACACTGGGGGCAGCGAAAGGCGATGAAGGGGACGAGTAGCGTCCGTGAGCGGCCCAGAGCGATCCGGGGACGGTGGGAGCCCGGAGGCGAGCGCGGCGTGAAGATCACCCCGGAGCCGCCGGAAGAAACCCCCGCGGCACGGTCCGCGGGGCGAGTAGAACCGGCAGCGCTGCCCCAATGAGGGGGCGGGGGGCCGCACCGTGGCCCGCCGCCAAGGAGGGTGGTACCGCGGGCCCACCGCCGCACAGGCAGGCGGACTCGTCCCTCCGACGGTAGTGAAGGCGCGTGACGCCTTCCCGATGCCCGCCGGAGGAAGAAGACCCGACGATGCAGTACAACCAGGTGCCCGCCCAGGTCGATCTGCCCGCGATGGAACGCGCGGTGCTCGACTTCTGGCGTGAGAGCAAGGTGTTCGCCCGCAGCCTCCAGATGTCCGAGGGCCGCCCGGAGTGGGTCTTCTACGAGGGCCCGCCGACCGCCAACGGCATGCCCGGCGCCCACCACATCGAGGCCCGTGTCTTCAAGGACGTCTTCCCCCGGTTCCGCACCATGCGCGGCTACCACGTGGCCCGCAAGGCCGGCTGGGACTGCCACGGCCTGCCCGTCGAGCTGGCCGTGGAGAAGGAGCTGGGCTTCAACGGCAAGCAGGACATCGAGAACTTCGGCATCGCCGAGTTCAACGCCAAGTGCCGCGAGTCGGTGACCCGGCACACCGACGCGTTCGCCGAGCTGACGACCCGCATGGGCTACTGGGTCGACATGGACGACGCCTACCGCACGATGAACCCCGAGTACATCGAGTCGGTGTGGTGGTCGCTCAAGCAGATCTTCGAGAAGGGCCTGCTGGTCCAGGACCACCGCGTGGCCCCCTGGTGCCCGCGCTGCGGAACCGGCCTGTCCGACCACGAGCTGGCGCAGGGCTACGAGACGGTCGTCGACCCGTCCGTCTACGTCACGATGCCGCTGACGTCCGGCCCGCTGGCCGGCGAGGCGTCGCTGATGGTGTGGACGACCACGCCCTGGACGCTGGTGTCGAACGTCGCGGTCGCCGCGCACCCCGACGTC
>Ga0164243_10012268_pt1 | contig 12151 bp, 10 predicted proteins | sample OricompcompostOP_FD_108781 | JGI IMG/M metagenome (GOLD analysis project Ga0164243, IMG submission 108781) | Organic Plus compost microbial communities from Emeryville, California, USA - Original compost - Organic plus compost (OP) | ecosystem: Engineered > Solid waste > Mixed feedstock >...
ACGAAGCGGGCGCCGGGACGGCGGCGGGCGGCGTAGGCGGAGATCGGGCCGCGCTCGACCTCCTTGACCTGCTTGAGCAGCTCGACGTCGATCCCGTCGGGGTCGTGGACGTAGCCGGTCGAGTCCGAGCAGGCGATCGCGCGGGCGCCGAGCTGCTGGGCCTTCTCGATCGCGTGGATCGCGACGTTGCCGGCGCCGGAGACGACGACCGTCTTGCCCTCCAGCGACTGGTCGCGCAGCGCGAGCATCTCCTGGACGAAGAAGACGGTGCCGTAGCCGGTCGCCTCGCGGCGGACGCGCGCGCCGCCCCAGGTCAGGCCCTTGCCGGTCAGCACGCCCGACTCGTAGCGGTTGGTGATCCGCTTGTACTGCCCGAACAGCCAGCCGAGCTCGCGCTCGCCGACGCCGATGTCGCCGGCCGGGACGTCGGTGTGCTCGCCGATGTGGCGGTGCAGCTCGGTCATGTACGACTGGCAGAAGCGCATGATCTCGCTGTCGGAGCGGCCCTTCGGGTCGAAGTCCGCGCCGCCCTTGCCGCCGCCGATCGGCATGCCGGTCAGGGCGTTCTTGAAGACCTGCTCGAAGCCGAGGAACTTGATCGTCCCCAGCGAGACCGTCGGGTGGAAGCGCAGGCCGCCCTTGTAGGGGCCCAGCGCGCTGTTGTACTCGACGCGGAAGCCGCGGTTGACGTGCACCTCGCCGGCGTCGTCGGCCCACGGGACGCGGAAGATCACCTGGCGCTCGGGCTCGGCGATCCGCTCCAGCAGCTTCTGGCGGACGTACTCCGGATGCTGGGAGACGACCGGCCCGATCGTCTCCAGCACCTCTCGGACGGCCTGGTGGAACTCGGGCTCTGCGGGGCTGCGGCGCAGGACGCCGTCGTAGATCGCGTCGAGGCCGGGGCCGAGCGAGGGGTGGCTGAGCGTGGCGTTCACGCCCCGAGACGCTATGGCCGCGAGGCGCCGGCCGGAATGCACTCCCGACCCCATCCTCGGCGGCGAGGGGCGAGACGCCCCGGGGCGGCCGCGGCGGGGCGACGGCCCGCCGTCAGTCGGCCGGGCGGCTCTGGATCACCAGCAGCCCGCCGGGCGGCAGGTCCTCGCCGGGCGGCGGCGCGGTCGCGGGGCCGTCGGGGGAGGGGATCGCCTGCAGGCGGCGGGAGAAGGCGTGCGCGACCCGCTCGGCGTGGGCCTTGGCGAGGTCGGCGCGCGGGCCGGCGAACAGCTCGTCGACGGTCGTGCGCCACAGGGACAGCCAGCGCTCGAAGTGCCCGGGCTTCAGGCCGACTCTCAGATGGAGCTGGACGTGCGGGGCGAAGGCGCCGCCGCCGTAGCTGCGCGCGTCGAGCAGGATCGTCTCCCAGAAGGAGGAGATCACCGGCAGGTGCGCCTCGAGGTCGAGTCTGGCGACGTCGGTGAAGATGAAGCCGATGACCGGATCGCGCAGCGCCCGCCCGTAGAAGGCGCGCACGAGCGTGTCGCAGTCCTCGCGGGTGGTGATGTCATGACGCTCGCTCACACCACCAAGATGGCAGGTTCTCCGGGAGGTCCCCGATGCAGCCGGGCCGGGCGCCGGCTTACCTGGGCGCATGCGCATCACAGCTCTCACCGCCGCGCTGCTCGCGGCGCTCCTGCTGCCGGCGGCGGCCGGCGCCGTTCCGAAGACGACGGTCAAGCAGTTCGTGCTGCTCAGCGCCGAGGTCGAGCAGACCGTCGACTGGCGCTGGCAGGACAGCGCGACGACCGGGCGCTGCAACACCTATGTGCTCGCCAGAGGCGACCAGCGGATCTCCTACGCGCTCGCGCGCCCGACCGCCTACCAGCTGACGCAGGTCGGCCGCTCCGCGCTGCTGTCGCCGTCGGAGCTGGTCCGCTTCGAGGGCGAGGTGACCCGCACGGCCGACTGGAGACCGCACGTCGACGAGTGCGGGGTCTGCGGCGGCGAGCTGGGCGAGTGCGACGGCGAGGAGGTCAGACAGCCGGCCGGGCCGCGCTTCGACTGCCGCCGCAGGGCGCTGCGCTCGGCGCAGCTGGCGGTCGTGCTGGTGCCGGCCGGCACGCCCGAGTACGTCAACGACCGACCGCTCGTCTCGCTGGAGGCGGAGCCGAACGCGCCGGCCTACCGCAACTGCCCGCCGACCAACGACGGCGGTCCCGGCTTCCCGCCGCGCCTGTTCAGCGGGATCCCGCTCGAGGACGGCTCCTACAGACGGCTGCTGACCGTCCGCGTCGGCCGGAAGGTCGCGCTCGCCGGGAGAGAGAGCCACGGCTACCGGATCGCGCTCGACGGCGGGACGCCGGCGAAGGGCTTCTCGTTCAGATGCCCGCCGCTCTCCGGCCCCGGTCAGCAGATCTGCGTCAGAGGCTCGGTCCGAGCGGTCTTCAAGCGGGTGGAGTGAGCTGGGCGCGGCCGGCGGCCGCGCCTCACCGCCACAGCTGGCGCAGCACGTCGTCGGCCGCGCCGTCGAGCGGGCCGAGCAGCGCGCGCACGTCGGCGAGGCCGGCACGCAGCTCCGGGTCGCCGACCTCGACCGGCAGCAGCGAGTCCTGCAGCTCCGCGAGCGCCTCGTCGGCGGCGTCGACCGCGTCGGCCGCCTCCTCGACGAGGCTGCGGGCGCCGTGCCAGGCGGCCGGCGCCGGCGGCTGCTCGAAGCTCCGCGCCGGCAGGCCGTGCCGCGCGGCGAAGTCGCCATGGGCGCGGCGGGCGCGCCCGTACGCCTTCTGGACCGGCCCGAACAGCCGCTCCTCCAGCAGGTCCCCGCGCGATTCGTCCAGCTCCTCGTAGGCGACCCCGAGCCGCGCGAGCGCCGCGCCCAGCTCCTCGATCGCCTCGGCGACCGAGTCGAGCAGCTGCTGGCGTCCTTCGGCGGTGGTGTAGGCCATGGGAGGAAGCCTACGCCAGCGCGCGAGCAGCGCGGCGCTAAACGACTTCTTCGGGTTGGAGGTCGGCGCCCGGACCTATCAGGCGCCGGCGCCGCCGCACCCCACATGCCCCGACCGCGCTTCGGGAACGCCAACCCCATGACCGTCCCCCCAGTTGCGCCGCCGCGGACCGCCTCTCGGCCGGACGACGGCGAGGCGTTGCTGCGGCGCTACCACGAGACGAAGGACCCGCGCCTGAGGGAGCTGGCGGCGGTCGAGTACATGCCGTTGGCGCGCAGACTGGCGCGCAGATTCCACCGCGGCCGCGAGCCGCTGGAGGACCTCGAGCAGGTCGCCTACCTCGGGCTGGTGAAGGCGGTCGAGCGCTACGACCCGGCCTTCGGCGCCCGCTTCAGCTCGTTCGCGATCCCGACGATCAGCGGCGAGCTGCGCCGCCACTTCCGTGACACGACCTGGCGGCTGCACCTGCCGCGCGGCGTCCAGGAGGCGGCGCTCGACGTCGCCCGCGCGAGCGACGAGCTGGCCGGCACGCTCGGCCGCGCGCCGACCGTCGGCGAGCTGGCCGAGGCGACCGGCCTCGACGTCGAGGAGGTGACCGAGGCGCTCCACGCCCGCGACGTGCAGGAGGTCGCATCGCTCGACCAGCCGTGCGGCGCCGACGACGGCAGCGAGCGGACGGTCGCCGAGACGGTCGGCGCCGCCGACGACCGCTACGACCTCGTCGACCACCTCGCCACCGTCGGGCCGCTCGTCGCCGCGCTGCCCGAGCGCGAGCGGCGCGTCCTCTTCCTGCGCTTCGCGCGCGACCTGACGCAGACCGAGATCGCCGAGCAGGTCGGCTGCTCGCAGATGCAGGTCTCGCGCCTGCTGCGCCGCGCGATCGCCCGCCTCTCCCAGGTCAGCGACGAGCCGCAGCCGCTGCCGGGCGAGGCGCCGACGAGACGGTCGCGCGCCCGCCGACGGTGAGCGCGCCAGCCACGGCGGCATTCGCCGCCAGGTCGGCTCAGAGCGCCTGCCGCGCTCTCGCCGCCGCGCGCTCGCGCTGCGGCTCGATCGTGTGCTTCGGGTCGCGGGCGGAGGCCATCCCGGCGGCGAAGATGCCAAAGCGCGTCAGCACCGCGCCGGCGACGAGCGCGGCGCCGCTGAGCGCCGCGCCGACCCGGCTCCTGCCTGCCAGCGCGACGACGCCGACCGCGCCGGCCGCCTCGAGCGCCTGCGCCGTCTTCAGCCGCCGCCCGGCGCTGCCCCGCTCGTAGGCCTCGGCGACCATCCCGAGCCGGCGGTGGAGCAGCCGCTCGGCGACCAGCTCGCCGGCGGCGCCCATCAACGCGAGGTGGCGCGCCGGCCGCGTCTCGTGCAACGGCGCGGCGATCAACGCGAAGCCGCCGCCGGCCGCCGCCGCCGAGCTGACGAAGACGAACGGCAGCTCGCGGTGGGCCTCGTGCCACGCCGGCACGGCCGTGTCGGCGATCAGCGCGGCGGTGTAGGAGGCGACGCCGGGGGCGAGCGCGGCGGCGCCGAGGCCGGCCGCTCTGCCGAGCCGCGGCAGGACCCCGGTCACGTTGCTGGCCGCCGCCGCCATCGTCAGCGGCGCGTAGCCGACCAGCAGCCAGACGCCGACGCTCATCGGCGAGGTCGGCTTGAAGACGCGCAGCATGTTGAGGAAGCGCAGCGGCCGCCCGAGGTCCTTCACCAGCGCGCCGAGCGACAGCGCGATCGCGCCGCTGGCGCAGAGCTTCGCGCGCCGGGCGAGCACCGGCCGGCCGGTCAGGTCGGCGCCGGCCGCCAGCAGCGCCGTCGCGCCGGAGAGGCCGCCGGTGAACAGGTAGCCGGCGATGTCCAGCTCTCTCCAGACCGGCGGGTTGACCACCGGGTCGCCGTAGTAGCCGGCGCTCGCGGTCGGCGGGCCGCCGTTGCTGCCCGCCGCGCCGCGCCCGGTGGCGCCCGCGACCGGGGCGGTCGCGCCGGCGGCCGTCGCCCGGTCGCCGTTGCCGCTCACCGCCGCGCCCCCGCGACGAACGAGGCGAGCGCGCCCGCGACCAGCGCGCCCGCGGCGACGCCGACGTGACGCCACATCGAGCCGAGGTCGCGCGTCGTCACGACCGGGTCGGGCGGCAGGCCGTAGACCTCCGGCTCGTCGAGCAGCAGGAAGAACGCCCCGTCGCCGCCGACGCCGTCGGCCGGGTCCTCGCCGTACAGCCGCGCCTCGGTCACGCCGGCGGCGTGCAGCTCCTGCACCCGCTCGCCGGCCTGGACGCGCAGCTCGTCGAGCTCGCCGAACTTGATCGAGTCGGTCGGGCAGGCCTTCGCGCAGGCCGGCTCCTGGCCGTCCTTGAGGCGGTCGTAGCAGAGCGTGCACTTGAAGATCCGGCCGTCGCCCTCGCGCCGGTCGAGCACGCCGTACGGGCAGGCCGGCACGCAGTAGCCGCAGCCGTTGCAGACGTCGGCCTGCACGACGACCGTGCCGAACTCGGTGCGGAAGATCGCGCCGGTCGGGCAGACGTCGAGGCAGGCGGCGTCGGTGCAGTGCTTGCAGACGTCGGAGGACATCAGCCAGCGGAACTCGTCGCCGTCCTCGCGTTGGAAGTTCGGCTCGTGCCAGCCGGCCTTGACGCGCTGCTCGACGAACGCGACGTGGCGCCAGGTGTCGGCGCCGAGACCGCCGCTGTTGTCGAGCGAGCGGCCGCTCCAGTTGAGCCCGTCCTCCGGGACGTCGTTCCACTCCTTGCAGGCGACCTCGCAGGCCTTGCAGCCGATGCAGACCGACGTGTCGGTGAAGAAGCCCATCCGCGGCGGGCGGTCGAGCCAGCCGGCCTCAGCGGCCGGGTCGCCGCCGCTCAGCAGCACGTTCAGCGGCCCCTCGCCGGCGCTCACGGCTTCGTCCCCGTGTGCATCGTGATCCCGGCCCGCTCCCGGTAGTCGCGCACCAGCTGGGTGCGCGCCTCGCCGCGCGGGCGGCGGCCGGGCCGCACGTCGACGGTCAGCGCCTTCACCTCCTGGATGTGGGAGGAGGGGTCGAGCGACATCGACGACAGCTCGTTGATCGAGTCGCCTCTGGCGTAGCCGTTCGGCCCCCAGTGGTACGGGATGCCGACCTGGTGGACCAGCCGCCCGTCGTGCGCCAGCGGCGTCATCCGGTCGGTCACCAGCACGCGCGCCTCGACCGCGCCGCGGGCGCTGACGACCGTCGCCCAGCCGCCGTGCGTCAGCCCGCGCTCGGCGGCCAGCTCCGGCGAGACCTCGCAGAAGAACTCCGGCTGCAGCTCGGCGAGGTACGGCGTCCAGCGCGACATGCCGCCCGCGGTGAAGTGCTCGGTCAGCCGGTAGGTCGTGACGACGTACGGGAAGACCTCGGCGCCGGGCTCGTCGGGGTCGGGGTGGTAGCGGTTGCGGTCGTGGACGTAGGTCTCGCGCATCGGGTTGCGCTGCTGACGGTGCAGCGCGTTGCGCAGCGGCGAGTCCTGCGGCTCGTAGTGGGTCGGCAGCGGCCCCTCGGCGACGCCGGCCGGCGCGTACAGCCAGCCGCGGCCGTCGGACTGCATGATGAACGGCGAGTCGCCGGCGAGCGCGTCGGGGCCGCGCGCGTCCTCGTCGGGCTGGTAGGCCGGCGGCTTGTCGGCCTCGAAGTCGGGCACGTCGTGGCCGGTCCATCTGCCGGCCTCCTCGTCCCACCAGACGAGCGCCTTGCGCTCGCTCCACGGTCTGCCCTGCGGGTCGGCGGAGGCGCGGTTGTAGAGGATGCGGCGGTTGGCCGGCCACGCCCACGCCCAGTCTCTGCCGGTCCAGTTCTGCTCGCGCGCGGGGGTGCGGCGGGCGGTCTGGTTGACGCCGTCGGCGTAGCAGCCGCTGTAGATCCAGCAGCCGCAGGAGGTCGAGCCGTCGGCTCTCAGCTCGGTGTAGCCCGACAGCATCCGGCCCTCCGCGTCCCAGCCGTTGACCTCGGCGAGGACGGTGTCGGCGGAGGGGTCGCCGTGCGGCCCCTCGGTCGGGTAGTCCCAGGTCAGGTCGAGCACCGGGCGGTCGGCCTCGTCGGTCGAGCCGGCCAGCCGCGAGCGGATCAGCTCGCCGAGCCGGTGGACGAACCACAGGTCGCTGCGCTGGTCGCCGACCGGCTCCTGCGCCTTGTGGTGCCACTGGACCATCCGCTGCGTGTTGGTGAACGTCCCCTCCTTCTCGATGTGCGCGGCGGCGGGGAGGAAGAAGACCTCGGTGCCCTGCCGCTCGGGCGGCGGCTGCTCGCCCGACTCCAGCTCCGGGCCGTCCTTCCACCAGGTGGCGCTCTCGATCAGCGAGAAGTCGCGCACGACCAGCCAGTCGAGTCTCGACATGCCGAGCCGCTGCATCCGCGTGTTGGCCGAGCCGACCGCCGGGTTCTGGCCGAACAGGAAGTAGCCCTTGACGCGCCCGGCGATCTGCTCCATCACCGTGTCGTAGGTCGAGTGGCTGCCGGTCAGGCGCGGCAGGTAGTCGAACGCGAAGCCGTTCTCCTCGGTCGCCGCGGCGCCCCACCACGCCTTCAGCAGGCTGACGACGTACGTGTCCATCTTGCCCCAGAAGCCGCGCGCCGGGGCGTCGGCGGCGAGGAAGTCGCGCAGGCTCTTGTGGCCGTGCGCGTGCGGCATCGGGATGTAGCCGGGCAGCGTGTCGAACAGCGTCGGGATGTCGCTGGAGCCCTGGATCGAGGCGTGGCCGCGCATCGCCATCACGCCGCCGCCGGGCCGTCCGACGTTGCCGAGCAGGAGCTGGAGGACGGACGCGGCGCGGATGTACTGGGAGCCGATCGTGTGCTGCGTCCAGCCGACGCCGTGGACGAACGCGGTCGTCCGCTCGCGGCCGGAGTTGGCGACGAACAGGTCGCAGACGCGTCTGAACAGGTCCTGGGGGATGCCGCAGACGCGCTCGACCATCTCCGGCGTGTACGCGGCGTAGTGGCGCTTGAGGATCTGCCAGACGCAGCGGGGGTGCTGGAGCGTCGGGTCGAGTCTCGGGTGGCCGCGTCCGGCCGGGCCGCCGTAGCCGAAGCCGTCCGGGCCGAGGCGGGCGAGGTTGCCCTCCTGGTCGCGTTGCCCGGCGGCGGCGGTGACGAAGGCGCCCTCGTACTGCCAGCTCGACGGGTCGTAGCCGGCGCTGTCGGGGTCCCAGCCGGAGAACAGCCCGTCGGCGGCGGCGTCCTCGAACTCCTCGGAGACGATCGTCGGCGCGTTCGTGTAGTTGACGACGTACTCGCGGAAGTCCGACTCGGTCTCGATCACATGGCGGATCACGCCGCCGAGGAAGGCGATGTCGGTGCCGGCGCGCAGCGGCACGAACAGGTCGGCGAGCGCGCTCGTGCGGCTGTAGTGCGGGTCGACGTGGACGACCGTCGCGCCTCTCGCCTTCGCCTCGACGACCCACTGGTACGCGACCGGATGGGCCTCGGCCATGTTCGACCCCTCCAGCACGATCAGGTCGGCGTTCTGGAGGTCGCCGGGCAGCGTGGTCGAGGCACCGCGGCCGAACGAGGTGCCGAGCCCGACGACCGTCGAGCTGTGGCAGACGCGCGCCTGGTTCTCGACCTGGACGACCCCGAGCGCCGTCATCAGCTTCTTGATCAGGTAGTTCTCCTCGTTGTCGAGCGTCGCGCCGCCGAGCGCCGCGATGCTCATGCAGCGGCGCGTGCGGGCGCCCTCGTGCTCCCACTCCCAGCCCTGGCGCCGGGTGTCGACGACGCGGTCGGCGATCATCTCCATCGCCGTGTCGAGGTCGAGCCGCTCCCACTCGGTGCCGAACGGCCTGCGGTAGAGGACGTGCTGCTCGCGCGCCTCGCCGGTCGTCAGCTGGAGCGTCGCCGAGCCCTTCGGGCAGAGCCGCCCGCGGCTGTGCGGCGCGTCCGGGTCGCCCTCGATCTGGATCGCTCTGCCGTCCTTGACGTAGACGTTCTGCGCGCAGCCGACGGCGCAGTAGGGGCAGACCGACTTGACGACCCGGTCGGCGTCGAGCGTCCGCGCGCTCCAGTCGCGGGTCCTGCGCGACTGGGCGGCGGCGCCGCGGCCGAGCTTGTCGGGCCCGCGCAGCTGTCGCAGCAGCGGCCAGCCGGTCATCTCGCCGCCGCTCTCAGGTCGCGCCGCGCCCGCTCGCGCACCCATGCGGCGACGTGCGCCTTGCGGGTCGGGTTGAACGGCGGCGGCTCGGTCAGCCGCTGCGGGCTGTCGGGCTGGGGGAGGCCGTGCGGCAGCGGGGAGGAGAAGCGGTCGTGGCTGCCGTCGGCCGGGCGGCCGGTGGCGGTCATGTAGACGAGGCCGGGGGTGATCCCGAGCGCGCGCGCCGCGGTCTCGTACGTGTGCCCGTGGTCGAGCAGCTCGATGACCTCCTCGCGCGTCGCCATCGTGCGAAGGGGTGCCCACGGTCGGTGGCCGCCAAACGGGTCGGGCCGCCAGACGGCCGGCGGCCGCCAGCCGAGCGGCGCGCCCGGCGCTCTCACAGCTGTCGCAGCGCCGGCAGCAGCTCCCGCTGCGCCCAGTCGATGAAGCCTTCCTGCGCCTCGCCGCCGATCTGCACGAGCGCGACCTCGTCGAAGCCGGCGTCGAGGTAGGGCTTGACGGCCTCGACGTGCGCCTCGACGTCGGGGCCGCAGGCGATCTGCTCGGCGACCTGCTCGGGGGTCACCGATCTGGTCGCCGCGTCGAAGGCGGCCGGCGTCGGCAGGTCGGCGTTGACGAGCCAGCCGAGCCCGAACCAGCGGAACTGCTCGTGCGCTCGTCTGACGGCGGCGTCGCGGTCGGGGTCCCAGCAGACGGCGACCTGGCCGACGCGGGGCTTGCCGGCGCCGCCGGCGGCGTCGAACTGCTCGCCGAGCTCGGCCTTCGGCTCGGTCGCGATCATCAGGTCGGCGCGCTCGCCGGCGATCCGGCAGGAGCTCGGCCCGGAGACGGCGACCCCGATCGGCGGGCGCACGTCGTGGCGGTCGTAGAGGACGGCCTGCTCGACGTCGAAGTGCCTGCCGCGGTGGTTGACGGTCTCGCCGTCGAGCAGCGCGGCGATCACGTCGACCGCCTCGGCGAGCAGCTCGTGGCGGACCCCGACCGCCGGCCAGCGCTTGCCGACGACGTGCTCGTTGAGGTTCTCGCCGGCGCCGAGGCCGAGGCGGAAGCGCCCGTCGGAGAGGATCTGCATCGTCGCCGCCTTCTGCGCGACGACGGCCGGGTGGTAGCGGAGCGTCGGGCAGGTGACGTAGGTCATCAGCGGGATCCGCTCGGTCGCCTGGGCGGCGGCGCCGAGGATCGACCAGGCGTAGCCGGAATGGCCCTGCTCGAGCAGCCACGGCGCGTAGTGGTCGCTGATCACGGAGAAGTCGAAGCCCGCCTCCTCGGCGAGCCGCAGGTCGCGGACGAGCTGGCCCGGCGGCGCGTGCTCGCACATCATCGTGTAGCCGAAGGTCGTCATGGGCCGGGAGCTACCCCGCTTGCGGCGCCGTCAACTGGCGGACGACCGGGCGACCCGGCCCGCGGCGACCTCGACCGGTGGGCGGGCGACGGTCGCGACCGTCACCGCGACGCCGGCCGCGAAGGCGAGCGCGGCGAGCAGCAGCGCGTCGCGGACGGCGGCGCCGGCGAGCGCCGCGCCGGCGACCGAGCCGAGCAGCGCGACGCCGACCGTGCCGCCGAGCTGGCGGGCGGCGTTCAGCGTCCCGGCCGCCGTGCCCGCCAGCTCGCCCGGCGCCGCGCCGAGCACCGCCGCGGTGGCGGCCGGCATCGTCAGCGCCATGCCGAAGCCGGTCAGCGCCAGCGCCGGCGCGAGCGCCGCGTACGGCGCGGCGGGGACGAGCACGGCCAACGCGGTCAGACCGGCGGCACCGAGGCTCAGCCCGGCGACCATCGCGGCGCGCGCGCCACGCGCGGCGGTGAGGCGGCCGGCGGCGAGCGAGCCGGCGATCGCCGCCGCGGCCTCCGGCAGCAGCGCGACGCCCGCCTGCGCGACGCCGTAGCCGCGCTGCTGCTGGAGGACGAGCGTGACGAGGAACAGCTGGCCGTAGAAGCCGAGGTTGATCAGCAGCCCGACCGCGCTGCCGCCCGCGACCGCCGGCCGGCGCAGCAGTGACGGCGGCAGCATCGGCGCGCGCGTCCGCCGCTCCCGCACGACGAAGGCGACCGCCGCGAGCAAGGCGAGCGCGAGCGCGGCGACCACCGTCCGGTCACCCCAGCCGCGCTCGCCGGCCTCGATCAGTCCGAGCGTCAGCAGCGCGCAGCCGGCGATCGCGGCGAGCTGGCCGGGGACGTCGAGGCGGGCAGGGCGCTCGGCGCGCCGGCGGCGCGACGCTCCGCGGGCGGCGGCGGGCCCGAGCGCCCGCGCGTCGCGTGGGCCGTCGCCAGCGGCGGCGCGGCGCGCAGGCCGCGCCGCGCGCGGCAGGTGGCGGGCGAGCAGCAGCGCCGCCACCCCGGCGACCGGGAGGTTGAGCAGGAAGACCGCGCGCCAGCCGACCGTGCCGGCGAGCAGACCGCCGAGCAGCGGGCCGCCGGCGGCGCCGACCCCGCCGACGCCGCCCCAGACGCCGAGCGCCCGTGCCTGCTCGGCGCGGCCGGGATGGCGCTCGCGCAGCAGCGCGAGCGAGCTGGGCACCAGCAGCGCCGCGCCGACGCCCTGCACCGCCCGCGCCCCGGTCAGCGCGCCGGCCGACGGCGCCGCGCCGCAGGCCGCCGAGGCGAGCGCGAACAGCCCCAGGCCGGCGACGAAGGCGCGCCGCGCCCCGACCCGGTCGCCGAGCGTGCCGGCGCTCAGCAGCAGCGCGGCGAAGACGAGCGTGTAGGCGTCGAGCACCCACTGCAGCGTGCCGACGCCGCCGCCGAGGTCGCGGCCGAGCGACGGCGTGGCGACGCTGACGGCGGTCGCGTCGAGCGTGACGAGCAGGTAGCCGAGCGAGAGCGCGATCAAGGCGGGCATCGTGTGAGTGTCGGCCCGCGACGGTTCGGTCACGGGCGAAAGGTGCCCGCATCCGGATGGCCGACGCGCCCGCGCCGGGCGATGCGGGGGCCGGGCGTGGGGGCGTGCGGGCGCGCCGGACGCGCAGGCGCGCCGGGTCGTGCGGGGGCGCGCGGGGGCGCCGGGCGGCGCACGAGCCGGTCGCGCTCACTTCGGCCGGCGCCGAAGCGCCGCGGCGCTAGCGTTGGTCAGGATGCGAGGAGACGCCGACGTCGCCGCCGTCGCGACCGTGCTGGCCGAGCCGGCGCGGGCGCGGATGCTGATGGCGCTCGGCGACGGCCGCGCGCTGCCCGCGAGCGTGCTCGCGCACGAGG
>Ga0164243_10012269_pt1 | contig 12151 bp, 8 predicted proteins | sample OricompcompostOP_FD_108781 | JGI IMG/M metagenome (GOLD analysis project Ga0164243, IMG submission 108781) | Organic Plus compost microbial communities from Emeryville, California, USA - Original compost - Organic plus compost (OP) | ecosystem: Engineered > Solid waste > Mixed feedstock >...
CCCGCGGGCAGGTGGCGCTGGACCGGCCGGGCTCGCTGTTCCTCCACGACCTCGTCCGCGCCGACGCCGAGGGGCTCCCGACGCCGTCGCCCGCCGAGGCGCGCGCGTGGCTGAGGGCGAGGGTGCACACCGGCCGCCGCGCACCGGGGGCGGCCTATCCGCGCTGGCTGCCCGGGCCGGCGGGCACGGTGCACGGGATGTGGCGCAGCGAGGCGGACCTGTGGGGCGCCGGCGTGCTGCTGCCACCGACCTCGGGCGCCGGTGCGCCGCGGCCGCTCCGCATCGTGCTCCTGGACGCCGGGACGCCGGCGCTCACCTCGGACCACCCGCTCGCACGGGAGCGCGGCGCGGAGGCGGTGCTGGTGCTCGACGTGCGCGGGCACGGCGCGCTGGCGGTGCACGACAAGGACAACCGCGACCACCGGGACCACCGCAGCGCCGTCTACAAGCTGCTGTGCGACCTGCTCTGGCTGGACGACTCGCTCGCCGCGGCCCGCGCGTACGACATCGCTCGCGCGATCGACGTCGCGCTGACCGACCCGCACCTGACGACCCTGGTGCCGGGCCTGGGCCCGACGTCGCCCGTGCACCTGGAGGCCGAGGGCCCCCTGGCATTCGTCGCGAAGGTGGCGGCCGCCGTCGACGACCGTGTCACGCGTGTGACCGTGCACGACGACGTCGTGGACCCGGCCGCGATCCTGCGCCGCCGCCTGCACGACACCGGCGACGGGTCCTGGCAGTCCGTCGTCCCGGGCGCCGCCACCCACGCCCCGCTCACCACCCTCCACACCCTCCTCGGCCCGCGCCTGCACACCGCCGGGTAGGCGCGCCGTCGCCGCCGGCGCGCACCCGCGAGACGCCTGAAGGCACGGTGGAACCGGTAGGTGGCATGAAGTGCGGTGGAACCCAGCAAGCGAGGCCGGCGAGCTCGCTCGGCCCTCACAGTGCGGTGGAGCCCGAGCCGTGTTGCAAAGAGCGGTGAAACCGAGCGATGTTGCAAAGTGCGGTGAAACCGAGCGATGTTGCAATCTGCGGTGAAAGTGGGAAGCGCAGGGCTTCATCCCCCCGCGGTGACCTACCTACGAAGCCGGGAGCGGGGAGTCGTGCGCGCGAGGCTGGATGGGCCTGGCGGGAGCGAGCGAGGAACGAGCGAGCGAGTGGTCGCCTCGCGCGCACGACTCCCCGATCCCCGGCGCCCCGACACACCGTCTCGATGGATCGCATCGGAGCCTTGACGCTCGGATCTCGTTCCGTCGCCCCGGGCGCCGCCGATCGTGTCGCGCCGCAGGCACCGGAGCCCGGAGCGCCGGCGACCGCCTGCCCCTCCTGCAGTCGGTCGCCGGCGTGCGGCCGACGGGTCGGCCTCACCCTGCACCCCAGGTTGCCGGCCGCGGAGCACCCACCGCCGCGGCCGTGCGACCAACCTAGGTCGGTCGCGAGGGTCGCGTCAGGGGGTTGCTTGACGCGTCCACGATCTGGTAGTCACGCCGCCTCCTCGGGTCGGTAGACGACGCGGGGGCGGGTGCCGCGCAGGCGCGGGTCGGAGACCGGGACGGCGGAGAGCAGGGCCTGGGTGTAGCCGTGCTGCGGGTCGTCGAAGACGGCGGCGGCCGGCCCCTCCTCGACGAGGTTGCCGTAGTACATGACGGCGACCCGGTCGCAGATCTTGCGCACGACGGACAGGTCGTGGCTGATGAACAGGTAGGTGAGCCCGAGCTCGTCCTGCAGCTCGGCGAGGAGCTCGAGGATCTGGGTGCGGACGGAGACGTCGAGCGCCGAGACCGCCTCGTCGGCGACGACCAGGCGCGGCTCGGTGATGAGGGCCCGTGCGATGCCGATGCGCTGGCGCTCGCCGCCGGAGAAGGCGTGCGGGTAGCGGCTGGCCATGTCGCGGCGCAGCCCGACGCGCTCGAGCATGCTCTCGACGCGGTCGTCGAGCTCGGAGCCCTGGGCGATGCCGGCGACGCGCAGCGGCTCGCCGATGACCTCGCGGACGGTCATGCGCGGGTTGAGCGAGCCGTAGGGGTCCTGGAACACCATCCGGACCAGGCGCCGGTAGGGGCGCAGCTGCGCGGTGGTGAGGGTCGCGAGGTCGGTGGCGTTCTCGCCGTCGTCGTAGTGGAGCGCGCCAGCGGTGGGCCGGTAGGCGCGCATGACGCAGCGGCCGAGCGTGGTCTTGCCGCAGCCGGACTCGCCGACCAGACCGAGGGTGGTGCCGCGCGCGATCTGCAGGCTGACGTCGTTGACGGCGACGATCCGGCTGGTCGTGCGGCGCGAGAACATCGTGCCGGAGGTGCTCTCGAACTCCATCCGCAGGCCCTCGATCGACAGCAGCGGGGTCTCGCTCGGGGCGTCGTCGTCGTGCCGCACGGTGGTGTCGACGGCGTCGCTCACCTCGACCCGGTCGGGCACCTCGTCGCTCGGGGCGCCGGTGGCGGCCTCCTCGCGCTGCGGCAGGCTGGCGAGCAGCTCGCGCGTGTACGGGTGCTGGGGGTCGTGGAAGATCTGGTCGACCGGCCCGGTCTCGAGCACCTTGCCGTGGCGCATGACCACGACGTCGTCGGCGATCTCGGCGACGACGCCGAGGTCGTGGGTGATGAACACCATCGTCATCGACAGCTCGCGCTTGAGCTCGGCGAGCAGGTCGAGGATCTGGGCCTGCGTGGTGACGTCGAGGGCCGTCGTCGGCTCGTCGGCGATGAGCAGCGCCGGGCGCGCGATGAGCGCCATCGCGATCATGGCGCGCTGCCGCATGCCGCCGGAGAGCTGGAAGGTGTAGGAGTCGACACGCTCGGCGGCGCGCGGGATGCCGACGGCCTCGAGCTCGGCGATCACGCGCTCGCGGATCGCCTTCGGGTCGAGGTCGGTGTGCAGCTGGAGCACCTCGGCGATCTGGTTGCCGATGGTGTGCACGGGGCTGAGCGCGGACATCGGCTCCTGGAACACCAGCCCGATCTGGCCGCCGCGCACCGAGCGGATGCCGTCGCCGGTCGCCGACAGCGCTGCGAGGTCGTGCACCGGGCCGTCGGGGTCGGCGCGGAACAGGATGCGGCCGCCCTCGACGATGCCGGGGTTGTCGACGACCTGGATGATCGAGCGGGCGGTCGCGGACTTGCCCGACCCGGACTCCCCGACGATGCAGGTGGTGCGGCCGCGTCGCACGGTGAGGCTGACGCCGTCGACGGCGTGGACGACGCCGGCGTCGGTGCGGAACGTCGTGCGCAGGTTCTGGACGTCGAGGATCGCGTCCGGCTCGGACAGCTCCTCGGCGGGCACGGCGACGGCGGCGAGCTCGCGCGGGGCTCGCACCGGTGCCATGCGGCGGCGACGGCGGGATCGCAGCATCAGGTCGACCTCTTCCCGTAGGGGTCGGCGGAGTCGCGGAGGCCGTCGCCGACGAAGTTGAACGCGACGACGGCGAGCACCACGGCGACACCCGGCAGCAGCAGCCACGGGGCGGTCGCGATGACGTTGACGTTCTGGGCGTCCTGCAGCAGCACGCCCCACGAGACCGCGGGCGAGCGCAGCCCCAGGCCGAGGAAGGACAGCGCGGTCTCGGACAGGATCATCGCGGGCACCGCGAGCGACACGGTCGCGATGATGTGGGAGGTGAAAGCGGGCACCATGTGCCGGAAGATGATCCGGGTGGTGGGGACGCCGTCGAGCGTGGCCGCGAGCACGTAGTCCTCGTCGCGGATCTGCAGCAGCCGGCCGCGGATGACCCGGGCGAGGCTGGTCCAGCCGAGCAGCGACAGGATGACGGTGATCATCGGGTAGGTCGGTACCGGCCCCCACTGCGGCGGCACCGAGGCCGCGAGGCCGAGCCACAGCGGCAGCGTCGGGATCGACATGAACAGCTCGATGACGCGTTGCAGCACGGCGTCGACCGTGCCGCCGAAGTAGCCGGAGATGCCGCCGAGCAGCAGCCCCAGCAGCAGCGAGATCGCGACGCCCACGAGCCCGATCGAGAGCGAGATCTGCGAGCCGTAGATGATCTTCGACAGCAGGTCGGCGCCGGTGCGGTCCGCGCCCAGCGGGTACCAGCGCTCGCCCGGCTCGCTCGGCCCGAACAGGTGGATGTCGGTCTCGACGAGGCCGAGCAGGCGGTAGCTGTCGCCGTGCACGAAGAAGCGCAGGTGCACGTGCTCGCTCTCGTCCGGCGTGAACACCGGGGCGAGGGTCTCCGGGTCGGTGTGCCCCGTCGTCGGGTGCACGAACAGCCCCTCCTGCAGCGAGAACCGGGGCACCTGCGGCGGGTGGTAGGCGTGCTCGCCGCTGTAGGTCGTCGTCGAGAACGGCGCGAAGAAGCCGGCGAACGCGGCGACGACGTACATCGCCACGAGCAGCACCAGGCCGACCATCGCGAGCCGGTGCTTGCGGAACCGCCACCAGATCAGCCGGCGCTGCGACGCCGAGGCGACGTCGCGGCTGCTGCGGCCGGTCTCGGTGGCGAGGTCGGCGGTGGTGCCCGCCTCGTCGTCGGGCGTGGCCTGCGGGAGCTGCGGCTGGACCATGCTCAGGCCTTCCCGAACCGGACGCGCGGGTCGACGGCGGCGAGCAGCAGGTCGGAGATGAACGTGCCGACGACGGTGAGCACCGCGACGATGAGGATGATGCCTCCCGCGAGGTACATGTCCTGCGAGCGCAGCGCGCCGAGCAGCAGCGGTCCGGTCGTGCCCAGCGCGAGCACGGTCGCGACGATCACCTCGCCGTCGAAGATCTGCGGGATGTTCCACCCGGCCGTGGAGACGAACGGGTTGAGCGCGATGCGCAGCGGGTACTTGCGGATGATCCGTCCCTCCGGCAGCCCCTTCGCGCGCGCGGTCGTGACGTAGGGCTTGTGCAGCTCGTCGAGCATGTTGGCGCGGGTGGTGCGGATGATGCCGGCGGTGCCCGCGAGCGCGATGACGACGACCGGGATCCACAGGTGCCCGAACAGGTCGAGCACCCGGTCGAGGCTCCACGGCGCGTTGACGTACTCGGGCGAGAACAGCCCGCCGACGCTCTGCCCGAAGAAGCGGAACCCGATGTAGGCGAGTGCGAGCGCGGCGAGGAAGTTCGGCACCGCCAGCGCGACGAAGCCGAGGACCGAGATCGTGTAGTCGGCGGCCGAGTGCTGCCGGATCGCGGAGATGACGCCGGCGGGCAGCGCGATCGCCCAGGTGAGCACGAGCGTCGTGAGGCCCAGCAGCACCGTCAGCCCGAGCCGCTCGGAGATCAGCCCGCCGACCGGGCGCTGGTACTGGAAGGACAGGCCGAAGTCACCGTGCAGGACGATGTTGGAGATCCACTTCCAGTACTGCACCCAGAACGGCTCGCCGATGCCGTAGCGCACCCGCAGCGCCTCGAGCTGCGCCGGGTCGAGGCTCTCGCCCTGCGCCTCGAGCGAGGCGATCTGCGTCGTCAGGAAGTCGCCCGGCGGCAGCTGGATGATGAAGAACGAGATGATCGAGATGGCGAGCAGCGTCGGGATGACGTGCAGGATCCGCTGGATCGTGAACCGGAGCACTCATCCTCCTCACGTGGTCGGCGCCGCAGGGGCGACGGCGATCAGGACCCGGTGAACGAGATCTGCTCCGGCTTCGTGATGCCCTCACGACCGTAGTAGAAGGACAGCTTCGGCTCGTCGTCGCGGACGCCGCGCAGGTCGTCGGTGACGATGACCGGCTGGAACGGCAGCCCCAGCAGGCCGATCACGTAGACGTTCTCGTCGTGCTGGGTGACGATCGCCCGGCCGGCGGCCAGCCGCTCCTCGTCGTTGGGGGCGCCGCGCAGCGCGTCCCAGCTGTCCATGAGCCGCTTGATCTCCTCGGGCGGCTCCATGCCCTCGGCACCGTTGGTCGCGTACCACTGCCCGTAGGCAGGCGCGAAGTGGCTGTTGTTGCCGGTCGGGACGTACCAGACCGGCTCCATGTCGAAGTCGTCGCTCGGCATCGGGGTGCCGTCGAGGTCGAAGTCGTTCGCGACCCGCAGCTCGGCGTACAGGGTCGGGTCGACGGGCCGCAGGCTGATGCGGACGCCGATCTCCTCCCAGTACCGCTGCACCATCGTGAACGCGTCGCTGGTCGCCACGCCCGCGGTGCTGTCGACGTAGAGCAGCACGAGCTCCAGCGGTGCACCGTCCGGGCGCTGCCGGCGGCCGTCGCTGCCGCGCGTGAGCCCGAGCCCGTCGAGGAGCTCGTTGGCCCGGTCGACGTCGTGCTCGAGGTGGCGGGTTCCGGTGCCCTCGACGTAGTAGTCGGAGGTCTCGGTCGCGAGCGGCTGCCGGACGTCGCCGAGGCCGCCCAACATCGTCGTGTTCATGTCCTCGCGGTCGATCGCGAGCGAGAGCGCGGCGCGGAAGTCGGGTTCCATGAACAGCTCGCGCAGCACCTCGTCCTGGTGGGAGAGGTTGGGGCAGATCGACAGCAGCGTCGCGTCGTTGCGCCACCGCAGCATCCGGTAGCCGTTGCTCTCCTCGTTCTGCAGGAACACCTGCGCCGAGTTGTAGCCGAGGTTGTGACCCTGGAAGTTCAGGTCGCCGTTGGCGGCGCGCAGGTCGATCGCGTCCTGCGCGAGCACCTGCACCTGGATGTTGTCGATGTACGGCAGCTGGCGGCCGTCGCCGTCGACCTTCCAGTAGTAGGGGTTGCGCTCGAGCGAGGCGGTGCCGCTCTGGGCGTTGGCGGGGCTGGCCACCCGGTAGGCGCCGAGCACCGGGCGCTCGGGGTTGGTCCACCAGTTGTCGCGGTCCCAGAAGTACTGGTCCCAGGAGTCGAAGCCGGCGGCCTTCGCGGCGGCGTCGACCTCGTCGGGGTCGGCGTGGTCGGCGTGGAACTGCTCGAGGTAGTGCTTCGGCTTGAGGAACTGGTGGCTCACCGCCGGGTGGCACATGTACTTCTCGAAGAGCGCGAACGGGTTGTTGTACCGGAAGATCACGGTGCGCTCGTCCGGCGTCTCGACCGTCGGCCGGTCGTCGCCGTCGCTGAACCAGAACGGCGCTGCGGGGATCATCGTGGGGTTGCGCAGCACGTCGTCGACCGTGAAGGCGAGGTCGGCGGAGGTGAACGGCTCGCCGTCGGACCACTTGAGGCCCTCGCGCAGCACGAACGTGAACTCGGTGTTGGTGTCGTTCTTGCTGAACTCGACGGCGAGGCTCGGCTCGGCGGCGTCGGCCGCCCAGGTCCACTCCAGCAGCCCGACCGCGGCGAACGCCGTCAGGGCGCCCGAGTCGTTGACGTCGAGCTGGGCGCGCTGCAGCGTGCCGCCGTAGCGTCCCGGCCCGTCGTGCACCTCGACGACCTTTGGCTCGGCGGGGAGACGCTCGCCCAGCTCGGGCAGCTCACCGGCCTCGACGCGCTCGGCCAGCATCGGCGACTCGAGCGCGTCCTCGGCCCCGTCGAAGGGGTTCGGCGGATCGTCGCTCGAGCAGGCGGTGAGGATCGCCGCAGCGGCCCCGCCCCCCATGAGCAGCAGCGTCCTGCGGGTCAGGTGCGGGGACTGGGTCATCGCTCTCCTCCTGGGTGACGCGCATCGGTGCAGCGTTCCGGTCGACGGCCGCCCGGATCGTCGGGCCGCGTGCCCGTCACCCGACGGGGTGGGCCGTGCGACGGCGGGTCGGCTGCCGATGACAATAGCACCGCAAGCGGTTGCGGCAATACCACTCCGCTGTCATCGGGGCTGTCCGGCGTCGAAGTAGTCGCGCAGCTCGGGGTCCAGCGGCGGCACCGCCAGCGCCGAGGAGTCCGACCGCATCGACGCCGTCGCGGTGGCCGCGGTGGCGACCGCCTCGCGCGCCGCGACGACCGACGTGCGGGTCGGCGCACCGGTGCGCACGAACGCGAGGAACTCGCGCAGCAGCGCGGGGTCGGCACCGTGGTGGCCGCCCGGCACGTGCGGGATCGGGATCTCCTCGTGGCCGTGCTCGAGGAACTCCGAGCGGCGGTTCCAGAGCCGGACCACGCCGCCCTCGCCGAGGCCGAAGTTCTCGATCCGGCCCTCGGTGCCGATGATCGTGTAGTTGCGCCAGTAGTCGGGCGTGAAGTGGCACTCCGAGTACGTCGCGTAGACGCCGTTGTCCATGCGCATCGTCACCATCGAGAGGTCCTCGACGTCGATGACAGGGTGCAGGCCCGTCTGCGCCAGCGGCGGCCAGTTCTTCTCGCGGTCGAGCCAGTCGGTGACCAGCTGGCCGCTGCGGTCCTGCCGGTCGGTCACCTCGCCGTAGACGGTCAGCTCACCCATCGCGCTGACCGTGCGCGTGTAGCCCCCCGCGATCCAGTGGATGACGTCGATGTCGTGGGCGCCCTTCTGCAGCAGCAGCGAGTTCACGTTCGCGCGCTCGGCGTGCCAGTCCTTGAAGAACCGGTCGCCGCCGTCGCCCACGAAGTAGCGACACCAGATCGCCTTGACCTGCCCGATCCGCCCCTCGGCGACCAGGCGCTGCATGAGCGCGATCACCGGCATGTGGCGCATGTTGTGGCCGACGTAGAGGCGGCTGCCGGTCTCGCGTGCGACGGCGAGCATCCGGTCGGCGTCGGAGACCGTCGTCGCCATCGGCTTGTCGACGAACACCGCGACGCCAGCGCGCATGAGCGCGATCGCGTGGTCGGCGTGCTGGTGGTCGCGCGAGGTGACGAACGCGGCGTCGAGACCGGCGTCGCACAGGGCCGCGACGTCGTCGTGCACCGCGACGTCCTCGCCGAACCGCTCGACGGCGCGCCGATGGGCGCACGGGTCGGGGTCGGCGACCGCGACGACCTGCGCGGCGGGGTCGAGGTCGACGGCGGTGCGGGCGATGATGCCGCGGTTGCCGTTGCCCACGAGGCCGAGGCGCAGCGGGCGCACGCTCTCGTCGGTGGCGGTGACGGTCGGGCTCGCATGGCTGGTCATGCGCGCCCACGCTACGGAACGCAAGCGGTTGCGGCAAGGTCACGGGAGGTCGGTGCGGGGACCCTGGCGTCGGCTGCGTGCTGCGCTAACCTCGTGCGCACGCTGCCGCACGAACCCGCTGTGCGACAACCGATGAAGGGGACGGGAAGGACCATGGCGGTCACGCTCGCGGACGTCGCGCGCGCCGTCGGCGTCTCGGCGTCCACGGTCTCGCGCGCGCTGTCCGGCACCGAGAAGGTCAACGAGGCGACCCGGCAGCGCATCGTCAAGGCGGCCGCGGAGATGGGCTACGAGCCCAACCAGGTGGCGCGCTCGCTCACCTCGGGGCGCAACGACCTCATCGGGCTGATCGTCCCCGACATCGCCAACCCGTTCTTCCCGCCGATCATCAAGGCGGTGCAGTCGCGCGCCGCGAGCCGCGGCAAGACCGTGCTGATCGCCGACGTCGACGAGCACCCCGCCGACGAGATCAAGCGGGCGCGGGTCATGCACAAGCGCGTCGACGGCCTCATCGTCGTGTCGCCGCGCACGCCGGACGAGTCGCTCGCCGAGCTCGTCGAGCTGCAGCCGATCGTGTTCGTCAACCGCGAGGTGCCGGGCGCCACGAGCGTGCTGGTCGACGCCTCGGAGGGCATCCAGGAGGCGGTCGAGCACCTCGCGTCGCTCGGTCACACCCGCATCGGCTACCTCAACGGCCCGCGGCGGTCGTGGTCGAACTCGCAGCGGCGCACCGCGGTCCGCCGCGCGTGCGAGGAGCTGGGTGTCGAGCTCGTCGAGCTCGGCCCGTTCGAGCCGCAGATCCAGGCCGGCGTGCTCGCGGCCGACCTCGTGCACAGCAAGGACCTCACCGCCGTCATCGCCTACGACGACCTCATCGCGCTCGGGCTGATGGCGCGCATGACCGAGCGCGGCGTCAAGGTCGGGCCGGACATCTCGGTCATCGGCATCGACGACAGCCCGATGTCGGGCATGGCCTACCCGACGCTCACCTCGATCCACGTGCCGGGCAGCCGCAGCGGCATGACCGCCGTCGACCTCGTGCTCGACCTCGGCGAGGGAGCGACCAGCACGCCCAAGGTCGTGCAGCTGGAGACGCGCCTGATCATCCGCGGCAGCACCGCACCGGCGCCGCGCCGCTGAGCAGGTCGGCGAGCCGTCAGGGCTCGACGGCGACCCCGCGCACCCAGGTGCGCCACGGCCGCAGCCGCTCGTCGAGCACGAGCACGTCGGCGTCGAAGCCGGGCGCCAGCCTGCCCTTGCGGTGCCCGACACCGGCGATCGCCGCCGGTCGCGTGCTCAGCATCGCGACCGCCTCGGTCACCGGCCAGCCGAGGTCGACGCACAGGTGGGCGAGCATCCCGTCGAGCGTCGTGGTGCTGCCGCCGAAGGCCGGTGCACCGACCACCATGCCGACGCCGTCGCGCACCACGCACCGGACCGTGGCGAGCTCGTAGGTCCACCCCTGCGGCATGCCCGCGCCCGCGGTCGCGTCCGACACCACGACCAGCCGGTCGCCGAGGCAGCGGCGGGCGATCTCGAGCAGCTCGGCCGGGAGGTGCCGACCGTCGGCGATGACCTCGGCGGTGAGCGTGCTGCTGGCGAGCGACGCCTCGAGCAGCCCTGGCAGCCGCCACGGTCCCGACCGGGTGACGCTCGACTGCCCGCTCCACAGGTGCGTGACGTGGCTCAGCCCGGCGGCCTCGGCGGCCGCGAGCTCCTCCGGCCCGGCCTCGCTGTGCCCCGCCGCGACCACGGCACCGGCGGCCACGAGTCGCTGCACGGCGGCGACCGCTCCGGGCAGCTCGGGCGCGAGCGTCACCATCGCGGGGCGTGCCCGGGCGAGCCGCTCGACGGCGTCCGGCTCGGGGGCGCACAGCAGCGCGGGGTCGTGGGCACCGCACTGGGCGTGGGCCAGGAACGGTCCCTCGAGGTGCGCACCGAGCAGCTCGGCGCCGTCGGGCACCGGCCGCTCGCGCCACGCGGCGAGCGCCTCCGCGCGGCGCGCCATCGCCTCGACGTCGTCGGAGACCAGCGAGGCCGCCGTCGCGGTGACGCCTGCGCGCGCGAGGTGACGCAGGATGCTCGGCACGGCGCCGTCGTCGTCCTCGGGAGCCCCGGGCGGCGCGACCTCTTCGAAGGAGCGGCCGGCGGCCCCGTGCAGGTGCAGGTCGATCAGGCCCGGCACGACGAGCCGACCGCCGACGTCGACCACCTCGGCGGCCGGGGCCGCCAGCGCGCCGGCGGTCACGGTGGCGACGACGCCGCCGTCGAGCACGACGGTGCCGGGACGCACCCGGCCATCGGGCATGAGCACCCGCCCGCCCGTGATCGCGGTGGTGCGGCTCGCGCTCGGCGGCATCAGGCTCCGTCCCGAGCCGGGCTCAGCCGGCTGCGGGAAGCAGCTCGGCCGACTCCGGCTCGAGGAACAGTGTGGCGTGCGGCGCCTCGCGCAGCCGCGTGGCCGGGCAGGCGTTGCTGATCTCCTGCGACAGCGCGGCGGCGACGGCAGCGGACTTGCGCCGCTCGGGCACGCAGACCTGCACGGACGCCGCGCTCAGCAGCGCGGGGATCGTCAGCGAGATCGCGGTGCGGGGCGTGGACGCTGCGTCCGGGAAGTGCCCCTCACCCACCTGCTGCTGCACGGACTCGTCGGTCAGCGTGATGATGCGCGCCCAGCGCTCGTCGTCGAAGTCGGCCTCGTAGGGCTCGTTGAACGCGAGGTGCCCGTTCTCGCCGATGCCCATGCAGACGAGGTCGAGCGGCGCCTCGCGCAGCAGCGCCTCGTACCGCGCGGCCTCGGCCTCGGCGTCGGGTGCGTCGCCCTCGATGTAGTGGACGGCGGCGGGCGAGAACGGCTCCTCGATGCGCTCGCGGATCCAGCGGCGGAACGCCGCGGGGTGATCGGCGTCGATGCCGACGTACTCGTCCATGTGGAACGCGGTGACGTGGTCCCACGGGATGTCCTGCTCGCGCAGCGCCTCGACGAACGCGAACTGCGAGTTGCCGGTGGCGACGACGACACGGGCGTGCCCGCGCGCCTCGACGGCCGCGCGGATCGTCTCGGCCGCCCGCTCGGCCGCGGCCACACCCATCTCACGCTCCGAGGCGTACACCTCCACGGGGAGCTGTCCGGCGGTGAACGTGCTGGTCGGCTCGGGCATGGGAGGTCCTCCTGCGGTGATCGGGTACGAACGGCGCGGCCACGCGCCGGGTGCAACGGTACCGCAAGCGGTTGCGGTCCGCTTGCACCCTCCACTTTCACCGCACTTTGGAACACACC
>Ga0164243_10012270_pt1 | contig 12150 bp, 9 predicted proteins | sample OricompcompostOP_FD_108781 | JGI IMG/M metagenome (GOLD analysis project Ga0164243, IMG submission 108781) | Organic Plus compost microbial communities from Emeryville, California, USA - Original compost - Organic plus compost (OP) | ecosystem: Engineered > Solid waste > Mixed feedstock >...
CGACATGGCCGGGATCGGCGAAAAGCCGAAGACCCGGTCGGGGCCGTATTTGCGCGCCGTATAGGCATTGGCGGCGGCGGTGATTTCCGTCGCCTCGTCCCAGGTCGCGCGCACGAAGCCGCCCTTGCCGCGGATGCGGGTATAGCTTTCGCGCGCCGCCGGGTCGGCCTGGATCGCCGCCCAGGCCGCGACGGGCGCCATGGTCTTGCGCTTTTCGCGCCAGAGCTTCATCAGCCGGCCGCGGATCAGCGGCGTCTTCACCCGGTTCGCGGAATAAAGATACCAGCTATAGGACGCGCCGCGCGCGCAGCCGCGCGGCTCGTGATTGGGCAGGTCGGGCCTGGTGCGCGGATAGTCGGTCTGCTGCGTTTCCCAGGTGACGATGCCGGATTTGACATAGATCTTCCAGGAACACGAGCCGGTGCAGTTCACCCCATGGGTCGAGCGCACGATCTTGTCGTGCCGCCAGCGGGCGCGATAGCTGTCCTCCCAGTCGCGGTTCTCGGTCGTGGTCTGGCCATGCCCTTCCGAAAATACGTCCTTGCGGGTGGATTTCAGAAAGTTGAGGCGGTCCAGCAGATTGCTCATGGCTGTCTCCTATGTCAGGCGGGGGTGGCGGCGCCGGCAGGGGCGCGGCCGCGTTCGATGTCGTGCAAAAGCCCGCCCGGACGGGTGTAGAACACCCAGGTCACGGCCAGGCACAGCACATAGAAGCCCAGAAAGGCCCACAGCGCGCCAAGCGCCGATCCGGTCAGCGCGATAGAGCTGCCGTAAGCCTTTGGGATGAAAAAGCCGCCATAGGCGCCGATCGCGCTGGTGAATGCGATGATCGCGGCGGATTCGCGGTCGGACTGGCGGCGGCGGTCCTCGGGCGACAATTGCGGCTCAAGCCGGGCGACTTCCTTTCGCATGATCACCGGGATCATCTGGAAGGTCGATGAATTGCCGACCCCGGTAAAGAAGAACAGCGCCATGAACCCCGCGAAGAAGCCCCAGAAGGACAGCGCCTGAAGCGAGACGATGACCAGCCCCACCGACACGATCATGCCGGCAAAGACCCAGAAGGTCACGCGCCCGCCGCCGACCCGGTCGGCAAGCCAGCCCGTCCCCGCCCGGCTAAGCGCGCCGACCAGCGGGCCCAGGAATACGAATTGCAGCGCGTTCACCTCGGGGAAGGCCAGCTTGATCAGCAAGGGGAAGCCCGCCGAATAGCCGATGAAGCTGCCGAAGGTGCCGATGTAAAGCAGGCACATCACCCAGTTGTGCAGCCGGGTAAAGATCACCGCCTGTTCGCGGAAGCTGGCGCGGGCATCGGTGATGTCGTTCATCCCCAGCCAGGCCGCGACGGTCGAGGCGATGATGAAGGGCACCCAGACGAAGCCCGCATTCTGCATCCACAGCCGGCCGCCGTCCGAAAGCTGCTGCGGCGCGCCGCCCATGGCGCCAAAGACGCCCATGGTGATGACGATGGGCACCAGGAACTGCATCAGCGACACGCCCAGATTGCCCAGGCCGGCGTTCAGCCCCAGCGCATTGCCCTTTTCGGCCTTGGGAAAGAAGAAGCTGATATTGGCCATGGACGAGGCGAAGTTGGCACCCCCCAGCCCGCAAAGCAGCGCCAGCGCCACGAAGATCACATAGGGCGTCGAGGGATCCTGCACCGCATAGCCGATGCCCATGGCCGGGATCAGCAGCGAGGCGGTGGACAGCGTCGTCCACAGCCGCCCGCCAAAGATCGGCACCATGAAGCTGTAAAAGATGCGCAGCGTCGCCCCCGACAGCGACGGCAGCGCCGCCAGCCAGAACAACTGGTCCTGGGCGAAGTCAAAGCCGATCAGCGGCAGCTTGGCCACCACCACCGACCAGACCATCCAGACCGAAAAGGCCAAGGTCAGCGCCGGGATCGAGATCCACAGGTTGCGCCTTGCGACCTTGCGGCCCTGTTCGGCCCAGAAGGTCGGGTTCTCGGGGCGCCAGTCGTCCAGCACCCGCGGCATCACCGTGCGTTCGGGGTCGTGCACCTCGGCCAGTTCGGGAAAGTTCGGCAGCCGGTCCAGGGCCCGGCCCTGCGCCCGGCGCTCCATGGCGCGGATCGACAGGTGCATCCAGGCCATCGAGACGATGACGACCAGGAACAGCAGCGCAAAGCTTGAGGTCCAGATCCCCGTCAGGTCCAGAAGCGCGCCGAAGACGATGGGCAGGATGAAACCGCCCAGCCCGCCGATCATGCCGACAAGCCCGCCGACCGCCCCGACATGGTTCGGGTAATAGACCGGGATATGCTTGAAGATCGCGGCCTTGCCCAGGCTCATGAAGAAACCCAGCGCAAACAGCGTGACCACAAAGGGCCAAAGCCCCATCTCGGTCGAGAACGAGATCGGCCCGTCCATGCCGCGGATCGTGTAATCGGTCGGCGGATAGGACAGCATGAACAAAAGCAGCGCGCTGAAGCCAAAGGTCCAATACATCACCATGCGCGCGCCGAAACGGTCCGACAGGATGCCGCCATAGGCGCGAAAGATGCTGGCCGACAGGCTGAAGGCCGCCGCCGCCATGCCCGCAAGCCGCAGGTCGGTGCCGTAGACCTGGGTCAGGTAATGCGGCAGCCACAGCGCCAGCGCGACGAAGCCGCCGAAGACAAAGAAATAGTAAAGCGCGAAGCGCCAGACTTGCAGCTTTTTCAGCGGCGCGAATTGCTCGGCCAGGGTCGGGGCGGCGATGCCCTGGGCGCGGCGGGCCCGGAAATCTGGATCGTCGCGGGCGACCAGGAAAAACACCACGCCCATCAGCGCGATGCCAACCGCCCAGATCTGCGCCACCGCCTGCCAGCCCCAGGCGACCAGCACGAAGGGGGCCAGGAACTTGGTCACGGCGGCGCCGACATTGCCCATGCCGAAAATGCCAAGCGCGGTGCCCTGGCGCGCAGCCGGGAACCATTTCGAGACATAGGCGACGCCGATGATGAAGGAACCGCCAGCCAGCCCGACGCCAAGCGCGGCCAGCAGGAATGTGGCATAGCTGTCGGCCCAGGTCAGCGCCCAGGTGGCAAGGCCGGTGAACAGCATCTGCAACGAAAACACCAGCCGGCCGCCGTAACGCTCGGTCCAGACGCCCAGGATCAGCCGGACCAGCGAGCCGGTCAGGATGGGCGTGGCGATCAGCACCCCGTATTGGAACTCGCTCAGGCCGAGGTCTTCCTTGATGGTGATGCCGATGATGGAAAAGATCGTCCAGACGGCAAAGCACAGGGTAAAGGCCAGGGTGCTGAGCCACAGCGCCTTTTGCTGCTGCGTCCGGGAAAATGTCGTGGAGGCCGGCATGGGAATGCTCCGATTGGGTCTTGCACAGGCTTTTGCGCGCCCACCCATTCACGGCCCCTCGTCGCAAGATTTGATCTGGGTCAACTCGCAGCCCGCAGCCCGGAAAAACCGACCGCGTTTGGATTATGCTCCACCATGACTGGGTAATCCGCAATTCATCGACCCGCATTCCATGAGTCTAAGCATGACAAATACGGGATCATTAATTGACAAATATCAATCATCATGGCAGGCTAAGCCCGATTCTCCCGTTCCAAGGCAAGCCATGCGCGAAGAAGACCGCAAAGACATTCGCGACCTGCCGCTGTTTCGCGACATGACCAGCCCGTGTTTCGATGCGCTGATCCATGCCGCCTACGACCAGGTCTTTCCCGCCCAGCTGGAACTGATCCGGCAGGGAGAGGCGGCGAACTTCCTGCATGTCGTGCTGGAGGGCGCGGTGGAACTTTACGCCAACTGGCAGGACCGCGACACCACCATGGCCGTAGTCCAGCCGGTCGCTACCTTCATCCTGGCCGCCTGCATGCGCGATGCGCCCTATCTGATGTCGGCGCGCACCCTGCAGCGGTCGCGCATCGTGCTGATCCCGGCGGTGGACGTGCGCGCGGCCTTCGGGCGCGACCACGGCTTTGCCTTGGCCGCGGTGCAGGACCTGTCCGAAGGCTATCGCAACCTCGTGCGCCATGCCAAGAACCTCAAGCTGCGCAATGCCCGCGAAAGGCTGGGCGCCTATCTGTGGCAGCGGTCGCAGGATGGCGGAGGTGTGCAGGGTTTCGTGCTGCCGCAGGAAAAGCGGCTGCTGGCCTCTTACCTGGGCATGACGCCGGAAAGCCTGTCGCGCGCCTTCAAGGCGCTGCGCGAACATGGCGTGCATATCGACGGCATGCGCGTCACCATCACCGACCGGGCGGCGCTGAAGGCGCTGGTCCAGCCCAACACGCTGCTGGACACGACACTGAACATTCCCTGAGCCGCGCCGAATTCGACCGCAAGCGGCGGAGTGCGGCCGCCGCTTGCCATGCCTAGATATGCCGAAAGGACATGCAGCAGAAAGGTTCCCGCCATGAACCGCGCCCCGATCCCGACCGAAAGCGATCCGCGCTGGCAGCAGGTGCTGGCCCGCGATGCGGCGGCCGACGGCCATTTCGTCTATGCCGTGCGCAGCACCGGGATCTATTGCCGTCCCTCCTGCCCGTCGCGGCGGGCCAAGCCCGGCAATGTGACGCTCTATGCCTCGGCCGCCCAGGCCGAGGCGGCGGGCTTTCGCCCCTGTCGGCGCTGCAATCCGCGGGGCGCCTCGCCGGCCCAGGCCAATGCCGCCCTGATCGCCGCCGCCTGCCGGCAGATCGAAGATGCCGAAACGCCGCCCAGCCTGCAGGCGCTGGCCGATGCCGCGGGGCTGAGCCCGTTCCATTTCCATCGCCGGTTCAAGGCCGCGACCGGGCTGACGCCCCGCGCCTATGCCGCCGCCCATCGCGCCGGCCGGCTGCGCAGCCGCCTGGACCAGGGCGACAGCGTGACCGGCGCGATCTATGCCGCTGGCTTCAGCTCGAACAGCCGCTTCTACGAAGGCGCGGACGCGATGCTGGGCATGACGCCCTCGGCCTGGCGCAAGGGCGGTGCGGGGGTGGAAATCCGCTTTGCGCTGGGACAATGCACGCTTGGGGCGATCCTGGTCGCGCAAAGCCGGCGCGGCATCTGCGCCATCGCGCTTGGCGACGATCCCGACATCTTGCTGCGCGACTTTCAGGACCGTTTCCCGGCTGCCGAGCTGATCGGCGGCGATGCCGCCTTCGAGACGCTGGTCGCCCGCGTCGTCGGCCTGGTCGAGGCGCCGGGCATCGGGCTGGACCTGCCGCTGGACATCCGCGGCACCGCCTTTCAGCAGCGGGTCTGGCAGGCGCTGCGCCAGATCCCGCCCGGCAGCACCGCCAGCTATGCCCAGATCGCCCGCCGCATCGGCGCACCGCAGGCCAGCCGCGCCGTGGCCGCCGCCTGCGCCGCCAATGAAATCGCCGTCGCCATTCCCTGCCACCGGGTCCTGCGCAGCGACGGCGCCCTCTCCGGCTATCGCTGGGGCGTGGCGCGCAAGCGCGCACTGCTGGATCGCGAGGGGAAGGCGTAGACGGCGTATTGCCGAGAATTTTTCTTGGATATATAGATGGGCGGGATACCGTCCAGCGGAAAAGTCCTGCCATGTTCCCGATCAGACCCTATCGCAGCACCGGGATCCTCGGCTCGGCCTCGGGGGCGGCCGCTGCCGCGCTCAAGGCCCGGGCCGCGGAATGGGAAATCGAGCCGGTCGAGACCCCCGACAGCCTGACGCTGCATCTTTGGGGCTGCGAGCTGACGCTGATCCGCGACGGCGGCTCGGCCCGGCTGGAACTCAGCGCGCCCGAGCGGCGGCTGATCGGCAATCTGCAGGACACGGCGACCACGCTGTTCGAGCAACAGGGCCTGGCCATCCGCTGGGACAATGTCGATGCCGGCGCCCTGGCCCCCGGCTTGTCCCTGATGCGGGTGGTCGGCATTGCCGCACGCACGCCCGGCTTTCTGCGCGTCCGGGTGGCGGGCGAGGATGCGGCCCGCTTTGGCCAGGGGGCGCTGCATTTCCGCCTGCTGTTGCCGCCGGCCGGGCGCAGGCCGGTCTGGCCGCGCATCGCCGCCACCGGCCGCACACACTGGCCCGAAGGCCCGGATGCGCCGCATCGCGCCGTCTATACCGTGGCGGCCCAGAGCCGGGATTGGGTCGATTTCGACATCTTCCGCCATGCCGACAGCCCGACCTGCGACTGGGCCGGGCGCGCCCGGCCCGGCGATACGGTCGGGATGATCGGCCCCGGCGGCGGCGCCTGCCCCAAGGCCGGCCGGCTCTGGCTTTTTGGCGACGAAACCGCCCTGCCCGCCATCGCCCGGATGCTGGAACAGTCCCGGGGCGAGGTCCGGGCCTGCCTGCGCGCCGCGCCCGGGGACCTGGCCGAACTGGCGCAAGATCCGCGTGTCAGCCGCTGCGACGACCTGCTGGCCGCGCTGGACGGTGCGGGATTCGACGGGGCCGAGGATCGCCATGTCTGGTTCGCCGGCCCCGCGCATGAGGCGCGCGAGGCGCGGCGGCGGCTTGTCGCGCGCGGGCTTGCCCGGCACGAATTCACCGCCGCCGCCTATTGGGGCTGAGCCCTCAGGCCAAAAGCCGCAGCCGCGGCAGCGAGGCGGCCGCCGCCCCCCAGGCAAGCAATGCGCAAAGCGCGATCGCCGGCACCATGGTCGCCGCGCTATTGTCCAGAAACGGCCCCGTCGCCGCGATCATCAGCCCGCCGGTCAGCATCTGGATCGTGCCCCCCAGGGACGAGGCGAGCCCGGCGATATCCGGGTGGGGGTCCAGCGACATGACCATCGCCGTCGGAATGACCAGCCCCAGGCAGGCATTGGCCAGAAACAGCCCGGCGATGACGACGCCAAGCGCATCGAGCCCCGCCAGCACCACCAGCGACAGGGCCAGCGCCGCCCCGGCAAAGCCGGTGATCGCCAGCGAGATCACCCGCTCCATCCCAAAGCGTTCCGCCAGCCGGCCGGCGAATTGCGAGGCCGAGAAGAAACCGACCGCATTGACCGCGAAGGCCAGCGAAAACCCGGTGGGGCTGAGCCCGTATTGCCTAGTATAGACAAAGCTTGCCGAAGCCAGAAAGACGAAAAAGCTGGCCATGCCGAAGCCGCCGATCATGGTCAGGCCCAGAAAGCGGCGGTCCGACAGCAGCCGTGCCGCCCCCGCCGCCATCGCCGCCAGGCGCACCGGCCGGCGCCGCTCGGCGGGCAGGGTCTCGGGCAGGGCGAACAGGATCAGCCCAAGGCTCAGCAGCGCGGCCCCGGCCAGCACGGCAAAGATCTCGCGCCAGCCGCCCCAGGCCAGCACCGCCGAGCCGGTCAGCGGCGCCAGCATCGGCGAAACCGAAATCACGATCATGATCGCCGCCATCATCCGGGCCGCCGCGGGGCCGGTGGCCATGTCGCGGATCACCGCGCGCGGCACCGCCATCAGCGTCGCCGCGCCCAGCCCCTGAAAGGCACGCGCCGCGATCAGCCAGCCGATGGTCGGCGCCTGGCTTGCCGCGACGGTGGCGGCAAAGAACACCGCCACGCCGACCGCCAGCGGCTTCTTGCGCCCGACCGCATCCGCCATCGGGCCATAGATCAGCTGCGCCACGCCGAAGACGATGAAATAAGAGGTCAAGGTCAGCGCCGCCCCGGTCTCGGTGGTGCCCAGATCGGCGGCGACCTGCGGCAGGGCGGGCAGATACATGTCGATCGCGAAAGGACCGACAGCGGAAAGCAGGCCAAGAAGCAGGGCCATGCGGAACAGGGGATCGCGCATCGGAAAACCTGTGATTGCCGAGATATCAGAAATTGCGGCGCAGAATCGCGCCATGCCCGTTCGCCGCCGCCAGCCTTTCCCTGCCACAGGCCGCGGGCAAGCGCAACCTCGGCCCCGCCGCGGGCGCGGGGGCGCGATCCCGGCCCGCCCATGCCGCGGGTTGATAAATGTTGCCCGGTGCGGAAACGGGCTTCCCATGGCAGGGGCGGGCGATCAGGATGGACGCATATTCCCGGATTCCGAAAACGGAGCACGCGGATGAGAATCTATCACCTGATATTCATGGCACAGATCGCCGGGCTGATCGGCCTGATCGCCGCCGCCGTGCTGTATTGGTAAAAATTCCTGGCGCCCTCGCCATGGCTTGACAGGTGCGCCTGACATGCAACATTGGCGCCATGAACAAGGTGGCTGATTGGTTGACCCAAAAGAGCCCGGTCAGTCGGAGAAACGCCGCCGAAACGGTGTTCGAGGATCTGCGAGGCGCCATATTGGCCGGCCGCTTGCCGGTCGGTATCCGGCTGCCGTCCGAAGCCAAGCTGGCCGAACATTACGGCGTCAGCCGCCCCATCATCCGCGAGGCCATGCGTTCGCTGCAAACCCTGGGGCTGACGCGCAGCCGCAGCGGCAGCGGCAGCTTCGTCATCTCGGACCGCCAGGCGCCGGAACTGGCCTATGGCAACTACTCGGCGCGCGAACTGATCGAGGCCCGCCCCTTCATCGAGATCCCCGCCGCCGGCTGGGCCGCCCTGCGCCGAAGCGGCGAGGACATGGCCCGGCTCCTGCAGCTTTGCGACAGCATGGAGCGACAGGAGGACGCGCTGAAATGGGTGCGGCTGGATTCCGACTTCCATTGCCTGATCGCCCAGGCCGCCCGCAACCGGCTGTTCGCCCGCATCGTCACCGATTCCCGCGATGCGCTGATGCGCCAGTCCGAACTGGTGAACCTGATGGCCGATCGCCGCATCACCTCGAACCACGAACACCGCCGCATCGCCGAGGCGATCGCCGCCGGCTCGGAGACCGAGGCCCGCACCGCCATGCATGACCACCTGCACGAGGTCGAGCAGGCGATGACCTGGATCATCAGCCAGCGCCCGGCCAATACGTAAATCTCCGCGCCGCCCGGCGGCTGCGCAACGATCCCACGCCGGACCCGCCCCGCCGCGCAAGATCGCGCCGCCTCGCGGGCCGAACCGCCTTGACCACGGCGGCGGCTGTGATAGTCGGCGATCTGTCAGGCAGATCGGGACGGTTGCGGCCGCCCCGGATCGGCAGGGAGGGGATGACGCAACCATGCGGCATGAATCGTGACCGGATCCGGGACCGGAAGATCTCCGTTGCTGGCGGTTCTCGGCACCGGCGGCACCATTGCCAGCCGCCGGGGTGCGGACGGCGCCGCGCGTCCCGAACTGGGGGCCGGGGAATTGCTGGCGCCGCTGCCGCCCATCGCCGCCGAACTGCGCCTGCGAGAGCTGCTGGCCAAGGATTCGGCCAGCCTGACCCTGGCCGAGATGCAGCGCATCAGCGATGCGGTGGCCGTGGAGCTGGCCGACCCCGCCGTGGCCGGCATCGTCGCCCTGCACGGCACCGATGCGATGGAGGAAACCGCCCTGCTGGTGCAATTGCAGCACGCGCCGCGCAAGCCGGTGGTGTTCACCGGGGCGCAATTCGCCTCGGACCACCCGCGTTCGGACGGGGCGCGCAACCTGGCGGATGCGCTTGGCGCGGCCCTGCGACCGGCAGGCGCGGATGGCGGCGCCGGCAGCGTGATGGTGGCTTTCGGCGGCCGGGTCCTGCCGGCCTGGGGGCTTTACAAGTTCACCTCCGACGATCCCGACGCCTTTCGCCGCGTCGCCGCCGAGGCGGCGACCGTCACCCGCGCCCTGCCGGCGCCGGTCGGCGGCCTGCGCGTCGATATCGTCGCGACCCATCCGGGCAGCGACGGGCTGCATCTGGAGGCCAGCCTGGCCGCGGGGGCGCATGGCATCGTGGTCGCTGCGCTGGGATCGGGCAATGCCTCGCCCGCGGTGGTGACGGCCATCGCCCGCGCCCGCGCGCAGGGCGTGCCGGTGGTGGTGTCCAGCCGCGTGCCCCAGGGGCTGCTGTCCCCAACCTATGGCGGCGGCGGCGGCGGCCACGACATGCGGCGCGCCGGGGCGATCCATGCCCGGCTGCTGCGCCCCGGACAGGCCCGCATCCTGCTGGCGGTCATGCTGGCCAATGGCTGCCCCGAGGCCGAAATCGCCCGCGCCTTCGAGGCGCCGCCCCAGGACGCGCCCGGCTGAGCCGGACAGGTGCCCCGGCAAAGGGTCCAGGACAAAGGGACCGGGAAAAGGATGCGCGGCCCGCGCCGTCAGAACGGGCCGTCAGAACGTGAACGGCGCGACGATATTGCGGCGCCCCAGCATGAAGGCGTCGGCGACCAGCACCAGCGGCGACAGGTCCACGTCCAGGGCCCGCCTGCGCACAAGCTCGGCCATGCGGGCATAGAGCGCCGGATATTCGCCCATGATCGTGTCCTCGCCGCCCGCCGGTCGGCCGTCGATCCACAGCATGTTGCCGCCCATGCACAGCTCCAGGCAGCCGGCATCGGTCTGCAAGGCCATGTCCCAGCTTTGCGGCCCCTGCTGGCGAAAATCGAAATCGGCCCGGATGCCCTGCGACAGTTCCAGCCGCGCCGCGATCGGCGCCTGCCGGTTGGCGGGAACATCCAGCTCGGCCGATATCACATGCGGCGGCAGCGGCAGGATCTCGGTCAGGATCGACAGGGCGTTGATGCCGGGATCGAAGACGCCCATGCCGCCCGCCTCGAAGATCCAGTCCTGGCCGGGATGCCATTTGCGCACATCCTCGCGCCAGGTGATCCGCCCGCCGCGGACGGTGCGGCCGGCCAGCCAGCGCCGGGCGGCGGCGACCCCATGGGCCATGCGCGAATGCCAGGTGGCGAAAAGCGTCACGCCATGCGCCTCGGCCAGGTCGCGCAGGACATGCACCTCGGCCAGCGTCGCGCCCGGGGGCTTTTCCAGCATCAGATGCCGCCCGGCCCGCAGCACCGCCCGCGCCGCGTCGAAGCGGGGCACCGGGGGCAGGCACAGGCTGACCGCCCCGATATCGGGCCGGGCCGCCAGCATCTCGTCGATACCGGGAAAGTTTTCCACCCCGGCAATCCCGCCATGACGCGAGACGGTGGCCGCAAGTTCCCATTCCAAAGATGAGGAAATCGCCGGAACATGCTGATCCAGCGCGATCTTTCCTATGCCGACCAGCGCAATCCTCATCAATGGCTGTCCTTGCCGACCGCGCGGCCGCGGCAGCCGCGCAGAAAGTCGAAATCCGCCCCGGTATCGGCACCCTCGACATGGTCGTGGAACAGTTGCGCATATCCGCCCTGCGGCCGCGGCGCCGGGTTGCGCCAGGCGGCGAGGCGGCGGTCAATCTCGGCCTGCGGGACGTCCAGATGCAGCCGCCGCCCCGGCACGTCCAGCTCGATCATGTCGCCGTCGCGCACGATGGCCAGCGGCCCGCCCCGCGCCGCCTCGGGCGAGGCATGCAGCACCACCGTCCCGTAGGCCGTGCCCGACATGCGCGCATCCGAAATCCGCACCATGTCGGTGATGCCCTTGCGCAGCACCTTGGGCGGCAGGCCCATATTGCCGACCTCGGCCATGCCGGGATAGCCGCGCGGCCCGCACATCTTCAGCACCATGACGCAGGTTTCGTCGATATCCAGGTCCTCGTCATTGATACGCGCCTTGTAATCATCGATATCCTCGAAGACCACCGCCCGGCCGCGATGGCGCAGCAGATGTGGGCTGGCGGCCGAGGGCTTGAGCACCGCACCCCCAGGGGCCAGGTTGCCGCGCAGCACGGCGATGCCGCCCTGATCCGTCAGCGGCCGGTCGGCGGGCAGGATGACATCCTCGTTCCAGTTGCGGGCATCCTTCACCTCGTCCCAGATGGTCAGGCCCGACACGGTCAGCGCATCGCGATTCAGCAGCCCCGCCTCGCCCAATCTGTGAAGAACCGCCGGCAAGCCCCCGGCATAAAAGAATTCCTCCATCAGGTATTGCCCCGAAGGCATCAGGTTCACGATGGTCGGCACGTCCCGTCCCAGCTGGTCCCAATCGTCCAGCGTCAGCCCGACCCCGACCCGGCCGGCCAGGGCCAGCAGGTGGATCACCGCATTGGTCGAGCCGCCGATGGCGCCATTGGTGCGGATCGCATTTTCAAAGGCCGCGCGCGTCAGCACGTCCGAGGGCTTCAGATCGTCCTTGACCATCTGCACGATGCGCCGCCCGGTCAGTTGCGCCATCGCCCGGCGGCGGCTGTCGACCGCCGGGATCGCGGCATTGCCCGACAGCGCCATCCCCAGCGCCTCGGCCATGCTGGCCATGGTGCTGGCCGTGCCCATGGTGTTGCAGGTGCCCGAGGAACGCGACATGCTGGCCTCTGCTTCCA
>Ga0164243_10012272_pt1 | contig 12148 bp, 12 predicted proteins | sample OricompcompostOP_FD_108781 | JGI IMG/M metagenome (GOLD analysis project Ga0164243, IMG submission 108781) | Organic Plus compost microbial communities from Emeryville, California, USA - Original compost - Organic plus compost (OP) | ecosystem: Engineered > Solid waste > Mixed feedstock >...
CAGACGCGTTCCGCCGCCTCTAAAACGAGGTGCGGCCACACGAAGCCCTCGACTGCCGCCGACCGAGCGACGCCCATTGCGCCGAACCCGCTGACCGATCTCCGACCGTCGACAACAAGCTGGCGATGGCGACCTCTGATCGCGGTGCGGGCGTACAGCTGATCCGTCGCCCCGACGTCGGGTCGGCCCCGTACACGTCGATCGACTTCAGCCGGGCACTGGGAGATGCCAGGTGATCGCGCCGATAAGGTCGGGGCATCCGTCATTCGCTGAGGTTGGAGACTCGGGTTGGTTCGTAAGGGAGTGCGCTTCGGAAGGCCCTCCAGGCATGAGCGAGCCGGCGAACCCCGAGCGCTGCGGTCTCCGGGGCCTGCACGAACTGGATGCGTATGTGCTCGTCCTGCCCGGCGTCGGCGGTCAAGCTGCTCTCGGGTACGACGGTGACGCCGTGGAGCAACGCGACCTGCGCGAAGCGCGTAGCGTTCCCGCCCGGGAGCTGGATCCAGAGCGGCAGGCCGCCGGTCGGCCGTGTTCAGGTCCATTCGGGCAGATGCTCGGTCAGAGCGCCTTCGATGTGGTCGAGGCAGGCAGTGATCTCCGCGGTGCGAATCTGCCGGAACTTCGACGCGTTGGCGATCATGCGCACGGCGAAGACTTGGGAGAGCAACGAGCTACCCATGTCGTTGACGGCCTTGGTCTGAGAGAGATGACGGATCACATCCTGCGATGCGCGAATCCAGCCGATCCGCAGGCCGGGCCAGAAGAGTTTGCTGATCGACCCATCCTGATCACCGGGGCCGACTCGGTGAAGCTCGCGAGCGGAGGCGTCTCGAGCAGGTCGACCAGCAGCTCGGCCATCGTCTGGTCCTCAATCGTCGTCACCTGGTGCTCATCGATGACGTCGACCAGCGCCCGTCGTTCGGCGGTCGTCATCGTGGCGCCCGTGGGGGCCTGGCAGGTCGGGGAGACGAGCAGCAGGCGTGGGTGGTGCTCGGCGACAACGCCGACTGGCCGTTGGTCGAGCTGGACATCAGCGACGCGAACCTCGAGCGGTCTACTCGGTGCTGACTGAGGCGGCCGCCACGTAAGCGGCCGCACGGCCGCTTACGTGGCGAGCATCAGGGCTGGAGGCGCGGTCGGGGCGTCTCCATGTCCGGCTCGACAGCGTCGCGGAGGCCCGGGCCCGGGCCCGCCGCCAACTCGCCTCCGGGGATTCGGCGCGCTAACCGCCCCAGCGGCGCCGGCCGCGAGAGTCCCACGCGACACGATGCGCGCGATCGTGCTGGTGGCTCGCACGAAGACAAGGGCCACATGACGGTGCTACGGCTTGGGGCGCGAAGGGCGTCGGTCATCGATCCGCATCGGCCGACATATGCGCTTCGAGCTCGAAGCCACCCGCGCCCGCCGGCGCGTCGTCTGATCGGCGGTGCCACGGCCGTGGGCCGCCGCGTCGCGGCTGACGCCCGGCCCGGAGAGCGCTCACGCCGCTTCGCAGAGTCGTCGCCTGTGGGGTGAACGCCTCGCGACGCAGATCCTGGCGAACGTCCGGTGGAGCGGCCTCGAGCATCTTCGGATAGAGCGGGTGCAGCAGCCGCAGACGCGCTAGCAGCGAGCCGACGCGGATCGCGACTCGCTCCATGCGCCGGAAGCGCGGCGTGAACAGCGCGTCGGCGGCCTCGTCGGTGGGATCCACGAGCATGAGGCCGGCGAACCGGGCCGGGCGTCGGGACGCGGCGAGCCGGACGATCGGCCCCCGCCGGCGCTGTGACCGACGAGCACGTACGGGCCCACACCGAAGTGCTCGAGCACGTCGCTGAGATCCTCGGCCATGCGCGCCAGCGAGCGCCCGGCGGGGTGGGGCGCTGCGGCCCAGGCCCGAGCGGTCGTAGACGGTCGCGCGCGCAAAGCCGGCCACGGCGGGCTGGACGGCAGGCCACGGCGGGCTGGACGGCCGCCCACGACGAGCGGCTCGCTGCCAGGCCGGCCTCGAACACCACGCTCGGCCGGCCCCCCTACCTCTACCGCGGGTTCGCGAGCAGCTCGCGAACGGTCTGCGCGGTTCGCTCCGGGGTGATGCCGAGCTCGCGGAGCGCGAGCGGGCCGGGGGCAGAGAGGCCGTAGCGCTCGATCGAGACGCTCCGGTCGACCCAGTCGCTCCATCCCATCCCGATCCCTGCCTCGACCGAGACCGCGGGCAGCTCGGGCGGCAGCACGGAGCGGCGGTAGGCCGCGTCCTGGCGGGCGAACAGCTCGACGCTCGGCATTGAGACCACGCGGGCCGCGATCCGGTCGCTCGCGAGCAGCTCGGCCGCCGCTCGCGCGACCGCGACCTCGGATCCGGTGCCGACGATCGTCGCGGCCGCGTCGGGCGGGTCGAGCAGGGCATACGCGCCACGGGCGACGGCGTTGCCGTCGGTCGCGTCCAGCAGCGGGAGGTCCTGGCGCGAGAGGATCAGCGCGGCGGGGCCGTCGATCTCCTCGAGGATCGCCCGCCAGGCGGCGGCGGTCTCGCGTGCGTCGGCCGGGCGCAGGACGACGAGCCCGGGGATGGCGCGCAGTGCCGCGAGGTGCTCGATCGGCTGGTGCGTCGGTCCGTCCTCGCCCAGCGCGACGGAGTCGTGGGTGAAGACCCACGCGACGCCGAGGCGCATGAGCGCGGAGAGGCGGATCGCCCCGCGCATGTAGTCGGAGAACTGGAGGAACGTCGCGCCGTACGGCCGCGCGATGCCGCCGTGGGCCGCCATCCCGTTCACGACCGCGCCCATCGCGTGCTCGCGCACGCCGAAGTAGACGTTGCGGCCGCTGCGCGTGCGCGAGCAGCGCTCGTCCTCGCCGCCCGGGAACGCGGTCTTCGTCGACTCGCTCAGGTCGGCGGCGCCGCCGACCATCGTCGGCACCAGCGGCGCGAAGGCGGCCATCGCGCGCTGCCCGGCGACGCGCGTGGCGAGCGCGTCAGCGCCCCATTCGATCCGATCGAGCGCCTCGCGCAGGCCCGGGATTGGGCCGGTCGGGCGCCAGGCGGCGTCCCACTCTGCGGCGAGCTGCGGCTCGCGCTCCCGCCAGTCGGCCACGCGCTGCAGCCATGCCGATCTCGCGGCGCCGCCACGCGCCCGCTGGTCGAACCGCTCTGCGACCTCGGCCGGCACCGCGAAGCGCGCGTCGGGATCGAGGCCGAGCGCCGCCTTGGTCGCGCGCGCCTCGGGCTCGCCCAGCGGCGAGCCGTGCGCCGCGCTGGTGCCCTGCTTCGTCGGCGCCGGCCATCCGATCACGGACCTGACGCGGATCAGCGAGGGGCGGCGGTCCTCCGCGATGCAGGCGCGCAGCGCCTGCTCGATCGCGTCGAGGTCGTTCGCGTCCTCGACCGCGATCACGTGCCAGCCGTGCGCCTCGAAGCGCCCGGTCACGTCCTCGACGTCGAAGCTGAGGCTGGTCGGCCCGTCGAGCGAGATGCCGTTGTCGTCGTAGAGGCAGATGAGGCGGCCGAGGCCGAGCTGTCCGGCGAGCGATGCGGCCTCGGACGAGATCCCCTCCATCAGGTCGCCGTCGGAGCACAGCGCGAAGATGCGGTGGTCGACGACCTCGTTGCCGAAGCGCTCGCGCAGGAACCGCTCCGCGAGCGCCATCCCGACGCCGTTCGCGAAGCCCTGGCCGAGCGGGCCGGTGGTGACCTCGACGCCGGGCGTCTCGTGCAGCGGGTCGCGCTCGGGATGGCCGGGCGTGCGCGAACCGAGCTGCCGGAACGCCCGCAGGTCGTCGAGCGTCAGTTCGTAGCCGGCCAGGTGCAGCGTGCTGTACAGCAGCGTCGACGCGTGGCCGGCGCTGAGCACGAAGCGGTCGCGGTCGGGCCAGCGCGGGTCGGCCGGGTCGTGCGCGAGCACGCGCGTAAACAGCATGTACGCGACCGGTGCCATCGCAAGGGGCATGCCGGGATGGCCGGAGCCGGCTTGTTCGATCGCGTCGATCGAGAGCGCGCGGATCGCGTCGACGCAGCGTTGATCGACGCGATCGGTGGTCGCCGGAGCGGTCATCGGGGCGTGAGCGCGTCGGCGACGACGTTCCAGATGACCGCGGCCGACGCCGCGCCGGGGTCGACGTGCCCGCGCGAGCGGTCGGCGAGCCGTCGCGCGCGTCCCCGTCTCGGCGCGAGCGACGCGGTCGCCTCCGCCGCTGCGGTGGCGGTCGCGGCCGACGCGGCGAGCGCTTCGCCGGGCGTCTCGCCCGCGTCGATCTGGCGCACGAGCTCGCGCGCGGCCGGCGCGACGACGTCGACGAGCGTCTTGTCGCCCTCGACCGAGCGTCCTCGCGCGGCGATGCCCGCGGCTGCCGCCTCGACGGCGCGCACGCCGTCCGCGGCGGTCAGCGTCTCGCGGCCGTCGACGGCGCGGGCGGCGCGCAGCAGCGCGGTGCCCCACAGCGGCCCGATCGAGCCGCCGACCGACGCGAACGCCGCCGCCGCCGTGCGCAAGACCGCGGCGGGCGGGTCGCCGTCGCCGTCGCCGACGGCGGCCGCGACGGTGCGCCAGCCGAGCACCATCGTCGCGCCGTGGTCGCCGTCGCCGGCGACCGCGTCGAGGCGGTCGAGCCGCTCGCGATGCTCCTCCATCGCCCGCGCGACCGCCATGAACAGGCCGGCCAGGTCGTTGCCGCTCGAGCTCATCGCCATGCTCCCAGTGTCGGCGCCATCAGCGGTCTGCACGGCGCGTCGAGCAGCCGTGCCAACTCGTCGTCGAGATGCGTCAGCGTCAGCGACAACCCCGTCATCTCGAGCGAGGTCACGTACTCGCCGACGTGCGCTCGGTGCATGCGGACGCCGGCCGCGGCGAGCGACTGTGCGACGCGGCGCAGCACGATCAACCCCTCCATCAGCGGCGTCGCGCCGAGCGTGTTGACGAGCACGTGCACCGGCTCGCCGTCGCGCGGCGGCAGGTCGTTCAGCAGCAGTTCGAGCAGCTCGTCGGCGACCTCGTCGGCGGGCCGCAGCGGCCCGCGACGGATGCCGACCTCGCCGTGGACGCCCATGCCGACGTCCATCTCGCCCTCGGGCAGCTCAAAGGTCGGGCGGCCGGCCGTCGGGACGGCGCACGGGCCGAGGCCGACGCCCGCGCTGCGGGTGCGCGCGTTCGCGTGGCGGGCGGCGAGCTCGACCTCCGCGCCGCTCGCGCCCTCCTCGGCACGCGCGCCCGCGGCCTTGAAGACGATCACGCCGCCCGCGACGCCGCGGCGCTGCTCCGCGCTCTCCTTCGGCGCCGAGACGACGTCGTCGGTGACGAGCACGGTCCGCGCGGCGATCCCCTCGTCGGCGAGCAGCTCGCTCGCCGTGTCGAAGTTCATGATGTCGCCCTCGTAGTTGCCGTAGAGGAACAGCACGCCGTCCTCCCCGGCGACCTGTCTCGCGACCTCGACCGCCGGCGTCGCCGCGGGCGCGGCGAACACGTTGCCGACGGCCGCGGCGTCGGCGAGGCCAGGCCCGAGGAAGCCGAAGAAGGCCGGCTCGTGCCCGGAGCCGCCGCCGACGATCACGCCGACGCGACGGCGGGCGTGCCTGGCGGCGTACACGACGCCGCGGCCGGAGCCCGTCAGCTCGACGACGCCCGGGAACGCGGCGACGAGGCCGCCGAGCATCTCGTCGACGACGGCGTACGGATCGTTGATGAGTTTACGCATCGGCGGACCGCTCCTCGATCGCGGCGATCTCGGCGAGCTTCGGCGCCGAGCGCCCGCCGGCGAACTCGCTCTCCATCCACGCGTCGACGACCTCGAGCGCCGCCTCAGGGCCGATCACGCGTGCGCCGAGCGTGAGCACCTGGGCGTTGTTGCTCATGCGGGCGCGGCGGGCGCTGTAGGTGTCGTGGCAGGTGACGGCGTAGACCCCCGGGACCTTGTTGGCGACGATCGCCATGCCCAGCCCGGTTCCGCAGCAGAGGATCGCGCGGTCGGAGGCTCCGTCCGCGACGCGGCGGCTCGCCTCGAGCGCGATCGACGGGTAGGCCTTCGCGTCGTCATCGATGCCGATGTCGATCACGTCTCGGCCGGACGCGCGCAGGTGGTCGGCGACGCGGCGGCGCAGCGGCGCGCCTGCGTCGTCCGATCCGACGACGATCGGCTTCATCGGGATGTCACGCTCCTCACGGACTGCAGGGACAGGAGATAGGCGCGGGCCTGCTGCATGACCCACAGCGGGTCGCCGCCGTAGTGCTCGATGCAGAGCGGCCCGCGGTAGCCGGCCTCGACGGCGCGCTCGATCGCGACGCGGTAGTCGATCTCGCCGTCGGCGAGGCCGCACGGCGCGCTGAGCGCGAGCCCGCGTGCGGGCTGCTCGAGGCGGATGTAGTTCTTCAGATGCCAGTAGTTGATCCGTCCGAGGCAAGCCTCGAGCGTCGCCTGCCACGGCTCGACGACCGGCCCAGGGACGCGGACGAGGTTGCCGATGTCGAGGTTGACGCCGAGATTCGCGGCGGCGACGCCGTCGAGGATCCGCGTGACCCGCTCGCCGCGGTCGAGCAGCGTGCCCTCGTGCAGCTCGAGCGAGACCTCGACGCCGAGCTCGCCGGCACGGCGGCAGACCTGTCCGAGCCGATCGATCGCGCGCGCGAACGTCGCGTCGTCGTCGGGATCCTCGGGCGCAGGTGCCATCCAGAACGGACCGCGCAGCTGCGCGCCCTGCAGCGGGCGGTGGAACCCGATGCTCAGGACCGGCACCTCGAGCCGGGCGCACGCTTCGAGCGTGGCGAGCGTCAGCTCGAGGTTCGCGTCGGCCGAGACGGGGTCGATCACGCTCGCGCGCACGAGCGATACGCCCGTGAGGGCGAGCCCGGCCTGGTAGAGCGCCCCGCGCAGGTCGTCGAGCCGAGCCGGCGGGAGCGTGCCGGGGCTGACCCAGGCGGAGACGAGGTCGACGTGAGCGAAGCCGAGCGCGGAGATCGTCGCCAGCTCGCGCACCCACGCGTCGGGGTCGGCGGCGCGAGCCGGCGATCCGGGACGCGCGAGCGCGAGCGTAGAGCCGGCGACGACGAGCTCACCCATGCGTCGCGTCCTCGCGCGGCGCGAACGCCGCGTCCTCGATCGCGATCGCGCGAACCGGGGAGCCGTCGAGGCCGTCGAGCTTGAGCGGCAGCGCGACGACCAGCACCTCCGACGCGGCGATGGCGCTCACGCCGACGAGACACTCGGCGACGACCATCTCGTTCGCGAACAGCGCCTCGTGCAGTGGGCGGAAGTCGGTGCGGTGGGGCGATGGCGTGTCGAGGCCGAGGAAGACGACGCCGGCGTCGACGAGGAAGCGCGCCGCCTCCGCCGTCATCGACGGGTACGCGGTGAAGTAGTCCTCCGTGCCGAAGCGGGCGTCCCAGCCGGTTGCGACGAGCGCGCGGCGGGTGCGCCGCAGCTCGTCGGCTACCGGCGCGAAGAGCTCGACGCCCAGCTTCTTGGCGCCGGGGGCGCGCACGATCGTCGCCGGGCCGACGCACCGGTCGAGTTCGACGCGCTCGACGGTGCGGCCGCCGGCGACGAAGTGGGAGGGGGCGTCGAGGTGGGTGGCGAGCTGCGTGAAGAGCGAGATCTGCCACATCTCGCAGTCGTCGCGCTCAATCGTCGAGAACGGGATGAAACCCGCAGTCGGCTCGCCGGGGAAGGCCGGCATGCCGTGCCTGATGGGGAGTGAGAGGTCGTGGATTCGCATGCTCGCGGGTGGTTGCCAGGGTTGGTGCTGCGGGCTATATTGGTAAGACAGGTAAGGCCACTTGTCAAGGCGGGCGAACCCGCTGTGCGTGGTGTGGCGCCGCGGTGCGGCGTCGCGCTGCCGGTCTCTCGTCTCTGGTCTGACCCGTAAAACCTGTCATGCCCGTCAATCGCCACTTCGATGAGGTCCACGTGCCGACCAGCTCGAGCAACGAATCCGCAACCGCTCCCGCCGAAGCGCTGCGCGCGCTGACCGAGATCGGCCAATCCGTCTGGCTCGATTCCCTGTCGCGAGCGCTTGTCTCCTCCGGCGAGCTCGCCCGCCTGCGCGACGCCGGCGTGGCCGGGCTCACCTCCAACCCGAGCATCTTCCACGCCGCGATCGCTGGCAGCGAGGAATACGACGGCGCGCTCGACGCGCTCCGCCGGCGCGGCGCGACCCCCGAGGAGGCGCTCGAGGCGCTGATGGTCGAGGACGTCCAGGCCGCGTGCGACGTGCTCGCGCCCGTTCACTGGCGGACCGCCGGCGTCGACGGATGGGTGTCGCTCGAGGTCGACCCGCGGCTCGCCGACGACGTGACGGGGACCGTGGCGGCGGCGCGCCGGCTGGTGCGCGAGGTGGCGCGAGCGAACCTGATGGTCAAGGTTCCGGCCACCCCGGCGGGAATGTCCGCGATCGAGCAGCTGCTCGCCGAAGGGGTGTCGGTCAACGCGACGCTCGTGTTCGACGTCGCCACCGCCGACGCGGTCGCCGAGGCGCACGCGCGGGCGGCGCGCCGCCGCGTCGCCGGGCCGCCGAGCAGCGCGCCGCAGTCGGTCGTGAGCGTGTTCGTCTCGCGGCTCGACAGCCTGCTCGACCCGCGGCTTCCCGCGGCGTTGCGAGGGCGCGCCGGCATCGCGAACGCGCGCGCCGCGCTGGCCGCGGCGCGCCGACGCCGGGCGACCGGAGACGGCGACGCGTGCGCGCTCGAGCGTCAGCGGCTCCTCTGGGCCTCCACCGGCGTCAAGGACGCCCGGCCCGCGCTCGCGTACGTCACGGCGCTCGCCGCGGCCGAGACCGTCACGACGCTGCCGCCGGCAACGCTCGACGCGCTGCTGGCCGCCGACTCCACGGCGATCGACGGCGCCGCGCCGCCGGATGACCACGCCGCGGTGCTGGGGCAGCTCGCGGCGGCCGGCATCGACCTTCACCGCGCCACGGCGAAGCTCCAACGCGACGGCGTCGAGCAGTTCCGCGACGCCTATCTCGCGCTGCTCGACGACGTCGCGGCCCGGATCTGGCGCCGCCCCGCCTGAGGACACCACCCACGGAAGGACCGACATGACCCTCGACTACGCCGCCCTCACCGCCGGCTCCGCCGATGCCTTCGACGCGGCGCGCGGACGGCTCCCCGGCGGCCACACCCGCCAGACGCTCGTCTACCCGCCGCACCCCTTCTTCGCCGAGCGGGGAGAGGGCGCGCATCTCTACGACGTCGACGGGCGCAGGTACCTCGACTTCGTCAACAACTACACGAGCCTGATCCACGGCCACGCGCACCGGCCGACCACCTCCGCGCTCGTCCGCGCCGCCCAGGCGAGTGGCGCGCCCGGGGCGCCGACGGCGCTCGAGCTGCGGATGGCCGAGGAGCTGCAGCGCCGCGTCCCGTCGCTCGAGCGCGTCCGCTTCACCGTCACGGGCTCGGAGGCCGTCGGATTCGCGCTGCGGGTCGCGCGCGCACACACGGGCCGCTCGCGCGTGCTCAAGTTCGAGGGCGGGTTCCACGGCAGCTGGGACGACATGCAGCAGAGCATCCGCTCGGCGCCGCTGGCACCGGGCGAGTTCGCCCTCGGAGCGGCGAACAGCGCGGGCCTGGCGCCCACCGGGACGATCGTCGCCCGCTACAACGACCTCGACTCGGCGTGTGCGGCGTTCGCACGCTGGGGCGAGGAGATCGCGGCCGTGATCATCGAGCCGTTCCTCGGCAACGCCGCGCTGATCGCGGCCGCGCCGGGCTTCCTCCAAGCGCTCCACGCGCTCGCGCGCGAGCACGGCGCCGTCTTCGTGCTCGACGAGATCCAGAGCTGCCGCCTGGCGGTCGGCGGCGCGCAGTCGCTCCACGGCGTGCGCCCCGACCTGACCACGATGGGCAAGTCGATCGGCGGCGGGGTACCATTGGCCGCCTTCGGCGGGCGCGCGGATCTGATGGCCGTGCTCGACGGCTTCGATCCCGATGTCCCTCAGCCAGGCACGTTCAACGCCTTCCCGCTGTCGCTCGCGGCCGGGCTCGAGACGCTCCAGCATCTCGGCGAGCAGCAGATCGACCGGCTCTCCGAGCTGGGCGAGGCGGTGCGCGAGCGCATCCGCACGACGTTCGCCGCGCACAGGGTCCCGGTCAGCGTGACGGGCCAGGGGTCGATGTTCCACATCGCGCTGCGCGACGGCCAGATCGCCGACTACGCCGACATCGCGACCGCCGACGCGACCGGATGGCAGCTGCTCCACGAGCAGCTGCTCGTGCGCGAGATGTACCTGACCCCCCGCGGGACGGGCTGCCTGTCGACCCCGATGACGGAGGAGAACGTGGAGAGATTTGCTGCGGCGCTCGACGGAGCGCTGACCGCCCTGCGCGAGCGCCGGCCGGAGCTGGTCGGATGAGCGGGCTGCTCGCGGACCGCACGTGCGTCGTGACGGGCGCGGCGAGCGGCATCGGCCGCGCGATCGCCGAACGCCTCCTCGACGAGGGGGCAAGCGTCGTGGGGCTCGACGTGCGCCCGGCCGCGGACGATCAGGCCTCCGATCGCCTGCGCATGGTCGTCGGCTCCGCCGCCGAGGAGCGCGACGTCCGCGACGCGATCGCGCAGGCGGTCGCGTGGGGCGGCCGCGTCGACGTGATGGTCAACAACGCCGCCGTCCAGCTGGAGAAGCGCCTCGCGGACACGACGACCGACGAGTTCGACCAGCTCGTCGCGGTCAACCTCCGCGGCACGTTCCTCGGCGTGCGCGAGGCGGCCGCCGCGATGGAGGGGGGCGGCGGTTCGATCGTGAACATCGCCGGTGCTCGCGAGCACCGGCGATCCGCTGCTCGGCGCATATTGCGCGACGAAGGGCGGCGTCGCGAACCTGACGCGCGTCGCGGCCGTCTCGTACGCGCGGCAGGGGATCCGTGTCAACAGCGTCTGCCCGGGGGCCGTCGCGACCCCGTTGACGACGCGCGTTTGGGACCTCGCCGACGACCCGGCCGCCGCGCGCCGGGAGATGGAGTCGCTGTACCCGATGGGCCGGATCGTCGAGCCGGGCGAGGTCGCCGCCGTGGTGGCGTTCCTCGCGAGCGACATGGCGAGCGCGGTGACCGGTGCCAGCGTCGCCGTCGACTGCGGCCTCACGGCTGCGAACGCCGAGTTCGCGCTCGTGCGCGATCTCGTCTGAGTGGGCCGCTCGCGAGCGGCTCAGCGGCGGGCGCGCGCGGTGCGCGCGCCTCTCTCGCCGCGCGTGAGCTCTTCGACGAACTGGCGATTGTCGGCATGGAGGCGCTCGGCTGCCGCGAGCGCCTCCTCGAGCGCGCCGTCGGTGACGCCGGCCGCGACCAGGCGGTGCATCTCGAGGATCTCCTGGCTCATGAAGAGGCCCTTCGGGGAGATGCGGATCGACACCGAGATCTCGCGCTCGAGCTCCTGCCAGATCCGGCTCAGCGACGGGGAGCCGCTCGCCTCGACGATCGCGGCGTGGAGCTTGCGGTCGAGATCCGCGGTGTCCTCGCCCGCCTCGACGGCGCGCTCGAGTCTCGCGAGCGCCTGCGCGACCGCCCGCTTCGCGCCGGCGTTCGCGCGCGTCGCGGCCAGTCTGAGCGCTCCGGTCTCCATGATCTCCCGCACGTCGACGACGTCGAGCAGCTCGGTCGGGTGTCGCGGCTCCAGCGACGGCGTCAGATCGGGCTCGGCGAGCACGAACGTGCCGCGGCCGACCTGGACGTCCACGACCTGGAGCATCACGAGGACGCGCAGCGCCTCCCGCACGACGGGACGGCTCACGCCGAGCTCCTCGGCGAGCGCGCGTTCTGACGGGAGGCGGTCGCCCACGGCGTAGCGGCCGGCTCGGATGCGCGACAGCAGCTCCTCCGCCACGCGGCCGGACTGCGACGTGGCCCGACTGATTCCAGTTGGAGGCATGGAGCAAGCATAATCCGAATCGCGACCGGTTGAGCCGGTAATACCGGTATTGCCAATGTCGCGCCGGCTTGCTAGAACCCACGCATGTCCACTGACGTCGCTTCCGGGGGCGCGCGCCCCACCCTCATCGACACCGACACCGGCGTCGACGATGCCGTCGCGGTCGTCCACGCGCTGCTGGAGCCACGGCTCGACGTGGTCGCGCTCACGTCGGTGTTCGGCAACGTCGACGTCGACAAGACGACCGCGAACACGCTCGCGATCCTGGAGCTGCTCGGCTGCGCGGACCTGCCGCTCGCCCGCGGCGCCGGGGCGAGCCTGC
>Ga0164243_10012273_pt1 | contig 12146 bp, 1 predicted proteins | sample OricompcompostOP_FD_108781 | JGI IMG/M metagenome (GOLD analysis project Ga0164243, IMG submission 108781) | Organic Plus compost microbial communities from Emeryville, California, USA - Original compost - Organic plus compost (OP) | ecosystem: Engineered > Solid waste > Mixed feedstock >...
AGGCCGAGGCCGGCGAGCCGATCGCCATAGTGGCGATGGCCTGCCGGTTCCCCGGCGGCGTACGCTCCCCCGAGGATCTGTGGCGTCTGGTGGAGTCCGGCGTCTGCGCCGTCTCCGGCGTACCCGCCGACCGTGGCTGGCGGATCCCCGCCGTGGGCGGATTCCTGGCGGACGCGGCCGGCTTCGACGCCGCTTTCTTCGGCATCTCGCCGCGCGAGGCGCTGGCGATGGACCCGCAGCAACGGCTGATGCTCGAAGTCACCTGGGAGGCCCTGGAACGGGCCGGGATCCCCGCCGGGACGCTCGCGGGCAGCGACACCGGCGTCTACGTGGGCGCCATCCCGCAGGAGTACGGCCCGCGCGGGCACGAGGGGCCCGACGAGCTCAAGGGCTACCTCATGACCGGTGGCACCGGCAGCGTCATCTCCGGCCGCATCGCCTACACGCTCGGCCTCGGCGGCCCGGCGGTGACCGTCGACACGGCCTGCTCGTCGTCGCTGGTCGCGGTGCACATGGCCTGCCAGGCGCTGCGGCTGGGCGAAACCGGCCTGGCCCTGGCCGGCGGCGTGACCGTCATGGCCTCTCCCACGATGTACACCGAGTTCGGACGGCAACGCGGGCTCGCGGCCGACGGCCGGTGCAAACCGTTCGCCGCCGCGGCGGACGGCACGAGCTGGGGCGAGGGCGCGGCGCTGCTGGTGCTCGAACGGCTGTCGGACGCGCGGCGGAACGGCCATCCGGTCCTGGCGCTGATCCGCGGCAGCGCCGTCAACCAGGACGGCGCCAGCAACGGGCTGACCGCGCCCAGCGGCCCCGCCCAGCGGCGGGTGATCCGCGCGGCCCTGGCCGCCGCCGGGCTCGGACCCGCGGACGTGGACGCCGTCGAGGCGCACGGCACCGGCACCTCGCTCGGCGACCCGATCGAGGCCGAGGCCCTGCTGGCCACCTACGGCCAGGGCCGGCGGGCCGACCGGCCGCTGCTGCTCGGCTCGGTGAAGTCCAACATCGCGCACTCCCAGGCCGCCGCGGGCGCCGCCGGAGTCATCAAGATGGTCATGGCCATGCGCGCGGGGCTCCTGCCCATGACCCTGCACGTCGACAAGCCCACCCCCCGTGTGGACTGGTCCTCCGGCGCCGTCCGGCTCCTGACCGAGCCGGCCGCCTGGCCGGACACCGGCCGCCCCCGCCGCGCGGCGGTCTCGTCCTTCGGCATCAGCGGCACCAACGCGCACCTCATCGTCGAGCAGGCCCCGGCCGCCCCGGCCGCCCCGGAAACCGCGCACGCGGACGACGGCCCGCCCGCGGCCTGGCTGGTCTCGGCCAAGACCGAGCCGGCCCTCCGGGCGCAGGCGCAGCAGCTCAGGGACTACGTGGCCGCCCGCCCCGGGCTCGACACCGACGCCGTCGCGCACGCCCTCGCGTCGGGCCGCACCGTCTTCGAGCACCGTGCCGTGATCACGGCGGCCGGCCGATCGGGCCTGCTGGCCGGCCTCGGCGCGCTCGCCGCCGGTGAGACCGCTCCCGGCGTGCTCCGCGCCGCCGGCCCGGCAGGCAAGACCGCCTTCCTGTTCGCCGGGCAGGGCAGCCAGCGGCCCGGCATGGGCCGTGAGCTCTATGAGGCGTCCGCGGTCTTCGCGGCCGCGCTCGACGAGGCGTGCGCACACCTGGACGCGCATCTGGACCTGCCGCTGCGCGACGTCATGTGGGCGCCCGCCGGATCGGCCGGCGCGGAGCTGCTCGGCCAGACCCGCTACACCCAACCGGCGCTGTTCGCCCTGGAGACCGCGCTGTACGCGATGGCCCGGGAGCACGGCATCACCCCGGACTATCTCATCGGCCACTCGATCGGCGAGCTCGCCGCCGCTCACGTCGCGGGCGTGCTCTCCCTGGCCGACGCCGCCACGCTGGTGGCCACGCGCGGGCGGCTGATGCAGGAGCTGCCGCAGGGTGGCGCGATGGTGTCGATCCGGGCCTCGGAGGACGCCGTGCTCGGGCTGCTCGCCGGCCAGGAGGACAGGGTCGGCGTCGCGGCCGTCAACGGCCCGGCCTCGGTCGTCGTCTCCGGCGACACCGACGCCGTGCTCGCCGTCGCCCGGCGCTGCGCGGAGCTGGGCTGGGCGACCCGGCGGCTGGACGTCAGCCACGCCTTCCACTCGCCGCACATGGACGGCATGCTCGACGACCTCATCGCGGTCGCGTCCGGCCTGGCCTTCCGGCCGCCCGCCATCCCCGTCGTCTCCAACCTCACCGGCCGGATCGCCACCCCGGAGGAGCTGCGCTCGCCCGCCTACTGGGCCCGGCACGCGCGCCAGGCGGTGCGTTTCCTCGACGGCGTCCGCCGGCTCGCCGAACAGGGCGTCACCTCTTATCTGGAGCTGAGCCCCGACGCCGTGCTCGCCCCGCTCGCGCGGGTCACTCTCGCCGCCCCGGCGGCCGAGCCCGGCCCCGCCGCCGAGCCCGGCGCGGCGCCGGAGTTCATGTCCGTCCTGCAGCGCGGGCGCCCCGAGGCCGAGACCGCCGACCGGGCCCTCGGCTGGGCGCGCGCCCGCACCGCCGGCGTCACCCTGCCCCCGGGCCGCCCAGGACGGCCCGGACGGCCCGGACGGCCCGGGCGGCCGGACGCCTGCGTTGACCTGCCGACCTACCCCTTCCAGCACCGGCGGTTCTGGCTGACCGCCACGTCCGGATCGCAACCGTCCCCGGCCGTCCGCGACGGGTCGCGCTACCGCATCGTCTGGCGGCCGATCCCCATGACGGTGGCTCCCGCTCCGCGCGGCACCTGGCTCGTGGTGGTTCCGGCCGGGTACACCGGCCACGAGTGGGTGACCGCGTGTGCGAGCGTCCTCGGCGACGGAGGCGCGGACGTCCGCGTGATCGCCGACGACGGCGGCGAGACCGGCCCGGAGGCGCTCGCGTCGCGGCTGCGCGCCGCGCTCGGCGGCGGCGCCGCGCCGGGCGGGGTGCTGTCGCTGCTGGCGCTCGACGACCGCCCGGACCCGCGTCACCCGGAGATCTCCCGCGGCCTGTCCGCGTCGCTGACGCTGGTGCGGGCCCTGGCCGTCGCCGCGCTCGGCGTCCCGCTGTGGATGCTCACGCGTGGGGCGGTCGGCACCGGCCCCACGGATCCGGTGGAGAATCCCGCCCAGGCGCAGATCTGGGCGCTCGGCCGATCCGTCGCCCTGGAACACCCGCGGATGTGGGGCGGCCTGGTCGACCTCCCGGCCGACACCCGGTGCGCGCATCTGGTGCGTACGGCGCTGACCGCACCGGGGCACGAAGAGGAGATCGCGATACGCCCCGCCGGGCTGTTCGGACGCCGCCTGGCGACCGCGCCGCGGCCCACGTCCGCGGCCGAGCCCTGGCGTCCCCGCGGGACCGTCCTGATCACCGGCGGCACCGGCGGTCTTGGCACGCACGTCGCCCGATGGCTGGCCGCCGCGGGCGCCGAACACCTGGTGCTGGTCAGTCGCCGGGGCCGGTCCGCGCCCGGCGCCGAGGCACTCGAAAAGGAGCTCACCGGGCACGGCGCCGCCGTCACCATCGCCTCCTGCGACGTGGCCGACCGCGCCGCGCTGGCCGATCTGATCGCCACCGTCAACGCCGGACACGGCCCCATCACATCGGTGTTCCACACGGCGGGAGTCGGTCGGCGCGTCCCGATCGCGGAGCTCACGGCGGACGAGCTTGCGGCGGCCTGCTCCAAGGCGGCCGGTGCCGCCAACCTGGACGACCTGCTCGGCGCGACCGCGCTCGACGCCTTCGTGCTGTTCTCCTCGATCGCCGGCACCGGCCTGTGGGCCACCACCGGCCAGGCCGCGTACGCGGCGGCCAACGTCTTCCTCGACGCCCTGGCCGAGCGGCGCCGCGCGCTGGGCCGCTCCGCGACCTCGCTCGCCTGGGGACTGTGGGAGGGCCCGGGAATGGGTGAAGACCCCGCGTTCGCCCGGCACCTCGCACGGCACGGCATCGAGGCGATGCCGCCTGAGAAGGCGATCGCCGCCCTCCAGGCCGCCCTCGACGACGACGAGACCTGCCTGACCGTCGCCGACATCGCCTGGGAGCGGTTCGTGCCGCCGTTCACCGCAGGGCGCACCCGTCCGCTGCTGGACGACCTCGCGGCGGCGCGGGAGGCCCAAAGCAGGGAGACGCCGCGCGCTCCGGCGGACGCGCCGGACCGGACGCCCGGCCCGGGGCTGCGAGAGGAGCTCGCGGCCCTGCCCGCCGCCAGACGGCGCCCGCGGATCCTGCAGGTGGTGCTGGGCCACACGGCGGCGATCTGCGGCGACTCCGCCGACGAGACCGACCCGAACCGGCCGTTCCGCGACCTCGGGTTCGACTCGCTGATGACCGTCGAGCTGCCGGAACGGCTCACCGCCGCCACAGGCTTGGCGCTTCCCCCCACGCTCGCGTACGACCACCCGACGCCGGCCGCGGTCGCCGATCACCTGTACGCCGAGCTCACCGGCGAGCGCGCCCCCGTCACGGGCCCGGCCGGCGCCGCGCCGCCCGTGTCCGAGGACCCCATCGCGATCGTCGCCGTGTCCTGCCGCTATCCGGGCGGCGTGCGCTCCCCGGAGGACCTGTGGGACCTGCTCATGGCCGGCTCCGACGCGGTGTCGGAGTTTCCCGCCGACCGCGGATGGGACCTCGACGGCCTGTACGACCCGGAGAGCGCACGGCCCGGCACGTCGTACACGAACCTCGGCGGCTTCCTCCACGACGCCGGGGAGTTCGATCCCGCCTTCTTCGACATCAGCCCGCGCGAGGCCCTCGCGATGGACCCGCAGCAGCGGCTGCTGCTCACGCTCGCCTGGGAGGCCCTGGAGCGCGCCGGGATCGACCCCGCCACCCTGCGCGACAGCGACACCGGCGTCTTCGTCGGAGCCTCGTCACACCAGTACGGCGGCGACGGCGGGCACGTTCCCGAGGACGTCGCCGGCCACCTGCTGACCGGTACGGCGGCGAGCGTGAACTCCGGCCGCATCGCCTACACCCTCGGCCTGCGCGGACCGGCGCTGACGGTGGACACCGCGTGTTCGTCGTCCCTGGTCGCCCTGCACCTCGCCGTCCGGGCCCTCCGTTCCGGGGAGTGCGGCATGGCGCTGGCCGGCGCGGCCACCGTGATGGCCACCCCCATGGTCTTCACCGAGTTCAGCAGGCAGCGCGGGCTGGCCGCCGACGGCCGGTGCAAGCCGTTCGCCGCCGCCGCCGACGGGACGGCGTGGGGTGAGGGGGCCGCGGTGCTCCTGCTCGAACGGCTGTCCGACGCCACCCGCAACGGCCACCGGATCGTCGGCCTCATCCGCGGCAGCGCCGTCAACCAGGACGGCGCGAGCAACGGGCTGACCGCGCCCAACGGGCCGGCGCAGGAACAGGTGATCGGGCAGGCGCTCGCCGCCGCCGGGCTCGAACCGGCCGAGGTGGACGTCGTGGAGGCGCACGGCACCGGCACCACGCTCGGCGACCCCATCGAGGCCGGGGCGCTGCTCGCCGCGTACGGCCGGGGCCGGGACGCGCGGACGCCGCTGCTGCTGGGATCGGTGAAGTCCAACATCGGGCACACGCAGGCGGCGGCCGGAATGGCCGGCGTCATCAAGCTGGTCATGGCGATGCGGCACGGCACGGTGCCGAAGACCCTGCACATCGACCGGCCCACCCCGCACGTCGACTGGTCCTCGGGGGCGCTCCGCCTGGTGACCGAGCCGACCGCCTGGCCCGGCACGGGCCGGCCGCGCCGCGGCGCGGTGTCGTCGTTCGGCATCAGCGGCACCAACGCCCACGTCGTCATCGAGCAGGCTCCGCAGGAAGGGACGTCCGAGCACGCGTCCGGGACTCGACCCGGCGAACCGGCGCCGATGCCGGTCCCGGTCCCGATTCCTGTGCCGTGGCTCGTCTCGGCGCGGTCCGAGACGGCGTTGCGGGCGCAGGCCGCCCGGCTCCGGAACTTCACCCGGCGTCACCCGGAGCTGTCCCCCGATGACATCGCCCACGCGCTCGTCACCACCCGGCACGCGTTCGAGCACCGCGCCGCCGTCAGCGGCCGGACCCACACGGAGCGCGTCGAGGCGCTCGACCGTCTCGCCGCCGGCGAGGAGCATCCCGGCGTCGTGCGCGGGGTCGCGAAGACGGCGCCGACGGGCTTCCTCTACTCCGGCGAGAGCGCCGGGGAGACCGGTGCCGCGCTCGACCTGCACGACGCGTTCCCCGTGTTCGCCGCCGAGTTCGACGCCGCCTGCGCCGCGCTGGACGTCCATCTGGACGAGCCCCTGCGCGACGTGCTACGCGACGCCCCGGACACGCTCAAGGACGGCCGCTCCGCCCACGCGTACGCCGCGCGGTTCGCGTTCGACGTCGCGCTCACCCGGCTGCTCGGCCACCTCGGACCGGTGCCCGAGTGCGTGCTCGGCATCGGGTGCGGCGCGCCCGCCGCCGCGTACGTCGCCGGAGCCCTGTCCCTTTCCGACGCCGCGGCTCTGGTCACCGCCCTCGGCCGGCTCAGCCGATGGCCCGGCGAGGAGGCGGCGCTCCGCGAGTTCCGCGCGGTCGTGGACGGCATCCGGTTCGGCGAGCCCGCCATATCGATGGTCTCCCCCTCGACCGGCCGGCTCGTCACCGCCGGAGACCTGGCCCTCTCCGAGCACTGGATCCGCGGGGAGGCGACCACGCCCTCCGACGGCGTCCGGCTGCTCACCGAGGCCGGGACCGGCCATGTCATGGTGCTCGGCCCCGCACACGACGCGGTGCGGGGCCTGACCGCCGCGCTGGCGGAGGCGTACTGCCAGGGCCAGGCCGTCGAGTGGCGGAACCTCCTTCCCAGCGGGACGGGCACGCCCGTCGACCTCCCCACGTATGCCTTCGACGATCGCCGGTTCTGGCTGCCGGCCTCCGGCCGCGGCCGCGCCGGCGACGAACCGCCGGCGGCCGAGCGCCACCCCCTGGCCGGCCAGGCCATCGAACTCGACGACGGCGGCATGCTGTTCACCGGCGGCATCTCGGCGCGTACGCAGCCGTGGCTCGCGGACCACGAGGTGCATGGTCACGTCGTCGTGCCGGGTGTGACGTTCCTGGAGCTCGCCGCGTGGGCGGCCCGGCAGACCGGCTGCGCCGAGGTCGTCGAGCTGACCCACAAGGCACCGCTGATCGTCCCGCCGGACGGCAGGATCGAGCTCCAGCTGCGGACCGGGCCCGCCGACCCGGCCGGGCGGCGGGAGTTCTCCCTGCGGTGCAGAAGCGCGACCGCCTCACGCGGGCGTCCCTGGTCGCAACTGGCCACCGGCGTCCTCGGGCCTGCCCGGACCTCCGGCGTCCCGGCACGGCGCGCCAAGGACGCGGCGACGGGTCGGGGCGGCGTCCCCGACGGCGCGATCCCGATCGAGGTCGGCGACTTCTACCAGCGGTTCAACGCCCGCGGCCACTACGGCTGGGGTCCGGTGTTCCAGAACCTGCGCGCCGCCTTCCGGCACGGCGACGATCTCTACGCGGAGCTCCGGCTGCCGGAGGACCCGCGCCTTCGCTCCGGCCTGTTCGACCTGCATCCGGCCCTCCTGGACGCGGTGATGCACGGGCTGGGCCTCGACGGCGCGCCGGAGCCGCTCATCGACCTGATCACCGACGGCGGAGACGGCACCCCGAGGCCGCGCATCCCATTCATCTGGAACGGGGTCGCCATATCCGGGAACGGCGCGCGCGAGCTGCTGGTGCGCGTCTCGCCCGCCGGCCCGGGCGCGGTGTCGATCACCGCGTGGGACGAGACCGGCCGCCCGGCGGTCGTCGTCGAGTCGCTGGTCATGCTGCCCGTCTCGCCGAAGCAGCTCGGAAGCTCGTCCGGCCGCCGAGCGGCGTTGCACCGCATCGCCTGGCAGGCCGCCGAGCCGCCGCGCGGCCGATCGCGCCCTGTCGTCACGGTGCCCGGTGGCGACCCGTCCGCCGCGCGGGCGGCGATCGCGGCGCAGGCGGAGCCGCCGGCCGGCGTGGTCGTACCGCTGCCGCCGGACGACATGACGCCCGCCGCCGCCCGCCGCGCCACCCGCCGCACGCTGGAAATCGCCCAGCGGTGGCTCTCCGACGACACCGTCGCCGGCGTCCGGCTGGTCTTCGTCACGCGGCACGCGGTCGCCGCCCTCCCCACCGACCCGGTCGAGGACCTCGCCAACGCCGCGTCCTGGGGCCTGATCCGCTCGGCCCAGGCCGAGCATCCGGGCCGGTTCACGCTCGTCGACGTCGACGGGGCGCCCGAGTCGGAGGACGCGATCGCGGAGGCGGTGGCCACCGGTGCGCCGCAGGTCGCCGTACGCAACGGAATCCTCCACCTGCCGGAGCCGGCACAGGTGTCGCTCATCACGGGCCGGACCGGCCGGCACCTCGATCCGGGCGGCACCGTGCTCGTCTCCGGGGGCACCGGCGGCCTTGGCGCGCTGTTCGCCCGGCACCTCGTCACCGAGCACGGCGTGCGCCACCTGATCCTGGCGAGCCGCCGGGGTGACGCCGCGAAGGGTGCCGGCGCGCTCGTCGCCGAACTGGCCGCCCACGGCGCCGAGGTCAGGGTCGTCGCCTGCGACGTCGCCGACCGCGCCGCCGTGGAGGCCCTGCTCGCCGCGGTCCCGGAGGATCACCCGCTCACCGCGGTCGTCCACGCCGCCGGCGTGCTCGACGACGCCGTGGTCACCGCGCTCTCCTCGGAGCAGGTCGACGCCGTCATGCGGCCGAAGGCCGACGGCGCGTGGCATCTCCACGAGCTCACCCGCACACTCGACCTGGACGCCTTCGTGCTGTTCTCCTCCGTGGCGGGCGTGCTCGGCACCGCGGGTCAGGCGAACTACGCGGCGGCCAACGGTTTTCTCGACGCCCTCGCCCACCACCGCCGCTCCCTCGGGCTGCCCGCGACGTCACTCGCGTGGGGGCTGTGGGACGCCGACGGCATGGGCGGCGGCCTCGGGCAGGCCGATCTCGAACGGATGCGGCGCGCCGGGATCAGGCCGATGCCGGCCGAAGACGGGCTGGGCCTGTTCGACGACGCCCTCACGGTGGCCGAGCCGCTGCTCATGCCGGCCGATCTGGACCTCGCGGCGGCACGCGCCGGAGGGGAGGCCACGCGGGACGCCGCGGCCTCGCCGATGCCGTCCGGCCTGTCGCCGGACGAACGCGACGCGTTCCTCCTCGACCTGGTCGTCGGGCACGTCGCCGAGGTCAGCGGCCATTCCGCCGAAGCGATCGAGCCGGACGCCACCCTGTTCGAGCTCGGCCTCGACTCGCTCATGATCGTGGAATTGCGCAACCGCCTGGCGTCCGCCAGCGGGCTGGCCCTGCCGGCGAACGTCGCGTTCGACCATCCGACACCTGCGGCTCTGGTCGATCACCTGCGCGACCGGCTGCCCGGGGAGCGCCGGCCGGTGGACGCGTGACGTCACGACAACGGCGCGTCCAGGCACACGTCGGTTTCGGGCACGGGGTAGTGGAACCAGCCGCGTTCCGCCGCCTGTGCCCCGGCCTGGAACCGGCTGCGGGCGCCCAGCCGGTTCATCAGGTCGGCCGTGATCCGGCGGCACGTCCTGATGGAGATCCCGAGTTTGCGCGCGACCACCTCGTCGGTGTGCCCCTCGTACAGGAACCTCAGCAGTTCGCGCTCCTGGCCGGTGAGGCCGTGGCGGTCGCGCGCCCGGGGCGCGCCGAAGTCCCGGCCGCGTTCCCACAGCAGGTCGAACAGCGTGCGCATCGCCACGACGATGCCCGCGCCGCGGACCAGGACCGCGCCCAGCGCGGTGCGCTCCGAGTCGACCGGGACCATCGCCACCTCCCGGTCCACGATGATCATCCGGATGGGCAGCACCGGAACGGTGCGCACCCGGGCGCCGAGCCGGATGAGCCGGTGAGCGTACCCCGACGTGGCCGGATCCCGATCGATCGTGTCGAGGCAGAGGGTGCGCACGTCCACTCCGCGTTCCAGCATCTGCGTGTCCGCCGACCGGCTCGCCGTCATGCCCTCGGCGGACTGCGCGCCGATCGGCATCAGGGACAGGAACTCGTGGCGCGCGTCACGCGCCAGTTGCACCGACCGCTCACGGACCGCGTCGATGTCCGCGAGGCGTTCGAGGACGTCGCCGGACGCGTGCCGCGTGATCGCATACTCGGCCGCCAGCACGGCGATCGCCGCCCGGCTCTCCGCGATCTGGTTCTGCTGCCGGACCAGCTCGGCCTCTTGGTGTTTGACGAGGGCTTCCAAGGCGATTTCCGGGCTCACCGGGCACAACGCCCCCGGGCTATCCCGCGACGGCCGCAACAGCGAGAGCCGTCGCAGACAGTCCAGCGCGGCCCGGACGTCATCCTCGTCCAGGTCCAGCCGCAGCGCCAGGTCGGCGACCGTGCTGTCGGGCTCGGCCAGGATGGTGAGGTAAACCGATTCGCTGGTCGCGTCCAAACCGAAACCCTGCAACACGCTATTACGGCAATGCCTGCGAATCCACATGCCATTTCCCTCGTACACCGCCGGCAGATCGCTGTACCGCGTCACATGGCAGTTATCCGGCACAGAAGGCCGCGGCAGCCTGCCGGACACCCGTCATATTAAGGCTGGCCCGCCGACCCGTCTCCGCGGCTCCGGTTGCCATCTGCTTTGGCAACCGGAGCATGTCGGCGGACTTGTGGACCGGTCCCACACCACGTCGCCGCACCCTTACGGAGCGTGGACGCGCGGGCGGCGGCGCCACTTTCACGACGCAGGCCAAAGCAGGCGGCTGACAACAACCTGCCAGGACATTTCTTGCCACTCAGCGGCCACTGACATTCCGCGGACAATTCTGTAAACATTGTGGGAGCGCTCCCACAACCCCTCCGATCGTTTCACAACCGTGCCCGAAATCCGGTTAGCAAGCACCGCGACAAGAGTGCGAGGCCATTGAGTGACAGAAATGAGTGCGCTGTCAGGGTGGTATCCGGCACCCGAAAACACGACCGCTGCGGCGCCGAATCGATGTCGGTCGGCGGGTCCGCTCATCGGACGGGAGGCACAACACCGGGAGATCGAAGCGGCCGTTTCCCGCTTGTCGGAGGGCCGCTCCGCTCTCGTCGAAATCAGCGGAGATCCCGGAATCGGCAAGACCGCGGTGCTCGCCGAGGTGACCCGCATCGCACAGGCGGCGGGAGCCGCCGTGTTCACCGGACGGCCGCACCCGGCCGACGGCGATCTGGCGTTCGGAGCGATCGTCGACGCTCTGGACGGTCCGCTCTCCGCCACCATGCGGAGCGTACGGCCAGAGGGGCTGACGACGGTCCACGGGGACGTGCTGGCGGCTGTCTTTCCCTCCCTTGCCGCGGGCGGCTGCGCGCCGCCGGAGGCCGCCGCGCCCCGCCGCGCCGGCCACGCCGTACGCATGCTCCTGGAGACTCTCGCCGCGTCGCGGCCGATCGCCCTCGTCCTCGACGATCTGCATCACGCCGACGCGGGCACCATCGACGTGGTGTCGCGGCTGCTGTCCACGCCGCCGCGCGCCCCTGTGCTCCTGGCCTTCGCGCACCGGCCCCGGCAGGCGTCCCCGCGGCTGCGCGCCGCCGCGGACACGGCGCGGGAGCTCACCCGTCTGCACCTGGAACCGCTGGCGGAGAGCGACGCCCTCGCGCTGATCGACGAGGACCTGCCCGTGCGATGGCGCAGGGATCTGTACCGCGCGAGCGAGGGCAATCCGGGTTATCTCGCGGCCCTGACCGATCTGCTGGACGGCGGCCCGCCCGGCATCGACGAGGCCGACATCGCCCCGGTGCCGCCGTGGTTCGCCTCGGGCGTGACCGCCGAGGTCGCCCGCCTGTCGGACACGAGCAGGCTGGTCGTCGCCGCGTGTTCGGTGCTCGGCGATCCTCTCACCGTGCCGTTGGTGGCCGCGGTCGCCGAGCTCGACGAGGACGACGCCTATCCTGCCATCGACGAGATCGCCTCCCACGACCTCATCCGTCTCGTGGCGGGCACCGGACGTTTCGGGTTCCGGCACCCACTGGTGCGCCGCGCCGTCTACCACGGCGTGAGCCCCGGCTGGCGGCTCGCCGCGCACGCACGGGTGGCCCGCCTGCTGACCGGCGGCCGGACGCCCGCCGTCGCCACCGGGATGCCCGCCGAGATGCCCGCCGGGATGCCCGTCGAGAGGGCGGTCGAGAGGGCG
>Ga0164243_10012276_pt1 | contig 12144 bp, 10 predicted proteins | sample OricompcompostOP_FD_108781 | JGI IMG/M metagenome (GOLD analysis project Ga0164243, IMG submission 108781) | Organic Plus compost microbial communities from Emeryville, California, USA - Original compost - Organic plus compost (OP) | ecosystem: Engineered > Solid waste > Mixed feedstock >...
CATCCAATACAGAAACGTATCGTACTCGATGTGTCAACCATGCTCTACTCCCTGGGGCGCTGGTGCTATCGCCACTACCGCCGAGTCTTCGCCGCCTGGATCGCGGTCATCATCGCGTTGGGCGTCCTGGCCGCGGCTGTCGGCGAGGGGCCGCGCAACGACTTCACGATCCCCGGGACCGAATCGCAGGAGGCCATCGACCACCTGGCCCGCACCTTCCCCGAGGTCAGCGGCGCAGGAGCCGTCCTGGTCGTCGTCGCGCCGAACGGACAGCAGGTCGACACCCCGCAGACCCGACGCCTCGTCGAGGATCTGGTGGCCGAGGTCGAGGAACTGCCCGGAGTCGCGGACGTCATGTCCCCGTTCGACCAGAACAATCCGATCGGCCTGGCCGCCGACGGCCGAGCCGCCCAGGTCCTGGTCTCATACGACCGCCCGCTCGAACAGGTCGACGACGATGCCAAGGACGATCTGTCCGCGGCCTCCGCACCACTGGACGACGCCGGCTACACGACCGCGTGGGGTGGCGACGTCTTCACCGTCGTGGGCATGCAGTTGTCGATCATCGAACTCTTCGGCCTGATCCTGGCGTTCACCGTCCTGTACCTGATGTTCCGGTCACTGCGTGCGGCCGTCATCCCGATCGTCACCGCGATGGCCGGAGTCATGGTCAGCGTCGCGCTGATCTGGATCGTCACCGGCTTCATCGCGGTCGACAGCACCGCTCCCCTCATGGCACTGATGGTCGGATCGGCCGTCGGCATCGACTACGCCCTGTTCATCGTGTCCCGCCAGCGCGAACAACTCTTCGAGGGTGTCGAGCCCGAGGAGGCCGCGGCCCGTTCGGTCGCGACGTCCGGATCGGCCGTCGTGTTCGCCGGCATCACGGTGGTCATCGCGCTGGCCGGCCTGGCGATCGCGCGGATCCCGTTCCTGACCATCATCGGCCTGTGCGCGGCCACCGCTGTCGTGATCTCAGTCGTCGTCGCACTGACCCTGCTGCCGGCGCTGCTCGGGCGCGGCGGCGCGCGGCTCAAGCCCACGACCGACGACCCGCCCGGTGCATTCTCGCGCCGCTGGGTCAAGGCCGTGATCAGGTTCCCGAAGTCGGCCATCGCCATCATCGTCGTCGGCCTGGCGATCGTGGCCATCCCCAGTCAGGACCTGCGTCTGGCGCTGCCCACCAACGGCTCGGCACCCCACGACAGCAGTCAGCGGATGGCCTACGACCTGATCGATGAACATTTCGGCGACGGATTCAACGGCCCACTGCTCGTCACGGCCGACATCATCACCTCCACCGATCCGATCGGTCTGGTCGACGGCATCAAGAACGACATCCAAGCACTTCCCGGCGTCGAGGCCATCGGCCTGGCGACGCCGAACCGGACCGCCGACACCGCGATCTGGCAGGTGATCCCCACGTCCGGACCTTCCGACGAGGCAACGCACGACCTGGTCGACCAGATCCGTCAGATGCGGTCGCAGTGGCAGAGCGAATACGGCGTCACCGTCAAGATCACGGGTCTGACTGCCGGCGGCATCGACATCTCGGACCGGCTGACCAAGGCGCTGTTGCCGTTCGGCATCGCGGTCGTCGGCCTGTCCGTCCTGCTGCTGATGATCGTATTCCGCACCATCATCGTCCCGTTGAAGGCGACCCTCGGATTCATCCTGTCCACCGGGGCCGCGATCGGCGCCGTCGTCGCGGTGTTCCAGTGGGGCTGGCTCCGCTCCGCGGTGAACCTGGACGAGTCCGGGCCCTTGATGAGTTTCCTGCCGATCATGGTGATCGCGATCCTGTTCGGGCTGTCGATGGACTACGAGGTCTTCCTGATGTCGCGGATGAAGGAGGAGTACGCCCGGTTCGGCAATCCGCGCCAGGCCATCGTCGACGGCTTCGTCGGCAGTTCACGGGTCGTCACCGCTGCCGCCGTGATCATGCTGGCGGTGTTCGCCGCCTTCGTCCCCGAAGGTGACATCGCGGTCCGGTCGATCTCGTTCGCCCTGGCGATCGGCGTGTTCGTCGACGCGTTCTTGATCCGTATGCTGTTCGCGCCTGCGGTGCTGGAACTGTTCGGCGCCCAGTCGTGGGCCCTGCCCAAGCGACTCGAGAAACTCCTCCCCCATCTGGACGTCGAGGGCGAGGCGTTGCACCAACGGGTCGATCTGCAGTCCTGGCCGAGCCCGAACTCGACCGCCGCCATCACCGCCGCCGGGCTGACCGCCGAAACATCTGCGGGACCGGTCTACAACGACGTGACCGTCTCGCTTCCCGCTGGCGAATGGCTCGTGGTCCACGGCCCGAGCGGCGCGGGCAAGACCGCGCTGCTGCTGACGATCGCCGGGCGCATGGGATTCACCACCGGTCGCCTGCGCGTGGCCGGGCACCTGCTCCCACAGGAGGCTCGCGCCGCACGCAAGGACGTCGCCCTGGGTGAGTTCCGGTCCATCAACGAGCTCGAGGACAATCTGAGCGTCGATCAACACATCGCCGAGCGACTGTCGATCAAGCGTTTCGGCCTGTGGGTCAGCCGATCCAAGGTCACGCCGGTCCGCGATCTGTGGAACGACGCCCTCGCATCGGCGTGGGCGGACGCAGGGATGCCGCACGAGCCCATCTCGGGATCGACCCTCGTCGACTCGCTCACACCGGTGCAGCGTTCGACGCTGGCCGTCTCCCTGGCCCTGCTCGACGATCCCACGATCGTGGTGGTCGACGACGTCGACGCTGTCCGCTCCCACGAGAACATCCACCTGCTGTGGTCCGCTTTCCACCACCTGCTCGCCGACAGCGGAATCGCTCTCGTGGCCAGCGTGCAGTCGGCGTCGTCCGCGCCACCGGCCGCGTATGGAGCGCACCTGCTCGAACTCGACACCGCACGCACCCTCAACGAGTTGATGCTCTGATGATCCCTTCTCCAACCCTCCCCTGGTACGAACTGGCGCGGTTCCGTCGCAGCCGGCTGACCCGGATCGCCCTGGTGGCGGTCTCGGTCGTGCCGCTGCTGTACGGCGCGCTGTACATCTGGGCCAACATCGATCCCACAGGCCACCTGGACCGTGTCGACGCCGCGATCGTCAACTCCGACGAGATGGTCGAGATCACCGACCGCGACGGGAACACCCAGCCCGTGGCGATCGGCCGCCAACTGGCAGGCAATCTGATCGGCAACGACGACAAGAACAACTACGACTGGCACCTGACGGACTCCCGCGACGCCGCGCAGGGCCTGGCCGACGGTCGCTACAAAGCAGTCCTGTACATCCCCGAGAACCTGTCGAAGGCGGCGACCTCGACGTCGGGCGACCCGGCCGAGGCGATCCAGGGCAAGTTGGACCTACAGACCAACGACGCCGTCAACTACATCAACGGCACCATCGCGCACACGATCCTCGGCGCCGCCAAGGACGCCTTGAACGCCCAGGTCACCGAGACGTATCTGGACAACATCTACCTGGGCTTCTCCGACATCCGGCTCGCCCTGGACGAAGCAGCCGATGGTGCACGCCAACTCGGCGACGGCGCCACCGACCTCGCAGACGGCGCCGAGCAACTCGACAAGGGCGCAGACCAACTGGCCGGTGGACTCTCGACCCTGAAGTCGCGGACGGCATCGTTGCCCGGTGACACCCGCAGACTGGCCGACGGTGCGCGACAGGTCGCCGACGGCACGAGTCAACTCAACAGCACGGTCCAACAGGTCACCCAGGCGATCCTCGACGCGACGTCGAACGCGAACGAGGACATCGATGCGCTGGCGGCGCAGCTCGATCAGATCGCCGACGCCTGCGAGGCCGATCCGCCCGCGGGAGTCGACTGTTCGGTACTGCGCGACGCGGCCGGTCGCGCCGACGAGCTGAAGGCCGCCGTCGGCGGAGTGCGCGGCGAGATCGAGACCGTTCGGTCCCAGACCCAGCAGTTGGCCGACGGTGCCGATCAGGTCGCGGACGGCAACCAGGCGTTGGCCGACGGCATGCCCGCCCTGGCGAACGGCATCGGACAAGCGTCGGACGGCGCCTCCCAGCTCGCGTCGGGAACCGGCGACCTGACCGACGGCGCCCGCCAGTTGGCCGATGGTGCGTACCAGTTGCAGTCGGGCCTGACCGACGGCAGCAAGGACGTCCCCGACTACGACGAGGATGAGCGCGAACAACTGGCCAAGACCGCCGCCACTCCGGTCCAGGACGCCGCCGAGCGGCTCAACGCGGTCGACGGCTACGGCACGGCCCTCGCCCCGTACTTCATGGCGTTGGCACTGTGGGTCGGCGCGATGGCCATCTACCTGCTGCTACGACCGCTCTCGGCCCGCGCGATCGCATCGACCGCCGGATCGGTGCGCACGGCCCTGGCCGGGCTCGCGCCGGGTCTTGCGATCTCCGCCGTGCAGGCGCTGCTGCTGGTCGGCGTCGTGGTCGGCGTCCTGAACGTGCACGCCGAACGCCCCGTCCTGATGATCGCCACGGCGCTCGCGGCCGGGATCGTGTTCACCGCGCTGAACCAGATGTTCATCGCCCTGTTCGGTGCCGCCGGACGCTTCCTCGCGATCGTGTTCGTCTGCCTGCAACTGACGTCGGCCGGCGGCACGTACCCGATCGAGACATCACCGGGGTTCTTCAACCTGCTGCACTCATTGATGCCGATGACCTACGTCGTGGACCTGTTCCGCGCCGCGACGGCGGGCGGAGGCCATGCCGTGACGCAGGACTTCGCGGTGCTCGCGGTCTTCACGCTCGCAGCACTGGCCGTGACCTCACTCGCGGCCTACCGTCGCCAACGGGTCACGCTCAGCCGACTCCACCCGACCCTGGTGGTCTAGACCCAGCTGAGCTCAGCGGGCGCAGGCGGGTGCGTCGGCGACCGGAAGTGGGGGCGGGACGCCGATCGACGGCATACCCAGCGAAACGCCCGGTGTCGCGACCTCGGTGCGACCCTGGCGCTTCTCCCACGCATCACCGGCAGCCGTGCGGCGATAGGACAGCGGGGCGTCGTCGCTGACCAGATGGTGCGGGGCACCGTGCGTGATACGCACCTGCACCAGATCGCCGGGGCGTACCTCGTCACTACCGGGGACGAAATGCACCAGTCGGTTGTCACGGGCTCGGCCGGTCATCCGCTGTGTCGCGGCATCCTTACGACCGCCCGCGTGAGCCTTGTCCGCGACGAGCAACTCGACCACAGTCCCCTCAAGTTTCTGGTTCTCCTCGAATGAGATCTCGTCGAGCAGGGCCGCCAGCCGTTCGTACCGCTCCTGTACGACGGCCTTCGGCAGCTGATCGGGCAGCTCGGCGGCCGGGGTCCCCGGACGCTGCGAATACTGGAACGTGAACGCACTGGTGAACCGGGCCCGACGGACAACGTCCATCGTCTGCTCGAAGTCGTCGTCGGTCTCCCCGGGAAAACCCACGATGATGTCAGTCGTGATGGCCGCGTCCGGCATGGCGTCGCGCACCCGCTCCAGAATGCCCAGGTACTTGTCCCGCCGATACGAACGACGCATCGCCTTCAGCACACGATCAGAACCTGACTGCAACGGCATATGCAACTGCGGCATCACATTGGGGGTCTGGGCCATCGCGGCGATCACATCGTCGGTGAAGTCCTTGGGGTGGGGGCTGGTGAAGCGCACCCGCTCCAGCCCTTCGATCTCGCCGCAGGCGCGCAGCAGTTTGGCGAACGCTCCCCGGTCACCGAACTCGACACCGTAGGAGTTGACGTTCTGACCCAACAGCGTGACCTCGACGACGCCGTCGGCGACCAACGCCTCGACCTCGGCCAGGATGTCGCCGGGACGCCGGTCCTTCTCCTTGCCACGCAGACTCGGCACGATGCAGAACGTGCACGTGTTGTTGCAGCCGACGCTGATCGACACCCAGGCGGCGAACACCGAATCACGCTTGGTGGGCAGCGTCGACGGAAAAACCTCCAGCGACTCCAGGATCTCGACCTGGGCCTCCTGCTCGATGCGTGCGCGTTCCAGCAACACCGGCAGGGAACCGATGTTGTGCGTGCCGAACACGACGTCGACCCACGGAGCCTTCTTCGTGATGGTGTCGCGGTCCTTCTGCGCCAGACAGCCGCCGACCGCGATCTGCAGATCGGGTTTCTCGGCCTTGAGCTTGGCCATGTGGCCGAGATTGCCGTACAACTTGTTGTCGGCGTTCTCGCGGACCGCACACGTGTTGAACACCACCAGATCGGGCGTCTCGTCACCGGCCCGCTCGAAGCCGGCGGTCTCCAGCAGCCCCGACAGCCGTTCGCTGTCGTGCACGTTCATCTGGCACCCGAAGGTGCGCACCTCATAGGTCCTGGTGGTGTGGTCGGTCATCGCCGCACCAGGATATCGGTGCGGCGACGACCCACCTATTCGTCCTCGAAGCGGGTGCGCTGGGTCATGTCGCTTATTCTTCCGCCGACCCGTTCCATCCCGTGCGTCGTCGGCTCGCCGGGGTTCGCATCACCCTGGACGAGGTTCGGGGCCGTGGTCAGAACCGGTCCGGCCGTCATGCCCTTCGACCGGATCTTCTTCTCGACCCGCGAAGCCACCATCGTCAGCAGATAGTTCAACAGCACGAAGATGCATCCGATGACGACGTACGCCGGCACGGTGTTGGAATACCGGGAACCGATCTGCGAGGCCGTGTTCAGCAGATCCGGGTACGTGATCTGCACACCCAGGGCGGTGTCCTTCAAGATCACGACGAACTGGCTGATCAACGCCGGCAGCATCGCGGTCAACGCCTGGGGCAACAACACGGTGCGCAGCGTGTTGCTCTCGGACAGGCCGATCGACAGACCGGCCTCCCGCTGGCCACTCGGCAACGAGAACACACCCGAACGCACCAGTTCGGCGATGACCGAGCCGTTGTAGAGGGTCAGCGCGAGGACCACCGCGGCTAGCGACGACGTGCTGGCACTGGGAAACTCGTGCGGCCCGAAGTAGCCGAAGAACAGGAAGATCATCATCAGCAGCACGGGGACGGAACGGAAGAACTCGACCACCGCGCCCGACACGAATCGGATCACCAGGTTCGACGACAGCCGCCCCATGCCGAACACGATGCCGAAGATCGCCGCCAACACGACCGACAACGCAGCGGCCTTGAGCGTGTTGATCAGGCCGGCCAGGAGATACTCACGCCACAGTTCACCGTCGGTCAGGAACGGCTTCCACAACGAGCCGTCGAGCTGACCGGCGTCCTTCATCTTGGCCAGCGCCAGCCACGCAACGCCCGCGGCCAACACCATGCCGAGCACCGTGAGGATCCGGTGCCGCACCCGCGCCTTGGGTCCGGGCGCGTCGAAGAGCAGGTTCGGTGCGCTCATCGTTTGACCGCCATCTTCTGGGAGAGCCGCGTGAACAGCACTCCGATCGGGAGGGTGAGGATCACGAAACCGATCGCGAAGATCCCGAACGTCGCCAACGAGGCGCCTTCGTTCTCGGTCACCACCTGCAGCATGCCGGCCGCTTCCGGTTTCGTGGTACCGAGGATCACCGCCGCGACCGTCGTGTTCTTGATCAGCGCGATCAGGGTCGAGCCGAGCGGCGCGATCGCCCCGCGGAACGCCTGCGGCAACAGCACCTCGCGCATCGATTGACCGAATGTCAGGCCGATCGCCCTGGCCGCCTCTGCCTGACCGGCCGGGATCGTGTTGACGCCCGACCGCAGAGCCTCGGCCACGAACCCCGCGTGATACACCGACAGGGCGATGACGGCCCACCGATAGGCGTTGGTCGACAGGTTGTCGCTGAGCGTGAGCCCGAGGATGAACGCCATCCCGGCGACGCTGAAGAACATCAGCAGCGTCAACGGCGTGTTCCGGAAGACGTTGACGTACGCGGCACCCAGGATGCGCAACACGCCCACCGGGGAGACCCGCATGACGGCAACGATCGTGCCGATCACCAGCGCGCCGACAGCACCCAGCAACGACAACTGGATGGTGACCCAGAAGGCACCGATGATGTCGTAGTTCTCGAACAGGTCACCCACGGGGTGGCTCCTCCTCCTCGGCGGTCAGGTGGGCGTCGGGGGTACCGCGCCTGCGGTACCCCCGACGTCGAGGTCAGGCGCAGGCCGCCGGAGTGGGCGGGTTGCCTTCGCCGGGCGTGAAGCCCGATTCACCGAAGTTCGCCGCAACGAGCTTCTCCCACGTGCCGTCGTCGATCATGGACGTGATCGCGTCGGTGACCTTGGTGCACATCTCACTGTCACCCTTCTTGAGGCCGACGCCGTAGTTCTCCTCCGAGAACGGCTGGCCGACGACCTTCAGCTTGCCCTTGTAGGACTCCTGGCTGGCGTAGCCGGCCAGAATCGTGTCATCGGTCGTCAGCGCGTCGATGGCACCGGAGACGAGCGCCGGCAGGCACTCGGAGTACGTCTTGAACTCCTGCAGGTTGACGCCCGCGACCTTGTCCTTCACGTTCTGCGCCGAGGTCGATCCGCTGACCGAGCACAGCTTCTTGCCGTCGAGATCGTCGACGCTCTTGATCGAGGAGTCGTCGGCACGAATCAGCAGGTCCTGGCCGGCGATGAAGTACGGTCCGGCGAAGCCGACCTTCTCCTTGCGTTCATCGGTGATCGAGTACGTCGCCACGATCATGTCGACCTGGCCGGTCTCGAGCATCGTCTCGCGCTGCGGGCTGGGCGCCTGGACCCACTTGATGTCGCCCTCGTCGTAACCCATCTTCTCGGCGATGTAGGTGGCGACGTCGACGTCGAATCCGGTGTACTTGCTGCCTTCCTTCAGGCCGAGACCGGGCTGGTCGAACTTGATACCGATCTTGATCGTGTCTCCTCCGCCGCTGTCTCCGCCGTCGTCATCGGAGCCGCATGCGGTGAGCGCGAATGCGACCGACACTGCCATCGCAACTGCCGCGATCCGTCGTGCCTTCATAGATTTCCTCCTACTGCTGATGTGTTGATCTGGGGCTGACTGGTGGGATGTCAGTGGGTCAAGATCTTGCTCAGGAAGTCCTTGGCCCGGTCGGACTGGGGATTGGTGAAGAACTCCTCCGGCGTGGCCTGTTCGACGATCTGACCGTCGGCCAGGAACACGACCCGGTTCGCCACCTTGCGGGCGAAGCCCATCTCGTGGGTAACGACGACCATGGTCATGCCTTCATGGGCCAGTTCGACCATGACATCGAGAACTTCGTTGATCATCTCGGGATCGAGCGCCGACGTCGGCTCGTCGAACAGCATGACCTTGGGGTGCATCGCCAACGAGCGCGCGATGGCGACACGCTGCTGCTGACCGCCGGACAACTGGGCCGGGATCTTCGCCGACTGGTGAGCCACGCCCACCCGCTCGAGCAGCTCCATGGCCTCCTTCTCGGCCGCGGACTTGCTCAGTTTGCGGACCTTGATGGGCCCGAGTGTCACGTTCTCGAGGATCGTCTTGTGGGCGAACAGGTTGAACGACTGGAACACCATCCCGACGTCCGCCCTCAACTCGGCCAGCGCCTTGCCCTCCTGGGGCAGCGTCTTGCCGTCGATCGTGATCGTCCCGGTGTCGATGGTCTCCAAGCGGTTGATCGTCCGGCACAGCGTGGACTTGCCCGAACCGGACGGACCGATGAGGATCACGACTTCGCCGTGGCCGACCTCCAGATCGATGTCGCGGAGGACATGCAGATCGCCGAAGTGCTTGTTGACGTCCTTCATCACCACGATTGGTTCCGTCATGGCCCAAGAACATACGCCACAAACGGTCCACACGGGCGAGAACTTTTCGCTCCGTAGCCCAAATGTAGTGAGGCCGATCGTCGCCGAATCGGCGTCCTGGCCGGAATCACCGGGCGTGACGCAGGCCACAGCGGCCCGCGAACGGTTCGGAGAACGGTGCCGTGTCGGCGTGTGGCGAGTACGCGATCGGCACCGGTACCGTGGTGCGGTGCCGCAAGTCGTCGCCGACACCTGGGCCCCTGTGACCCCTGGGACCGCGTTCGCGGTGTCCCAGACGACCGGCGAGGTGCGGCTGCGCTGGGATCGCTTCATCCGTCGCCAGCAGTTGATCGGTACCGACCAGCCCGGCAAGGGCGTGCAGACGCTCACCCACTCGCGCATCGGGCCGAAGATGATCAGTCAGTACGTGTCGTATCGTCCGCCGACCTCGGTCGGGATGACCATGGTGAAGGGCCCGTGGTTCTTCGCGACGTTCGGTGGCGGTTGGCGCTTCACCCCGGAGACGCGCGATGGCATCGACGGGTGCCGCGCGACGTGGAAGTACACGTACACGATCCGTCCGGGATGGCTGCGGTTCATCGCAGAACCGATCGGCCAGTGGTTGTTGGGGCGCGAGATCCGTGCTCGGATCGCCGGATGGGCCGACGGGTGCCAGGACCCCGTGGTCCTGGCTGCCGTCACTTCTTCGCAGTGACCCACAGGTGGATCGTGCCCTGCACGGTGACCGTGCCGTCCTTCGTGACCGCTTTGACGGCGACCGGCACATCGGGCGCGCCGTTCCAGTCGGCCTCGGTGGTCTGGGCCGTGCACGTCAGATCCGAGTCGGACTTGGCCAGGTACTCCACGTCCATGCCCTTGGGCAGCCAGCGCATGTCCCGCGGACAGGTGGCCTCAGCCAGCAGACCCATGGCCGCCTCCAGGCCGTTGCAGGCCGCGATGGCGTGCACCGTGCCGATGTGGTTCTTGGTCGAACGGCGCAGCGGTACGACGACCTCACCGCGGTGCGGCGCCATCTCCTTGACCGCGATGTGCGCCGAGGCGAAGTACGGCGCCTTCTTCGCATACGCGATCGAGAACAGCCGCTTGCCCTGCGGCAGTGCGGTCACCTTCTTGTACAGGTCATAGGTCGAGGCCATAGAAATATGTTACTTGCAGGTAACCAATCTGACCAGCGATTACATGGATTCGATCGGATCGACCTCGGCGCCGAGCTCGGCGCGCACGACGTCGTACGCCAGGCCCGGCGAGTACCCCTTACGTGCCAGCATGCCGACCAGCCGCCTGGTGCGCACCTGCAGATCGAGCCCTGACGTGGCGCGCAGTTTGCCCTGCACCAATCGGTGCGCTGCCTGCCGTTCGGCGTCGGGATCGATCTCGGCCAGCGCCTCACGGGCGATCTCGTCGTCGATGCCCTTCTGCTTCAGTTCCATGGCCAGGGCTCGGGAGGCCAGCCCTTTGCCGCGCTGGCGGCCCTCGATCCACGACCGCGCGAACGCGGCGTCGTCGATCAGGCCCGCGGACTCGAACCGGTCGAGCACCTGCGTGGCGATCTCGGCAGGCACTCGTCGCTTGGCGAGTGCCTGCTCGAGATCGGACCGGCTCCGTGGCCTCTCGGCCAGCCGGTCGTAGACGACCTTCTTGGCCGCGGCGTAGACCGCGGCGGGATCGTCCCCGTCCGAATCAGCGCTGACCGGATCGGACATCGTCAGAAGTCGATATCCGTCGGCGTCTCGCCGCCGACCGCGATGGCCGGGTCGTCATCGGCCTGCTCGGCCGCGTCGACCCCGATGCCCAGATGCGCCTTGATGCGCGCATCGAGCTCATCGGCCAGATCGGGGTTGTCGCGCAGGAACTGCCGCGCGTTCTCCTTGCCCTGGCCCAGCTGGTCGCCCTCGTAGGTGTACCAGGCGCCGGCCTTGCGGACGAAGCCGGCGTCGACGCCGACATCGATCAGACTGCCCTCACGACTGACGCCCTGGCCGTACATGATGTCGAACTCGGCGATCTTGAACGGCGGAGCCAACTTGTTCTTGACGACCTTGACCTTGGTGCGGTTACCCACCATGTCGGTGCCGTCCTTGAGCGTTTCGATACGGCGGACGTCGAGGCGGATCGAGGCGTAGAACTTCAGCGCCTTGCCGCCCGTGGTGGTCTCGGGCGAGCCGAACATGACGCCGATCTTCTCGCGCAACTGGTTGATGAAGACCGCCGTGGTGCCCGAACCGTTGATGGCACCGGTCATCTTGCGCAGCGCCTGACTCATCAGGCGGGCCTGCAGACCGACGTGGCTGTCGCCCATCTCGCCGTCGATCTCGGCGCGCGGTACCAGGGCGGCCACCGAGTCGATGACGATGATGTCCAGCGCGCCGGAGCGGATCAGCATGTCGGCGATCTCCAGCGCCTGCTCGCCGCTGTCCGGCTGCGAGATGAGCAGTGCGTCGGTGTCGACACCCA
>Ga0164243_10012278_pt1 | contig 12144 bp, 7 predicted proteins | sample OricompcompostOP_FD_108781 | JGI IMG/M metagenome (GOLD analysis project Ga0164243, IMG submission 108781) | Organic Plus compost microbial communities from Emeryville, California, USA - Original compost - Organic plus compost (OP) | ecosystem: Engineered > Solid waste > Mixed feedstock >...
CCTGCACCGTCCCCGGCCCCGCCCTCGGCCCCGCCCTCCGCACCGAGCGATGCCGCGTACGTACCGGTCGCGTACTGGTGCAGCACCAGGCCCCGCCCGTCCGACGCCGCCATGTAGGACGGCAGCGACGCCAGCAGCCGCATCACGTTGGGCGGGCAGCACGCGCAGTGGAACCACCGCGTGCGGAATGGACCGTGGTCGCCCGCCGGAGGCACGTGGCCGTCGCGCACCTGGAGCGGGTTGACGTACACGAAGTGCTCGCCGTCCAGGGACACTCCGGACAGGAAGCCGTTCAGCAGCACCCGCTCCATGTGGTCCGCGTACCGGGCGCGGCCGGTCGCCAGCAGCAGCCGCCAGCTGAGCATCACCGACGCGATCGCCGCACACGTCTCCGAGTAGGCACGCTCCGGCGGCAGTTCGTACGGGTCGCCGAACGCCTCGTCGGTGTGGTGCGCGCCCACGCCCCCGGTGAGGTACGTGCGCCGCGCCGCCATCTCCTCCCACAGCCGCTCGGCCGCGCGCAGCAGTGAAGCGTCCCCGGTCTCGCCGTACACGTCCACCACGCCCGCGAGGAGATATAGCTGCCGCACCGCGTGCCCCGCCACCGACTCCGCCTCCCGCACCGGCACGTGGTCCTGCCAGTAGCGGCTGCCGAACCGGCCCTCGGGCAGCAGCCCGTGGCCGCGCCGGTCGACGAAGTAGCGGGCGCGCTCCAGATAGCGCCGCTCCCCGGTGAGCCGATACAGCTCCACCAGCGCGGTCTCGATCTCCGGGTGTCCGCACACGCCGTCCACCCGGTCCGCACCCTCCTCGGGCCGGCCGAAGACGGAGTCGATGTGGTCGGCCAACCGCCGTGCGACATCGAGGAGTTCGGATCCGCCCGTGGTACGGGCGTGGGCGACCGCGGCCTGGATGAGGTGCCCCGCGCAGTACAATTCGTGGCCCCAGGCAAGCTCCTCGAAGTGCCGGCCGGGCTTGACGACCTGGTAGAAGGACTGCAGATAGCCGCTGGATTCCTGGGCCGCGGCGAGCAGTTCGGCGGACTCCCGCAGCCGCGCGGTCAACTCGTCGGCGAGTTCGGGGGAGTTGGCGGGATCGGCGAGCTGCCAGGCGGCCGCTTCCAGCCACTTGTGCAGATCGGAGTCCATGAAGGGGAGGTCGTTGCTGTAGGAGGCGGAGGATTCGCCGGCGGCGAGCCGCAGGTTCTCCAGGTTGCCGGCCTCCGTCAGCCTCCGGTGGCCACCGGGCAGACCGGCCCGGGAGTTGGCCTCCCGCCGCGCCCGCCACAGTCCTCCGGTGATGCGTGCCTCGCGGACCGGGTGCAGGCTCGTGCGGGAGCCGGCGGTGAAGGCGATCGGCCCGTGGGCGGGGGAGCCGGCCGTGACCGGGTCCCGCGGGGTGGCTGCTGCCATGCGTGAACGCTCCCTGCGCGTACGGCTGTTGGGAAAACAAGGAAAACGGTTTCCCCGGTTTCGCGGAGGGAACCTACGAGTGCACGCGACGCCGGTCAAGAGGTGCCGCAGCCGCTCCGGACGAGAAGAGCCGCCGTACGTAAGGGAGTTGGCCGATGCCAGAGGGCGCTCGGCAGCTCGTGCGCTAGGCTCGCACGGCCAGCACCCCGACCAGTGCAGGTCCGACCGAGGAAAAGGATTGCCCGAGCCAAGAGCAGTGCGGGACGGCGCCGCGTCCGCCGCCCGCACCGACCACGACCACGGTGCCGGACGCGGCACCGCCTCCGGCCCTGCGCGCACCGGGCCTCCGGCAGGCCGGCCCGCGCGCACCGGCCGCGTCACCATCGCCGACGTCGCCCGGCTCGCCGGCGTCTCCGTCGGCACCGCCTCCAAAGCGCTCAACGACCGCGGCAGACTCCGCGAGGAGACCCGCGCCCGCGTCGCCGACGCCGCCCACCGCCTCGGCTTCCGGCCCAGCGCCAACGCCCGCAGCCTGCTCACGGGACGCAGCCACGCCGTCGGCCTGGTCACCACCGACCACGTCGGGCGGTTCAGCCTGCCCGTGCTCCTCGGCGCCGAGGACGCCCTCGGCGCGGGCGAGATCTCGGTCTTCCTGTGCGACACCCGCGGCGACGCCATCCGCGAGCGCCACCACCTCCAGGCCCTCGCCTCCCGGCACGTCGACGGCCTGATCGTCGCCGGCCGCCGCACCGATCCGCGGCCGCCGCTGCACCGCCCGCCGCAGGTGCCCGTCGTGTACGCGATGGCGCCCTCGGAGAGCCCGCAGGACATGTCCGTCGTGCCCGACGAGACCCAGGGCGCCCGGGAGGCCGTCGAGCACCTCGTCGCCTCGGGGCGCACCCGCATCGCGCACATCACCGGACCCGAGCGGCACCTGTCCGCCCGCACCCGCGCCCGCGCGGCCGAACAGGCCCTCGCCGAGGCCGGGTTGGCGCCCGCCGGCGCCCGCACGCTCTACGGCGAGTGGAGCGAACCGTGGGGCCGGCAGGCCATCCACCACATCCTGCACGCCGAGCCCGCGTGCGACGCCGTCTTCTGCGGCAGCGACCAGATAGCCCGCGGCGTCGCGGACAGCCTGCGCGAGGCCGGGCACGCGGTGCCGCAGGACATCGCCCTCGTCGGCTTCGACAACTGGGACGTGATGGCCACCGCCTGCCGGCCGCCGCTGACCACCGTCGACATGCGGCTCGGCGCGCTCGGCCGGGCCGCCGCGACCCGGCTGCTCCAGGCCATCGACGGGCAGGCCGAACCGGGTGTGCAGCGCCTCCCGTGCCGTCTCGTCATCCGCGACTCCACCGACCCCGCCCGGCCCGTACAGCCCTGAACCCGCGCCCCTCCGGCGCCGACTCCCCGCGCCGCGCCCGTCGCACACCGTCGAGCACACCGCCGCGAAGTGTGAGGAGCCCGCTCGGTGGTAACCGGCACGCTGACTTCTCGGCGACGAGACGGAACGGAGCAGAACGGAGGCGACAGCCGGTGGCCCCGGGCGCCGACCGCGCCCCCCGAGCGCCGACGCGCGGCCACCGTCCCCAGCCCGTACCGACGATGGGGCACGCGGAGCCATGAACCAGGCGCACAGCAGGCGATCCCGGCGTCCTCGCCAGGCCGACCGCTCGATCGGCTACGGGGCGGGCAGTGCGCGGACGGAGCGTATGGTCCGCACGCTGCTGCGCCGCCGCAAGAAGAGCCTCGGACCGACCGACGTGACCGTGGTCGACAGGCCGAAGGTCAAGCGCGCGGTCTCGGCCGCCGCCCTCGGCAACACCATGGAATGGTTCGACTTCGGGGTGTACTCCTACGTCGCCGCCACCCTCGGCCGGGTCTTCTTCCCCTCCAGCTCTCCGAGCGCCCAGGTCATCTCGACCTTCGCGACGTTCGCCGCCGCCTTCCTGGTACGCCCGCTGGGCGGGCTGGTCTTCGGGCCGCTCGGCGACCGGATCGGACGCAAGCGCGTGCTGTCGGCGACCATGCTGCTGATGGCCGCCGGCACCTTCGCGGTCGGCTTCCTGCCGGGCTACCGCACCGTCGGGCTCGCGGCGCCGATGCTGCTGCTGGTGTGCCGGCTCGTGCAGGGCTTCTCCACCGGCGGCGAGTACGCGGGAGCCACCACGTACATCGCCGAGTACTCGCCGGACCGCAAACGCGGATTCCTCGGCAGCTGGCTCGACTTCGGCACCTTCGTCGGCTACTCGATGGGCTCGGGACTCGTGACGGCGCTGACCGCGCTGCTCTCCGAAGGGCAGATGCTCAGCTGGGGCTGGCGCGTACCGTTCTTCGTCGCCGGGCCGCTCGGCCTGGTCGGGCTCTACATGCGGCTGCGCCTGGAGGAGACGCCCGCGTTCCAGCAGGTCGAGGCCGAGCACGAGCACGAGCATCCGCAGCCCGCCGCCGAGGAGGAGCCCGAGGACGGCGAGGACCGGCTGGAGCAGGCCCGCATGTCCGGCCGCGGCCGCCTGAAGGAGCTGGTGACGAGGCACTGGCAGGCCATGCTGATCTGCGTCGGCCTGGTGCTGCTCTACAACGTGACCAACTACATGGTCACCGCCTACCTGCCCACGTTCATGACCAAGTCGGTCGGCCTGCCCAGCCTCACCTCCGACCTGCTGGTGCTCGGCACCATGGTGCTGGTGGTGCTGACCATCACCACCGTCGGCAGGTCCTCCGACAAGTTCGGGCGCCGCCCGATGTTCCTGTGGGCGGGCCTCGCCATGATCGTCCTCGCCACCCCCGCGTTCATGCTGATCAAACAGGGCGGGATCGTGCTGCCCGCGGTGGGCTGCGTGATCCTCGGACTGCTGCTGGTCTGCTTCGCCGGTACGTCCGCGTCGACGCTGCCGGCGCTGTTCCCCACGCACCTGCGGTACGGCGGGCTGTCCGTCGCGTTCAACGTCTCGGTGTCGCTGTTCGGCGGTACGACGCCGCTGTTCACCTCGTGGCTCGTCGAACGCTCCGGCAACGACCTCGTGCCCGGCTTCTATCTGATGGTCGCCGGCGCCATCGGCGTCGTCGCCGCGCTGTTCCTGCGCGAGACCGCGGGCCGTCCGCTGCGCGGCTCGCACGCGATGGTCGAGACCGAGGAGCAGGCGCGCGAACTCGTCGCCCAGAGCCGGATGCGCGAGTCGCGGATGGCACGGAACGTCTGGGTCGGGCTGCGCGTCGGCCGGCTGCCGCGCTTCCTGCGCACCGGCGAGTACGAGGAGGACCAGGACGAGGAGCGGTAGCCCGCAATCGATCCGCAGCCCGCGGGCCGCCGTCGGCCGGCCGCCCCCCCCGGCGCGCACCCCGGTTTCCGCCGCGGGCCCACGGGTACCGCGGGCGCCGAACGCCCGGGGGACGGGGGACGAGGAGACGGGGGTACGTCCGATGCACACCGAATCCGCACCCGAGACCGGGGAGCAGACATGGCAGCACAGCCGGAATCGCACGGTGCCCGCGACGGCCTGCGGATCGTGGTCGTCGGCGCGACCGGGAACGTCGGCACGAGCGTCGTCCAGGCGCTGGCCGACGACCCCGCCGTCGGCTCCATCACGGGCGTGGCCCGCCGCATCCCGGAGTGGCGCCCCGCGAAGACGTCCTGGGTGAGCGCCGACGTGGGGCGCGAGGAAGGGCTCGCCGACCACTTCGCCGGCGCCGACGCCGTCATCCACCTCGCCTGGCTGTTCCAGCCCACCCACCGGCCCGTCGTGACCTGGCGCACCAACGTGCTCGGCAGCATCCGCGTCTTCCGGGCCGCCGCCGACGCCTCCGTACCGGCCCTCGTCTACGGCTCCTCCGTCGGCGCCTACTCGCCCGGCCCGAAGTCCCGCCCCGTGGACGAGAGTTGGCCCACGCACGGCTGGCCCGAGGCGTCCTACACCCGGGAGAAGGCGTACCTCGAACGCGTACTGGACGCCTACGAACGCGAGCACCCGCACATCCGCGTGGTGCGCATGCGGCCCGGCTTCCTGTTCAAGGAGGCGGCCGCGAGCGAGCAACGGCGCCTGTTCGCGGGCCCGTTCGTGCCGCAGCGGCTGCTGCGCCCCGGCCTGCTGCCGGTCGTACCCGACCTGCCCGGGCTGCGCTTCCAGGCGCTGCACACCGACGACGCGGCCGAGGCGTACCGGCTGGCGGCGACCTCCGCCACGGCGCGCGGCGCGTTCAACCTCGCCGCCGAACCGGCCGTCGACGCGCACGTGCTCGCCCGGCTGCTCGGCGCCCGGCCGGTGCGGCTCCCGCTGCGCCCCGCCCGTACGGCACTGGCCGCCGGATGGCACTCGCATCTGCTGCCCGCCTCGCCCGAACTCTTCGACGCCGTACTGCGGTTGCCGCTGATGGACGCCTCGCGCGCCCGCCGCGAGCTGGCGTGGACTCCGCGCTGGAGTGCCGAGGAGGCGATCGAGGCGTTCTTGAACGGGCTTCGCAGGCGGGCCGGCATGGACACCGCGCCGCTGGCCGGAGGCGGCATGCCCGCCGGCGGACGGCTGCGCGAGGTGCTCACGGGAGTGGGCGAGCACCCGTAGGAACGCCGCAGCGTACGGGCCCGACTCCCGTGGCCACGGGGGAGTCCGGGCGCGAGCGCTGCCGTACCGGAACCGGCCGCCTCCCGCACCGCTCCGGCGCCCCGGACGAGCCCTGCCCCGAGCCCTGACCGGAGGCCGGCGCAGCCTCCAACACCCCCTGCCGGGGCGGCGGTTGCCCCGGTGTCGCGGGCACAAGCGGAAGCCGCGGCATCCGCATCGGGGTACGTGAGGCATCGCACACCCGCCACCCCCCTCGCAGGCGCCCCCTCGGCGCGGGCGCCTGCGGCCCGTCCGCGCACCGCCAACAGCCCTGTACGCAGCGGGAATTCAGACGCGGGCGGGGTGGGTCGGGGGCGCCGGGGCGGGTGCCGGGCTGCGGCGGGAAAAGCGCAGGCAGGGTGTGATGCGATGCACAGGCTGTAGATGCTGCGCTACGGAAGGGCACGCTGCATTCTGGCGCTGTGCCGGAGAAGGACTCGGGTGCTCCACCACCCTTTGCCGCAACTCCGGCACAACGGAAGGTTCACTCACTCTTCGTATCTCAAGGATGCCGCTATGACTTCCCTGATGCTCGCTCTCTTCGTCGAATCGCTCGGTCTGTTCACCGTCGTCGGCGCCTTCACCAACCTGACGCGCAAGTGGCTCCGTGTCGACGCGGCCGTGGCCGACGCAGCGAGCGAGTAGATCCCTAACCGGGGCCGGGGGCCCGAAACCTCTGTCGGAGGAAAAATTGAGCATGGTGACCCGCGGTCGGCAGGCCACCATGCTCCGCTCACGAGAGGTCCGCAGGCGAGAGCCGTGTACCGGGCAACTCCCCGCGCCGCGGCGTCACTTGGCCGCGGCCGCCAGCTCGCGGGCCTCCTCCTCGGTCGCCACGGACGGCGGCGAGCCGGGCATCGGCCTGCCCGCCGACTCCTTGGCGAAGTAGCAGGCGACGGCGCCGATCACCCCGGCCGCGACGAGGTAGTAGCCGGGCACGTCGATGTTGCCCGTCGCGGCGACCAGCGAGGCGTTGACGACCGCCGTCGTACCGCCGAACAGCGACACCGAGATGTTGAACGCGATGGACAGCCCGCCGTACCGGATCTCGGTCGGGAACAGCGCCGGCAGGGCCGAGGGCATCGTGCTGTTGAAGCACAGCAGCATCAGCGCCATCAGCGCGAGACCCGAGAACACCGACGCCATGGTGTTCTGCTGGATCAGCAGCACGGACGGGACGCCGAGTACGACCAGCATGGCGCAGCCCGTGTAGATCACCGGCTTCCGCCCGATGCGGTCCGAGAGCCGTCCGACGAAGGTGATCAGCAGCATGCCGACCGCCAGCACCGCGATCTCCAGGATCTGCGCCTCGTTCGCGCTGACGCTGGGCGCGCGGTCCCCGATGTACTCCAGCATGTACGTGGTGAGCATGTAGTTGGTCACGTTGAAGACCAGCACCAGGCCCATGCACACCAGCATCGGACGCCAGTACTTCCGGAAGATGTCGGCGATCGCCTTCAGTGTCTGGTTGCCCTCGCGGCCCTCCGACTCGTCGGCCAGCGCCTTGAACGCCGGGGTGTCCTCCAGCTTCAGCCGCAGGTACAGCCCGATGAGGCCGATCGGGCCGGAGATCAGGAACGGAATGCGCCAGCCCCACGTCGTCAGCGCCTCGTGCGACATGACCCCGGGCCACTGGATGATCAGCGAGATCAGGCCGCCGAAGAGGTAGCCGGTCAGGGTGCCGAACTCCAGCCAGCTGCCGAGGAATCCGCGCTTCTTGTCCGGCGCGTACTCGGAGATGAAGGTCATCGCTCCGCCGTACTCGCCGCCCGTGGAGAAGCCCTGCACCAGGCGGGCCAGCAGCATCAGCATCGGCGCCGCGGCACCCAGGGTCTCGTAGCCCGGGATGAAGGCGATGGCGAACGTGCCGATGGCCATCAGGATCACGGTCAGCGACAGCACGCGCTGGCGCCCGATGCGGTCGCCGAGCGGGCCGAAGAACATGCCGCCGAAGGGGCGCACCAGGAAGGCGACGGCGAACAGGCCGAGTGTGCCGATGAGTCCGACCGTGTGGCTGGCCCCCTTGAAGAAGACCTCCGTGATGACCGGCGTCAGGTTCGCGAAAACGCCGAAGTCGAACCACTCCGTGATGTTCCCGATCGCGGCGGCGCCGATGGCCCGCTTGATCACTCCGGGCGTGGTGACCGTTATGTCCTCGACGCGCAGCGGCTTCCCGCCTGAAGCTTGAGCATCCATCGCCGCCACGAAACAACTCCCGTCGTTCTACTTCTACGGACTGGCCGCCGTGTCGATGACCGGCCGCGCGGACGCCCCCCGCGCACGGCTCACGGTCGATCGGGTCGTACCCCCGTACGACGGCGACCGACCGACAACCATAGGGCGCGCTTGTGCCCGGGTCGAGGCCCGGGCATGCATGCGGACCGTAATCGCCGTGTGAACAAGTGGTGTTGGTTACGGAGACGGAGCAGGTGATGGTGCCCACTTCGCGGGTGCGTGTGCGGTCTCCGTGGTGATCCACAGACCTCTGTGATCGCTGACACGTGATCGGGCGTACGCTCCCCCTCACTTCGTGCATGCACGGCGGCGGGGGAGAGGTGTGCCGGTGTGCGGAACGGGTGCGGCGTCGGCGTGTGTGCGCTCATCCGGCCGCGGTGTACGGAGAGTTGAGGGTGACGTATGCCCTATGCCGGACAAAGTGCGCAAGACGGGCAGGACTTCGCAGAGTGCCGGAGCGTCTCCCGCTGCTGTGCTGCGCAGTCGTGGGCGCCGCGGCCCGGCCCGCCGCCGGCGGGCCGGGCCGCGTACCGACCGTGAACAGCCGTGCACAGAGCCTCAGTCGAGCTTGATCACCGGGTTGTGCAGATCGAACCAGGTGGCCAGATCCAGCGCCCGCTCCAGCCGCATCCGCTCGTACGCGGTGATCTCCGACCGGTCCTTCTCCGCCGCCTCCCGCAGCGGTTCACGCCGGCACAGCTCCAGCACCTGATGCCCGTCGGCGAGCAGCTGCGAGGTCTGCGCCTGAATCGCCGCCACGTAGCTGGGGTCGAAACTGCCGGGGTAGCCGCTCTTCTTGCGCTCGGCGACCTCCGTCGGCAGCAGGTCCCGGGTGGCTTCGCGCAGAATGCTCTTCTCCCGGCCGTCGAACGTCTTCAGCGACCAAGGGGTGTTGAAGACGTACTGCACCAACCGGTGGTCGCAGAACGGCACTCGGACCTCCAGGCCCACCGCCATGCTCATCCGGTCCTTGCGATCCAGCAGCGTCTGCACCATGTGCGACAGATGCAGGTAGCACACCTGCCGCATCCGCCTCTCCAGGCCGCTCTCGCCGTCCTTGAGCGGGGTGCGCGCCACGGCGGTCGCGTAGCCGTCCTTCAGGTACGTCGGCAGGTCCAGCTGCGCGGCCACGTCCTGGGCCAGCACGGCCCCGGGGTCCATGAGCGCGACCCCGGCCATCCACGGGTAGGTGTCCGCCTCGCGCCGCTCGTCGTGGAACCACGGATAGCCGCCGAACACCTCGTCCGCCGACTCCCCGGACAGCGCCACCGTCGACTGCTCGCGCACCGCCTTGAACAGCAGGTACAGCGAGTTGTCCCGGTCTCCGAGGCCGATCGGGATGTCCCGCGCGCCGACGGCCGCACGCCGCACCGCCGGATCGGACAGCGCGGCGCCGTCCAGCACGATGTCGCTGTGCTCGCTGCCGACGTGCTTCTGCACCGCGTGCACGTAGGGGGTGTCCTGGGTCGGCGCCACGTCGATCGGCTGGAAGTTCTCGGCCTGGTCGGGGAAGTCGACGGCGAAGCTGCGTACGGTCTCGCCCTGTTCGCCGAGCTGCTTGGCCGCCAGCGCGGTCATCGCGGACGAGTCGAGTCCGCCCGACAGCAGCGAGCAGCGCGGCACGTCCGCCACCAACTGCCGGGCGATGATGTCCTCCAGCAGCTCGCGTACGTGCGCGACGGTCTCGCGTTCGCCGTCGGTGTGCTCGGAGACGGTCAGCCGCCAGTACGCGTACTCGCGCAGCCCGTTGCGGTCGAGGACGGCCACATGGCCCGGCTGTAGCTCGCGCATCCCCTCCCACACGGCCTGCCCGGGCGTCTTGGAGAAGGTGAAGATCTCCCGCAGCCCGTCCGGGCCGACCACCGCGGGCGCCAGCGGGTTGGCGAGGATCGCCTTGGGTTCGGAGCCGAACAGGACGCCGTCGTCGGTCTCGTAGTAGTAGAACGGCTTGATGCCCATCCGGTCCCGGATCATCACCAGCTTCTCGGTGCGCGGATCCCAGATGGCGAACGCGTACATGCCGTTGAGCTTGTCGGCCAGCTCCTCGCCCCACTCCAGATAGCCGCGCAGCACCACCTCGGTGTCGGAGTCGGTCTCGAATCGGTGGCCGCGGTGGCGCAACTCCTCGCGCAGTTCCCGGTAGTTGTACGCCTCGCCGGAGTACACCATCGCCACGGTGCCGTCGCCGCTGTCCACCTCCATCGGCTGGGCGCCGCCGGGCAGGTCGATGACGGCCAGCCGGCGATGGCCGAGCGCGGCCCGCGGGGTGACCCAGGCGCCCTCGGCGTCCGGGCCCCGACAGGACATGGTCTCGGTCATGGCGTCGAGAGCGGGGCGCTGTGTGGTGAGATCGCGTCGGTAGGAGACCCATCCGGTGATGCCGCACACGGTGCTCAACCTCCTTGCGTGGGGGGCCAGTTGCCTGCGTACACCATCTACCTAGCCGTGTCCGCCGCACTACCCTGCGCATCGAGACGGGGGAGTGGCGTTTCTCACCGGGGAAAACCGCGCGCCCATGTTTCGCGCGCACCCGCGCGAACGAGCCCTGTACGGCGGGGAGTTGAAACCGGCCGCCCTCAACCGGGCCCGGAACTGCGGAAGTCGGCGGCCCGGCGCAGGCGGGCGGCCCTCACGAGCGCGCCCTCACGAGTGCAGGTCGACCGCGACCTTCACATCGCCGCTCTTCTTCTCCAGCGCGTCCGCGAAACCGTCCATCGGGATGCGGCGCGTGATGAGCCGGTCCAGCCAGCCGCGGTCGGCGCGGGCGAGCGCGTCGGCGGCCTGCTCGTAGTGGCGGCGCGCCGCGTTGACGGTGCCGAACACCGCCGAATTCCCCAGCACCAGGCTGTTGTTGACCACATCCGTACTGAGGGGCACGGTGCGCGAGCCGGGCGAGATGCCGGCGAGGCAGACCACCGCGTCCGGCGCGACGATCCCGAGCAGGTCGGCGATCAGCTCGCCGTTTCCGGTGCACTCGATGACGAGGTCCGGGCGCAGTCCGCTCTCGCGTACGTCCCCGGTGTGGAAGGCCGCGCCCAGGTCGGCCACCAACTGCGGCTTCGGCGGGCTCTCGTCCCGGTCCAGTACGTGCACGTCCAGGCCGCGCTGCACTCCCATCAGGGCCGCGAACAGGCCGATCGGGCCGGCGCCCGTCACCAGCGCGGTGCGCGGCCGCCACGAGGCGCGGGCGGCGATGTGCGCCGTCTGCTCCCACGCCTTCGCGAGGACCGAGGCGGGCTCCAACAGCACGCCCGCGTCGCCGAGTTCGGGGTCGAGCCGGACCGCGTACTCCGGCTCGGTCCGCCACAGCTGCGAGCCGAAGCCGCGCCGCTGGTCGATGCCGCGCTCGGTGAACAGCCCGTTGCGGCAGAAGTCCCACTCGCCGCGCGAGCACGGCTCGCAGGGCACCGGGTCCGGGCGGCGCACGATGCCCGCGACCCGGTCGCCGGGCGCGAAACCGCTGTCCGGCGCGGCCTCCAGCACGGTGCCCAGGGACTCGTGCCCGATCAGCAGCCGGTCGCGGCCCGGCGGCGGAACGCCGTAGCCCTCGTACACGATGTCCGCGTCCGTGCCGCAGATGCCCAGCAGGTCGCCGCGTACGAGCAGTTCGCCTTCCGACTCCTCCGGTTCCGGCACCTCCTCGACCCGCACCTCGCCGGGCTCGCCGGGCACGACCGTGATCGCCATCATACGAGCCGCCTTCCTCTCGGCGCCGTGGCGCGGTCCGCCCGTCCAGCGTCCCGGCGCACCCGGGGGCTCGCAACTGCGCCTGTACGCGGGCGAAGTGGGCCTCGGCGGGCGCGGTTCCGGCGGCCGCTAGGCAGTGTCCGGCGGATCATGTGCGGAGCCATAATCGGATCGCTGCTGCTGTGACGGTGCCCTGGAAGACGTAGGCCCTC
>Ga0164243_10012279_pt1 | contig 12143 bp, 12 predicted proteins | sample OricompcompostOP_FD_108781 | JGI IMG/M metagenome (GOLD analysis project Ga0164243, IMG submission 108781) | Organic Plus compost microbial communities from Emeryville, California, USA - Original compost - Organic plus compost (OP) | ecosystem: Engineered > Solid waste > Mixed feedstock >...
AGTCCCCGAGGCATCCCTCGCGTGAACAAGGGATGCCTCGCGTGAACAAGGGATGCCTCGCGTGAACAAGGGATGCCTCGCGCCGGCAGAGCGGGGAAGCGAGGGGTGATCGGCGAGTCCGGGGTTCGGGCGCCGATCGGTCAGGCAGACTGGAGACACCGCGGGAGAAGGGAGTCGTCGGTGAGCTTCATCAAGGGTTACGATCCGGAGACTCTGCGCGAGATCGTCGACCCGCAGCAGTGCGAGAGCCGACTCGAGGACATCGCCGGGCAGCGGAGCCTGCCGGCGCTCCTCGAACAGGTATGGCTTCTCAAAGTCCTCGGCCGCCTCGACGAGGCTCTGGATGTCGCGGAGCACGCCGTCCGGCAAGCCCGGATGGCGGGTACCCGGCGTGATCTGCTGCGCGCCCGGATCCTGCACGCAACCGTCCTCCAGTTCCGGGGCGCGTACGCGGCGGCGATCGCCGTGATCACCACATGTGCGGAGGAGGCCGAAGGCCAAGGATGGGCCGGGATCGCAGCCTTCGCCTATCAACACCGAGGCAAGGCGTCTTTCGACGCCGGCGACTACGACACCGCCCGATCCGACTTCAAGCGCGCACTGTTCCTGCGGCAAGAGGCCGGCGCTTCCGACGACCAGCTGCAGTCGACGCTCCTGGCGATCGACACCGCCGAACGGCGGCGCGCCGAGGCATCCATCGCGGTATGAGCCGAGTGTCGTAGGTATGTTCTAATCTTCTCGGCATGACAGAACTACAACGGGTACGCACCTGGGCGGAGCAGTTGATCCGTCTCCATCTCGATCCCTCGTGGTCGTTCGGTTTCGACAACGCGAAGCTGCGGGCGGGGCTGTGCAGCTATTCGACGAAGCGGATCAGTGTGTCACGATACTTGGCCGCGCGATTTGACGACGACACGAACTATCAGACGCTGCTGCATGAGGTCGCTCATGCGCTGGTGGGACCGGCCGCGCGGCATGGACCGGTATGGAAGCGGGCCGCGCGGGAGATCGGGTACATGGGCGGCACGACGCACCGCGGCGAGACGGCTACGGAGCTGGCTCCGTGGGTCGGCAGATGTCCCGCCGGGCACGTTGCCTATCGTCATCGGCGCCCGAGCCGGCCGACCTCGTGCGTGAAGTGTGCACCGAGATTCGACGAGCGGTACCTGTTCGAGTGGACGCGACGTGACATCACGCCAGCGGCACGTCTGGCGGCCATGACTCCTCGATTAGTTCATCCGGCATGCCCCGTGGGCGGAGCGAGCCCTGTCCCCGACCCGGCGTCCACGACTCGGCCTGGTTCACAGGACCCGAGACGGCTGCCGTCACATCGGGCGGAAGACTCCATCTCGCAGAACGGCGACCGCATCGACGGCATCCACCTCGGCGGCGTGCAGCACCTCGTCGCGCCGATGCCGCTCGATGAGCTCTCGCCCGGATCCACTGGCGGTGAGCAGGTGCCGGATGGCCGTGCGCAAGCCGCGGAAGGACTCGGACGCGACCGCGGCTTCGGGCGACGTGTGATCGATGCCGAGGGCACCGAGCGCCGCGACGATGGCACCGGCGCCGAGATGGTCTTCGACCGCGAACCGCACGGTTCCGGTCCCGTGATCGGCCTCGCCGAGCGGGAGCACGGTGACGCTCACCCGGCCGCCGCGGCGATGCTGTTCCGCGACCACGGCCTTGGCGACAGCGCCGGCATTCCGCAGGCTTCCTGCCATGATCAGCGCGCCCGACGCCTCGGCACCACCCAGCACATCGGACCCCCGCGTGTCGGCCAGCACAGCCGAGGCCGCCGCGCCCGTCGACCGGCCGGACGCCCCAGCACTCGCCGGCGCCCCGCCCGCAGGCGCACCATCGCCCCATGCGGCGCCTCCTGCACGCGCGCCCTGCGCCGACGCGCCGCCTGCAGGGGCGCTCTCATCGAGGACGAGCCTCTCTCTGCCGACTGCCGCGTCCCCCGTCCGAGTCGGTGACGGCAGCACGTCGACCACGACGACGATGTCTGCGGGCGCCAGTCGCGCCAAGCCTTCACGGCCCCAGTCGAGACGCACCTGGTAGAAGGACTGATCGAACCCGGACACGCCGCAAGCCTACGGTGCGAGACTGGAGCATGCGGATCCTGCTGAAGCTCGTGATCGACTGCGACGCCGACGCGGCATGGCGCGCGCTGCACTCGCCGCGGGCGGTCGCCGAGCTGTACGGCCCGCTCGTGCGGATCGACCCGATCGATGCCCTCCCGACCTCCTGGGGCCGCGGTGACGATGCCGCCGTTCGCCTGTCGTTCGGGCACGTGCCGATCGGGATCCACCTGATCGACGTGAGCGACGTCGAACGCGTCGTGGACGGCCACCGGGTGCGCATCCTGCGGGACACCGGCATCCCGCTCTCCGGCCCGCTCGCGGGGCTGGATGTCTGGGATCACCAGATGGCCGTGAGCGCGGCTCCCGGAGACCCGGCACGGACGCTGTGGCGTGACCGACTCGTGATCGGCGGGCGTGTGGCACCGGCGCTGTGGCCTGTCCTGTGGTCGGTCTGGCAGTGGCGGGCCGCGCGGCTGCGGACGCTCGCCTCGTCGTGGGACCACGATCCCCAACATCCCGACCATCCCCAGCATCCCCAACATCCCGAGCATGCCGAGCATCCCGAGCGGCCCCAGGGCCCCGAGCATCCCCAGCCGCCCGAGCAGCCCCTGCGCTGAAACGCTGCGTCAGGACCGGGGAACGACCGTGAGCACGCGCATCGTGAACTCGAGGAACTCCGCGAGGAAGCCGCGCAGGAACTCCTGGGTCTCGGGCACCGAGACGTTGCCGACGTCGTCGATGAGACCTTCCGTGAAACGGATGTAGGCCTCCGGCGCACTCATCTGCCTCATGTTGAGGAAGCTCAGCGTGGCACGCAGGCTCTGCTGAGCGACGGCCGTGCCGATCTGGCCGGTCGACGCACCTATCACCGCCGCCGGCTTGTGCGCCCACACGTTCTGACCCCACGGACGGCTGCCCCAGTCGATCGCGTTCTTCAAGGCGCCTGGTATCGAGCGGTTGTACTCGGGGGTGACGAACAGCAGCGCGTCGACCGCCGCGATGGCGGCCTTGAAATCGAGTGCCGAGGGCGGATAGTCGGCATCGAAGTCTCGGTTGTAGACGGGCAGATCCGAGTACGAGAGCTCCTCCATCTCGAACTCGGGCGGGGCGAGCCGGGTCAGCGCCATGGCCAATCGACGATTTATCGACTCTCGGGAGAGGCTCCCGACTATGACGCCCACCCGATACGGCGGCTCGTGCTCGATGATGTCGATCTGCATCACTCCTCCTCCCGCCCCGCTCCCCTCACCCAGACTGCACCGCATCGCGTCGCAGGGAAAGAGGATGCCGCACCCGGCACTCCGCGCGGCATCCCTGCCGACCGGGACTCCGCGAGCGCGGCGACCGGGCTCACACGGCGAGCGCGGCGACCGGGCTCACACGGCGAGCGCGGCGACCGGGCTCACCCGGGTCGCCAGTCGTGTCGGCACCACGGCGGCCACGAGGGTGAGCAGGGCGGTCGCGGCGACGATCACGAGCACGACGGGAACCGGGATCGCCGGCCAGACGAGTCCCGCCTTCTCATGATGGGGATTGGCGGCGACGGACCCGAGCACGGACTGCGCGCCGGCCCATCCGTACGCCACCCCCAGGATGACGCCCACCACGACCGAGGTCACCGTGATGTGGGCCGCCTCCAGGAGCACGACCAGCCGGACCTGCCCGGTGGACAGTCCGAGCGCACGAAGCAGTCCCAGTTCGTTCCGGCGCTGGACGACGCCGAGCGTGAGCAGATTCACGAGTCCTACGGCGGCGATCACGGCCGACACGCCGACGAGCCCCATCATGACTCCGGCGAACGTGTCCAGGACGGCCGCCAGCTCGTCCGGCAACTGCCCACCGGCGGCTGCCGTCATGACGACTTTGGCCGACTCCATCGCGACGGCGAACATCGTGACCAGAGTCACCCCCATCACGACTCCGATCGCCATGCGGCTGGACCGCTCGGGATGGCGCAGGGCGTTCTCGGCGGCCAGCCGGGCGACGGCGTTGCGACCGAACGCGCGGCCGACCAGTCGCAGGGCGGGGGGCATGACGAGTGCGGCACCCAGCACGATGCCGGTGAACGAGAGGATGCCACCGGCGAATGCCACCAGGACGCCGACGGGCGACAAGAGCCCGATCGCGATGCCGGCGGCCAGCAGCAGGGCTCCCGCGGTGAACAGCGTGATCGCGACGGCGTTGCGACCCGACCGGCGGGCCAGCTCCTCGCGGCTCGCCTCGGCCGAATTGCCGAGGGCCTGCAGCGGCGTCACCGTCAGGACCCGGCGCGAGCCCGCCCACGCGGCGGCCCACGTGGTGCCGGCCACGATCACGGTCGGCGCCAGCAGGACGGGCTGGATCACGTCATACGCGATGTCCCGGACACCGAGCGCCGGGCCGGCCACCGCCACTCCGGCCAGGGCCAGCACCGTGCCGGCGAGCAGGCCGACCGAAGCGCCCACGGCGCCGACGATGAGACCCTCGCGGGCGATCGCGGCCCGTTGCGCACGAGCCGACGAACCTATCAGCCGCAGCAGCGCGATGCGCCGAGTCCGGCCTGCGACGACCGTCGAGAACGTGTTGGCCGTGACTATCGCCGCGACGTACACCGCGACCCCGACGAGCACGACAGTGAGGAATCCCAGCACGACCGCGAGGGTTCCGCTCGCACCCAGATACGGGTCGGCGCGCAGGATCGCCGCGAGGTAGCCGGTCGCCGAGATGAGGATCACACCGAACGCGGTCGAGATCGCCGAGACGAGGACGCTGGCGCCCATCCCCCGTTCCCGAAGCCGAGCGCCCCGTTCCCGAAGCCGAGCCGGCACCGGCGACCGGCTCCCGATCGCCGTCGTTGCGACGCTCATGCCGACACCTCCGCATCGACGTCGCGACCCCGCTCAGCGGCCAGCATGTAGGCGGAGATCTCCTCCGCGCTCTGCCGAGGCTTGTCGGCCACGATGCGGCCATCCCCGAGGAACAGGACCCGATCGGCATGCGCGGCCGCCACCGGATCATGCGTGACCATCGCGATCGACTGCCCGTGCTCGACGCTGGCCGCGCGCAGGAGCGCCAGCACCTCCCGGCTGGAACGCGAGTCCAGGTTCCCGGTCGGCTCGTCGGCGAACACGAGGTCGGGGGCGGTGGCAAGCGCCCGTGCGATGGCGACGCGCTGCTGCTGTCCGCCCGAGAGCTCGTGCGGGCGATGCCGTAGCCGCGTCGCGAGTCCCAGGCTCTCGACGAGCCCCTCGATCCGCGCCGTCTCCAACGCGGACGGCCGCCGCCCGTCCAGGTCGAACGGCAGCATGATGTTGCCCAGAGCATCCAGCGTGGGCACGAGGTTGAAGGCCTGGAAGACGAACCCGACCCGGCGCCGGCGCAGAATCGTCAGCTCGAGATCGCTGAGTCCCGTGATCTCGGTGTCACCGATCCACGCGCGCCCGGCCGAGGGGGCGTCGAGCCCCGCCATGATGTGCATGAGGGTCGACTTGCCCGACCCGGACGGACCCATGATCGCGGTGAACTCGCCGCGACGGATTCCGACCGTGACCCCGTCGAGTGCGCGCACCTCCCCCGCTCCGGCGCCGTAGCTCTTCGAGACCTGGTGGACACGGGCCGCCAGCCCCATTTCGCTCGATGTGATCTCCATGCCCCCGACGCTACGAGAGCAGCATCCCCCGCACATCGGCCGGAAGTCGGCATCCCCGTACATCTCGAGGATGATGCGCCGTGCCCGTGCGCGGCCTCGATCGGCCTGCCCGCACGGAACCGGACGGGCAATGGGCCTGATAATCTGCGATACAGGGACAGAGGTGATGTCATGGCTTCACAATCGGAGTCGGCTGCGGGGATCACAGCCGGCCAGGTGATGACCGCACCCGTGATCACGGTCGGCCCGGACGCCACGGTGGCCCACATCGCCGAGACGCTCACGTCCGCGCGCATCAGCGCGGTTCCGGTCGTGGATGCCGCGGGCACGGTGCTCGGTCTGGTGAGCGAACTGGATCTGCTCGCGCGGACCGGCCGGACGGCGCGTGATGTCATGACCACCGCGCTGATCAGCGTCACGACCGACACCGATATCGAACAGGTGCGACGGATCCTCGTCGGATCGCAGATCCGTCGTGTCCCGGTGCTCTCATCCGGCCGACTGGTCGGGATTCTCAGCCGGCACGACCTGGTCGGCCGGATGGTGGAATGGGCGTGTGGCGTCTGCGGGGAAACCGTCCGCGGCGCCCACCCGCCCCTGGTGTGCCCGAAATGCGGGGGAAGCGAGGACCGGTTCGCGCTGCAAGAGCAGCCGCCCGGACCGTGACGAAGCACGCGGTCACAAGCCGCGTTGTTCGGTGAGAGGGATCACAAATGGCCGGACGAACGCAGGATCCGCAGCGCGACCAGGCCGCCACCGGCGGCGGTGCGCGCGCGGACGACGCGAAGACGTCGACACGTACGAAGAAATCGGCCCCGCGCACGACGGGGGCGCGACGAAAGGCACCCGCCGCCGGAGCGCAGGCGCGGCGCACGGGAAGCGCCGCGAAAGCGGCATCCGCGCGGGGGGACGCCGAAGCGCGCATCGGCTATTACCGCGGAATGGTGCTGATCCGGGAGTTCGAGCAGCGGGCCGGTGAGATGTACACGCGGGCCAAGATCGGCGGGTACTGCCACCTCAACCTCGGCGAGGAGCCCACAGTTGTGGGGCTCATGGCGGCGCTGCGGGAGACGGACTACCTGTTCACGAACTACCGCGACCACGGCTACGCGCTCGCACGCGGTCTGGGGGCCGACCGTGTCATGGCCGAGCTGTTCGGCAGGTCGGACGGCGTCTCGAAGGGGCTCGGCGGCTCCATGCACATGTTCGACGCCGGCAAGCGGATGCTGGGCGGCTATGGGATCGTGGGCGGTCAGCTGCCGCCGGCGACTGGCGCGGCTCTCGCCCTCACGTACCGGGGCGGGCCGGGACCCGACGCCGAAGCGGTCATGTGCCAGATGGGCGACGGGACGACGAACATCGGGGCGTTCCACGAGTCCCTCAATCTGGCCGCGATCTGGAAGCTGCCCATCGTCTACGTCATCATCAACAACGGACTCGGGATGGCCACCACCGTGGAGAACGCGTCCGGCGAACCCGACCTGTACAAGCGCGGCAGCTCGTACCGGATGCCGGGCCGTCGCATCGACGGCGACGACCCGGAAGCCGTGCGCCAGGCAGCGGAGGAGATGCTGACCGCGGCACGCGAGAAGCGCCAGCCCGGGATCCTCGAGATCATGTCCCACCGTCTGCGCGGTCACTCCGTGGTCGATCCGGCGCGTTATCGCACGAAGGAGGAGGTCGAAGAGCTGAAGAAGCTCGACCCGCTGCCCGCATACCGCGCGGAGCTCATCGCCGACGGCATCCTTGACGAGAAGCAGGCCGAGCAGATCGAGGCCGATGCCGTCAGTGAGGTCGCGAACGCGATCGCGTTCGCCGACGCGAGCCCCGAACCCGGTCCGGAGAAGCTTTTCGACTACACGTATGCGACGGATGTGCCCAACGCTCCGCGTCTGATGCCCGGTGACCCGGTGCTCCCTGCGGGATGGGACCGCGCCGAAGAAGACCACGCCTATGCAGGAAGCGAGGCATGACGGCGATGGCCGACAACGCCCAGAACGAGATCACCTACCGCCAGGCGCTGCACGACGCCCTCCGCGAGGAGATGACCCGCGACGAGAACGTCATCCTCCTCGGCGAGGAGATCGGGATCTTCGAAGGCTCGTACAAGATCACGGCGGGCATGCTCGCCGAGTTCGGGCCCGAGCGCGTACGAGACACGCCTATCGCGGAGGAGGGCTTCGTGGGCGCCGCGATCGGGGCGGCGATGCTGGGGATGCGTCCGGTCGTCGAGATCATGACGATCAACTTCTCCCTCATCGCGATCGACCAGATCGTGAACCACGCCGCGAAGATCTACGGAATGTTCGGCGGGCAGACGCCGGTGCCCATGGTCATCCGCACCCCGGGGGGCGGCGGCCAGCAGCTCGCGGCCACGCACTCGCAGAACCTCGAGGTCTGGTACGCGCACATTCCGGGTCTGAAGGTGCTGGCCCCGTCGACGCCGGCCGATGCCAAGGCGATGCTCACGGCGGCCATTCGCGACGACGACCCGGTGCTGCTGCTGGAGAACCTGTCGCTGTACAACACGAAGGGCCCGGTGCCCGAGGGCGATCATGTCGCGGAGTTCGGCAGGGCCAAGGTCACCGTGCCGGGCACCGACGTGACCGTGGTCGGGTACTCCCGGTCGGCGGCGATCGCGAAGGATGTCGCCCACCGGATGGCGGCGCAGGGCGTGTCGATCGAGGTCGTCGATCTGTGCAGCCTGCGGCCGCTCGACCGGGAGACGATCTGCCGCTCGGTGATGAAGACCGGTCGTGCGGTCGTGCTCGAGGACGACTGGCTCACGTACGGGATCGGGGCCGAGATCGCCGCGACGATCCAGGAGGGCGCGTTCGACTATCTGGACGCGCCGGTGCGGCGGGTCGCGGCGGCCGAAGTGCCGCTGCCGTACGCGAAGTCGCTGGAGAAGATCGCCCTTCCCGACGCGGATGCGCTCATCCGCGTCATCAACGAACAGCTGGATGCGACGCGCTTCGCGCGCTAGGAGGGGGACGCGATGCCTGAAGTGTTCATGCCGCGACTGTCCGACACGATGACCGAGGGCGCGATCGCCCAGTGGCTCAAGTCCGAGGGCGACACGGTGTCCCGCGGCGATGTGCTCGCCGAGATCGAGACCGACAAGGCCGTCATGGACCTCGAGGCCTACGAGAGCGGAGTCCTCGAGAAGATCCTCGTGCAGCCGGGTGAGAACGTCGCGATCGGCGCGGCGATCGCGGTGATCGGAGACGGGTCGGGATCCGATGCGGCGGGGGGCTCGGATGCCGCCGGGGCGGCCGCCGCAGAGCCCGAGACGGCACGCGGCGCGTCCGAGGCCGACACGGGTGAGGAGCCCCCGGCGGCGCGCGCCGACGAGTCCGCCGAGGATCTCGAGCCGGCATCCCGCCCAGAGCGCGAGGCGGTCACTCCCGCCGACGAATCGACCGCGCCGGCGGCATCCGGATCCCGGATCAAGGCGACGCCGCTCGTGCGGTCGCTCGCCCGCAGCCACGGCATCGACCTCGGAACCGTTCAGGGAACGGGCCCCGGCGGGCGGATAGTCCGCGCCGACATCGAACGCCTGCTCGGCGACGAATCCGCGCGCAAGCCCGCCCTGGCGCCGGCGCCATCGGGGGCGCCCACGGCCTCCGAGCCGCAGCCGGTCCCGGCATCGGCCGCGCCGGTCGCCTCCGCGCAGGCGGACGACGAGCGGGTCCCGATGTCGCAGATCCGCAAGGTGACGGCGCGCCGGCTCACGGAGGCGGCGCTCGTGCCGGTGTTCCAGCTCACGACCGTGCTGGACGCGTCGCGGCTGACGGACGTCCGCCGCGACATCAATACGCGGCTGGCCGACTCCGGTGTCAAGATCAGCGTGAACGACCTCATCGTCCGCGCGGTGGCGGTGGCCCTGGCGGCACACCCCGAGGTCAACGCGTCGTTCGGCGGCGATGCGATCCTGCGCCACAAGCACGTCAACGTCGGCGTGGCGGTCGCTCTCGAGGACGGCCTGGTCGTTCCGGTGGTCAAGGATGCCGACCGCAAGTCGGTCTCGGCGATAGGTGCCGAGATCAAGGATCTGGCAGCCCGCGCCCGCGCGGGGCGCTTGAAGCTCGAGGAGATGACCGGCGGCACTTTCTCGGTCTCGAACCTCGGCATGTTCGGCATCGACTCGTTCACCGCGGTGATCAATCCGCCCGAGGCGGCGATCCTCGCCGTCGGGGCGACCGTGGACGAGCCCGTCGTGGTCGACGGCGAGGTCCAGGTGCGTCCGCGCACGCGCCTCACCCTCACGGTCGACCATCGCGTGCTCGACGGCGCCACGGCGGCCGCGTTCCTGCGTGATCTGACCGCGCTTCTCACCGAGCCACTGCGGATCCTGGTCTGACGACCGGGCCGACGGGAGCGCCCGGCGCGTGACGCCGGACGCTCCCGTCGGCCCGGCGGCTCACGCCAACCCGTGCTCGAACGCGAACACGACCAGCTGCACCCGATCACGTAGAGCGAGCTTGGTGAGGATCCGCGAGATGTGGGTCTTCACGGTGGCCTCGGAGAGGTACTCCCGTGCGGCGATCTCGGCGTTGGACAAGCCTCGCGCGGCGAGCGCGAAGATCTCGCGTTCCCGCTCCGTGAGCTCGCGGAAGGCATCCGGGACCGGAGCGGGGGCGGCATCCGACGTGTGCGCGAACAGGTCGCGGGTCGCGGATGCCGCGATCACGGCCGATCCGGAGTGCACGGTGCGGATCGCCGCGAGCAGGAACTCCGGGTCGGCATCCTTCAGCAGGAATCCGCTGGCCCCTTGCCGGATCGCTCGCGCCGCCGCTTCGTCCAGATCGAACGTCGTGAGCATCACGATCCGGGCGGTGCCCGGGTCGGCCAGCAGCTCCGCGGTCGCCGCCAAGCCGTCCATGACCGGCATCCTGATGTCCATCAGCACGACATCCGGCGACGTGCGTCGGACGAGGTCGACCGCTTCTCTGCCGTCTGCGGCTTCCCCGACGACCTCCAGATCGGGCTGCGAGTCGATCACCATCCGGATGCCCGCCCGGAACAGCGCTTGATCGTCTGCCAGCACGACACGGATCACTCGGCGCCTCCGATCGGGATGCGGGCGCGCACCACGAACGCGTCACCCTCGGCGCCGGCATCCAGAGTGCCCCCGGACAGAAGCGCGCGCTCACGCATGCCGATCACTCCGTGCCCGGGCGTCGCGTGGGGACGCGAGGGCGGCTGTCCGGCATCGTCGGCACCGGGTTGCTCGGATGCCCGCGCAGCGTGCGGCGACCGGGCGCGGGCGTCCGGGCCTAAACCGTTTCGCACCGAGAGCTCGACGCGGTCCGCGTGCCAGGCCAGGGTCACATCGACGGGTCCTTCCGTCCCATGCCGAAGCGCGTTCGTGAGTGCCTCCTGAAGGATTCGATACACGGTGAGCTGCACGGACGCCGGCGCCTCGCCGCGCGGCGCCGGGTCGACATCGACGCGCAGCGCGAGGCCGGCCGAACGCACGTGCCCGAACAGCGAGTCCAGATCGGCGAGCGTCGGCTGCGGCCCGTCCTCCTGCCGGTGCCGCAGCTGGGCGAGCAGGACACGGACATCGGCGAGCGCGGCTCGCGCGGTCGAGGAGATGGTCCCGAGAGCGGCAGCCTGCGCACCCGGATCGGATGCCGCGTACCGCGCCCCGTCGGCCTGGGCGATCACGACCGCAAGAGAGTGTGCGACGACATCGTGCATGTCGCGCGCGATCCGGGTCCGCTCCTGCTCGGCGACGGCATCCGCACGCGCCAGCCGGCGGGCGAGCCGGTCGGCCCTCGACCGGGCCGCCGTGCGGGCGAGGACGCCTACGGTCCAGGACAGGAGGAGCGCGAACGTCGCAGCGACCAGCACGGCGGCGGCAGCAGGGAGGGTGTCGAGCGTGAACGATCCGACCATGAAGACGCCGTACACGTACACCGTGGCGACCGCCGCCCCCATCAGCGCCGACGAGAACCCCAGCCAGAAGATGGCCCGAGACCCATACGCCGCCGCCGTGTACAGCACCGCGAAGACGGCCAGGTCCACGAAACCGGGCGGGCGCGCGAAGGTCATCTGCACGATCGCACCCGCCCACGCGAGCCCGAGCGCGAAGCCCGGAGACAGCCGGCGCACGGCGGTCGCGCCGCCGAACAGCACGCACAGCAGCACCGAGGCCGGCGGATTCCAGATCGAGTCCCTCCCCAGCGCGAGCTCGGCCGGCAGCGCGATCAGCACGAACACCACCGCGACGACGACATCGACCACGAGCTGGTAGGTCAGAAGCCGCCGGAACACACCTTCACGCTACGGGACCGGCACCCCTGCGGCATCCGCCGAAGGATGTATCCGCGTCCACGCGTCGCCCGCGACGAGCCGGCGCCCCTCACGCGGCCAGCCGCTGGCGAAGCACGTACGGGAGGATGCCGCCGTGCCGGTAGTACTCC
>Ga0164243_10012283_pt1 | contig 12140 bp, 15 predicted proteins | sample OricompcompostOP_FD_108781 | JGI IMG/M metagenome (GOLD analysis project Ga0164243, IMG submission 108781) | Organic Plus compost microbial communities from Emeryville, California, USA - Original compost - Organic plus compost (OP) | ecosystem: Engineered > Solid waste > Mixed feedstock >...
TACCTGAAAAATATGGGAACGCTGCAGAGCTTAACCAGCGACTAGCTGATCTGCTGCGGAAAGCGGAAGATGTCATTTCTCATGCGATGAAAAGAAAAATACTGGATGTTGCTTCCTTTCTCAAGGTAACGTTTCATCCTAACCTTGACACCGCGATCCTAGACGAGAAAGCACGGCAGACGGCAGCACTCAATCCTAAAACCAACCTTGACCTCTACTTTCAGATAGACGATTACATTAAATGCAAGACTGGCAAGGTTGTGCCAGGTATGCTGAATATCTACCGCAACATGAAAGATCATCTACTGGCCTTTCAGGCATACCGGAAAAAGGCCATCACTTTTGAATGCTTTGATTATAATTTCTACGAGAGCTTTGTAGACTTTTTAACTTACGAATACGTGCAACGTAGGAGATCACAGGTAGTAAGCGGGAAGCGGGAAGTAATAAAGGGACTGAAAACTGCTACCATTGGAAAAACTATCAAACAGTTGCGGATATTCCTGCGGGACAGGATGCGGCGCAAGATTATTGCCCCTATTGACCTTTCCGATTTTAAGATACTGGACGAGGAATCAGATGCGGTATATCTTACCTGGAAAGAAATTGGCCGGATATATCAAACGGATCTGTCGGAGTTCCCCCACCTGGTTAAGTTCCGGGATTTATTTGTATTGGGATGCCTTACCGGCCTTCGTTTCTCCGACTTTTCCACTATTCGGCCAGAAGATATACGCGGGGGTATGCTGCGCAAAAAACAGGGTAAGTCTGATCATTGGGTAGTAATACCATTGCGGGATGCTGCAGAAGATATACTGATCAATAGGTTTAACAGGCATATCCCGATAGTCAACAACCCGGATTTCAACGAGTACATAAAGGAAGTAGCAAAACTGGCGGGCATTTGCGAGCCAGTGAAGTTTTCCTATAAGAAGGGAAACAAAGACATTGTGGTTGTCCGGCCTAAATATGCCTGGGTGACTTCCCATACCTGCCGTCGGTCTTTCTGTACAAATGAGTTTCTGGCAGGTACGCCGGTGGAATTGATTATGAAGATCAGTGGGCATAAGAGCTTGCGAGATTTTTACAGGTATATCAGGATTACCCCGGAAGAAGCTGGCCGCAAGATCAAGGAAATATGGGAACAGCGCGTAGATATGGTCATATGACTGGTTTTCGTTATCTTAGCCGCATTGATAATTTTTATAATAACATGGATTGCATTAAATATTTAAACTCATACGACGAAATAGCAGAACTTGTATCACAGGTCCAGATGCGGAGAATAGCCAATCCTTTCATAATGGAACATTATCGAGGGCAAGGTAGACCAGAATACCAATTAGTACCAACTATCAGCAGAGGTATCTCGGACCCTGCCATAGTTGCGAAAAAAGAAGATATGATATTTAGAGCATTGGAAGGTGAGTTACAGGCGGCTGGTCTACATGATGTATTGAGAATGGACCCTAACCTATCTAATGACCAAAACAAATGGAATATCCTCATTCAAAGCCAGCACTTAGGTGCTCCGACCAGACTGTTGGACTGGACTCTGAAGTGGGAAATGGCCGTTTGGTTCGCAGTCGAGAATCCTAAGAATGACGATGTTGATGGGCAATTTTGGGTGTATAGCGTACCAAATGATAAGTTTTTAAATGATGCTCAAGGGAGCCGTTACTACGAAAAGGACCTAGTTAATCTTGATAACCCGTATTTCCTGAATGCGCCAATATATTGGTCAGACGAAATTTTTAATCAAAATGGAGAGATTAAAAGGTTCAGACAGCATGGGAAGTTTTCAATTTCTCCTTATGAAAAAGCAATCATTCCGTTAGAGGAACAACAGGAATTAATTCCCCATTTGGAAAAATACGGTATTCCTGCTGCAATCAAAGGGCAATTACGCTTAGAATTAGCAGCCAAAGGTATTCATGACCAGTTTGTTTATTATAAGGAGAATAATAATCATCCTACTATTGAAAGCCTAATTCAAAATGTACGAACAATATGACTACTACTAGCTATTGCCTGTTTTTAGCGTATTGATAATTACGGGTATGCTCCAGTCTTATCGTTAATGTTGCCAACTGAATCCGGATAATATTTTGAACATCAGCAGGCAAGAACAGCCTGGCACCTGTGGCCTGTTGCTTAAAATCCTGTGGCGTCCATCCAAACTCCTTGCAAATAAGTGCATGAAATTCCGCGCCATGAAAAAGGGATTGTAGGTACATATCCCGCAGCACGTTGCTTGTTGTGAAAAGATTTGTCTTCATACTCATATTACTGAGGGTTTACGATTTCCAGGTTTATTCCATTCAATAGGTGCTTAATCCTTACTAGGAGTGCATTATGTATATCCGGCACGGCCTTTTCAAGCTTTGCCTTCCATTCTGCAGGAAGGTCTGGCTCATCTGTCCCGCAAGAAGCCAGTATAGTGGCCTTTTCCTGCTTTAGAAAGTCGCTACTAAGAAATGCGGAATAGGCCCCCCAATCATTAAAGACTGCCTTTAATGTTCTTTGTACAGGCATGTTATGCCCACCTGGCTTATCAAAGGAGAAATAAACGATATTAAAGGGATGATTTTGCATTGCGTTGGTTTATTAAATGAACAGCTTCTATCAGACGATCAAGATTTTCAAAGAGGGTTATTACAGCACCGGCATTGGCCTCGCTGTTATGCAGGGCATCAGAAAACCAGTCCCATAAGAGCTTTCGCACCTCCGGAAGCGGGTATTCCCAACAAAAATCCTCCAATACCTGCATAGGATTGGCGATTTCATATACCGTCAATCTGAATGGTTTATCATGCCATACAGGATATACAATTTCATCTTTCATAAATTGTCATTTGAATCAGGCATCTAAAGCCGCTCCGGGATGTCTACGGTAAATATGGTCAGGCCACTGTCCCTGCTTTCTACGGCTATATTTCCGCCTAATAATTCTGTGTACAGCTTACTGATATACAATCCTAAACCTGTGCCTGCTTTTCCCTGCTCCAACTGCCGGTATGGCTCGAAAATCGCATCGAGCTTTTCAGTTGGGATACGTTCGCCAATACTGCTGACTTTAATAACCATCCGGGAATTATTCCAATTACAATCCAATACCACGTTGGTTTCGGGAATACTGAATTTAAAAGCGTTGTATAGCAGGTTATATATTACCTGTTCTAACTTAACCTTATCGGTAGTAAGCTCACCTCTCGCCAGCGGCTGTAGCTTTATGTCCAGTTTTTTGCTGTGGGTGGCCTTGTAGTACGAGAAGGGAAGCTCAAAGGAGTTTATGAACGGTACAACCCGGAACGTTTCTTTTTGAACGGTCATTTCGGCACTGTCGCTGCTGAGCTTGGCAGTAGCAAGCATGTTCTTCAATACGTTAATAGTGGCTGTGATAGTTGATCTGATAGCATTAAAGTGAAATGTGGCATCCATACTGTATTTGCCCGTGTTTTCGTCCTTGTAGGAATCGATGCAACTAATAGCTGTTATGACAGTTGATAGCTGAGTGTTCAGCTCATGCCCCAACAGGCCCATGAATTGCTCAACGACGGTTTCATGGCTACTTTTAAGAAGATCACGGCCTGGCTTTTTATTCTCCAGGATAAGGTGGGCAGCCTCTGTCAGCCTTTCCAGGTTCTCACGCATTGTCAGGTAATCGTATACCCCCGTTTCTGATTCACCGGAGTAGACTGCATCAGTAAATAAGTCCTTCAGGCGGCTTCTGACATCTTGCAATGAAAATTCCTCAAAAAATCCTTCTATTACTTCTATAGGGTTTTTCATTTCGGCCAAAGTAAGCCGGAGTGGCTTTTCATGCCATTCGGGGTATAACTTGTCTTTATTGTTCAAAGCCTATTCGTTTAGGTAAAACAATCTTAAGCAGCCTTAAGCTGGGTCATAAAACACCTGGTAAATTTTACTAATTCTTTGAGAGAGACCGGGGCTGGGAATAAGCGATAAAATAAAAAAGAGCGCAGGTCTCTACTTGCCGCTCCGGACCGCCAAGGTTTGGAACACGGACAAGCGAGTACCCACGCCCGTAGACGTGAGCACCACTCATCATCTCGTGTTCCTTCTTTTGGCGGTCCGGAACGAGAATCAAAGCAATGCGCTTAATTATTTTAAGACAGCAAAGCTAAAATTATTTTCTTTATAAGAACTGTGTGCTTGTTTTCATAAGCTAAAGTAAAACGAAAATATAAAAATACTGATATTAATTATCAATATTTATATTATTTATATAATAATATTGACATTATAAATAAGATTGTTGATCTTCTTTCTACATTCGCTTTAATGGCAAAAGATAGGAGATACAAAACTGTAAAGGCTTTAATCGAAAGTGGGCAGTTGAAAAACTTCCAAGATATTTATGATATTCTGCCAAAATCAGTAATTGGGGCAGATTTGAAGATCAATTACTATAAATCAACAAAGCATTATAACAATCCCGGTACTTTTGAGGTAGACGAGATCATTAAGCTGTCCAGGCTCATTGAAGTAGACGATGTAGTGCTGTATCAGCTTTTGTCAAAAGCCAGGAAGGGCGCTATTAAATAAAGTATTCATCCAGTAAATATTATTGAAGCCGCTGTCAGCAGTGGCTTTTTCTTTTTCACCGGCAGCTAATGAAGCAAATGGCGGCTGCTGAAGGGGATGGGAGAAAAAGCCCCTTTTGTATAGATGATTTTTCCGGGAACGCCGGGCAGTGTTCTGGCGCTGCAAAAATCATCTATACAAAAGGGGCAAGCCCGCGGCAGGCGGAAAGCCAGGATTACTGCCATAAACCGGGGAGCTACGCGCCGCTCCCCGTGCCCCTGGCGTGGGGTTCCAAAAAATGGAAACAGAATTTGTCACAGTTTTATTTTGCACTACCACTACTTACGTTGTGCCTGCTCCCTGAGTAACTCGGCCTCCCGTTCTTTCTGCGCGGCTTTTTCCTGTAGTTCCATACGTCGTTGCAGGTCTACTTCCCACTGGACCACGCTATCCGTTAGTGCCTTCATATCCTTGCGATAAAGGCTATCCATTTCATATAGCAATGCATGCAAGGACGGGGTTCCCTCAATTTTCAGGTATCGGTATTTAATGTCGTTTGCTTTGTAACTATCCTGTCTTTCATACAGGCGGTATATCCAGCAGGCGCATATAATCAAGAGCAGCCCCAATACGCCGCTGGCAATAATACCTTTTGTTAAATGATGGTGGTGCCGTATTTCCTGCTTGGGCGGCCGCCTTAGCAGATCATTATTTACTTCCATGTGCTGTGTCAATGTATGGACGGCGGCTGTAGGAAATTTTAACTGCAGGGGCAGACTGACAATACTTTCCTGTGCCTGGGTGATAGATTGATTAATAGCTGTTAATTGTCCTCTATAGTCGGGGACTGTAGGCATTTTCTCCTTTAGCTGACCTACGGTTGCATCTATCTCGTTTAGTTTATCTACTATGGTTTGCATTAATACCTCACTCATAATATAATCGTTTTAATTGTTTTGAAATGATTGGGTTTCATCTGCGCATCCCGCGCCGGGGAGCTGGCAGTATTTGCCGTTGTTTGACCTCCTTCTGCTGCATGACCTTCTGTAATCCAGCAAAGGAAAATTTTCGGTCAATGCTGCTACCCTTAAATGAATATTGGCCTTTCCTAAAGCTGATGCCCTGTATTTCTTCCGTGTCACCCTTGTACTTATACTGCATATCAATTCCCTGCCTTAGTAAAAGGGCTTCCAGTTCATTAAGATTGTTACACCGGGACAATCCGGTTTCAATGGCCTGGAATATTTCATAACGAGTGCTTTCTTCATTGTTCAGGGCTTGCAGGTTGGTTTTAGCCAATTTCTTTTCAGTGGCCGGGATAAGGTGGTATTGCTGTGTTAATGCTTGGGCAGCCTTCTTGCCCCGTAGCCCTATCCAGCTATCGCTGATACCCTTGCCCTGATTGTTAACCAGGTTGGCGATAACGTGCAGGTGTAGATGATCTTTGTCCGTGTGTTTCGTAATCACATACTGGGTATCAGTAATACCTAGCTTATCAAGATACTCCTGGGCGATCTGTACCATTAGGGTATCGCTTAGCTGCTCGCCGGGGTAAAAGCTGAGGATGCCATGAAACACGGCCTTTTGCTTACCCGATAACTGTTGCCTATTCAGTTCAAAATCATGCCCCATATACCTGTAGTTATAATCCCTAACCCCGGCGGCGTCCAGCACCACCGCCCGGCGCTCGTCCCGGCACACGTAGCGGCAGCAACCGTAAAAGGTCTTGCCGGTTATTACCTTACTGATCATGCCTTAGCCGGTTTAAGATGCCATCCAACTGCTCCCTGTAGCCTTCAAACAGTACCATAGCGCTCAACATTCCATCCTTGCGGGCGATCTTTGCCAGTTGGTTCAGGTTGTTACCCATACCGCTTAGCTGCCGGAAATCCTGCCTTTCTTCCTGGCTTTGCCGGGCTATCACTTGTCCATGTACTGCCATGTGCCGGATATAAGCCGTGTACCGCATCCGGGCCTTCCGGGCTTTTTCCTTCACAATGAAATAGTCTGTTCGGCTAAACCGTACCCCGGAGCCTACCTCCAGTTTCACATCTTTGGAGGGCCTGCCGCCTTTCCCCTTTTTCTTTTTCACAGTGTTTTCCATTCCTCACAGTTTTAAAAGTTTCCTGATAGCTTCGCTGCATTCCCCCACGCGACCAACGGGAGCGGGGGGCGAGCGCGTTTTTGCGGAGCAAAAACACCGCTCGCTAACGGAGCGAAGCCCGTTCCGAATCCGCGTACAGGAGGCAAGGCCGCCTGTACAATCTCCGCAGACGGGTAGCAAAGCTGCCCGTCAATCTCCCGGGCAACCCGTGCGTTCATCTTGCGGTTTTAGTAGTTGCTGGATGTCGTTCCATAGGAAATAAACCCTTGACCGGATTTTGTAAGGTTTGAGCTTGCCATGCTTTATCCAGTCGTAAATGGTAGGCTTGGTAACCTGAAATAACTGACAGACCTCGCCAATTTTAAAGAGAGGCTTATACGTGAGGCCGGGCGTTTCATAAGTGGGGGACTGTGCCTGCTTCTGTTCTAACTGGCAGACTTCTTCACGTACCAAAACCCGCATCCTTTGCCCGAACTGTTCCGGCTCAATAGGAAAGAGCATCGGGGCCACCTGTTCTAGTCTTACATTCTTTTCCATATTATACCGATTTAGACGGCAAATATGGGCTTGCGGGTAAGAAAAAACAGGTTAAGTATACTTGTTTCTGAAAATAAGGTAGGTAAAACTACTGATAGGGGTAGTTTATAGCCTTTTAAAGCGTTGCTCCAGCTCTCTTAGGTGTTGTATCCCCTCGGTGAATTGCATGCCTTCTAAAAGGGAATACGCTTCCTCGAAGCTCTTTTCTATTTGAGTAAGGTGGCGGGATTTCAATTTTGGTCTTTTATCTTTCTTAAAGATAATATCTTTAAAGATAAGGTCTAGCTCGGTTTTCATCGCTTTAGTGCTTACTCCAAAGATTTTATGCAAATGATCTGCGCACTTATCACTGTCTGACAGATAGTTAATTTTGCCGGTTTTATCCAGTACATAGAAAAAGAAGGCAAGCGCCCGAACTGTTGGTTGATCTTTTTTGCATTTTTCCATCCATAATTGTTGTCCGCCTTCGTACTCTGCTATTACGGTTTCTAAGTTAGGCAGAAATTCTCTGTTGAAGGTGGGCCGATAGATCATGAAATATAGCGGTAGGTAAGTAAATACTCCCAGCATAATAAGCGTCGGGAAATATATGCCCTCAAATGAAGTATACACGATGGAAGAAAGGGACACGAAAAGCGTGCTAAGGCTAAATAATAATAAATAATGAAATAACACATTACTCCAGTAGTCGCTGATTAGTTTCCGGCGTGTAGCTTCCGCAGGCCAACTGGAATATAAATAGCGCTGCCTTTCATGGGTTTGGCGAAAACGAATGTAAAGGTACTTGTAATTAACGGGTAGGTCAAAGGTGAAAAAGGATTTCAATCGCCTCATATTCAAACTTCTCATATTCGTTCCTTTTTTAGTAGAAAAATGTACTATATAAATATACGAAAATTCAGAACTGCTTTGTGAACTGTTATTCTTCAGCAAATTACTTTTTGCTATTTTTTAATATAATTCGATGAATATTTTGGCAAACAATTAATTTTTAATACTTTAGGTAAAGATTGATATTTTTCCCCTTAAATGGACACCAAAAAGTATCATACTTATCCCTTGTTAAAATGTTTTAGTTCATATATATACCTGTATCTATGAAAGCGAGTTCGTTCAACCCAATAATGAAGGTGGAGAATGATGGGTTAGTTATTCCAGAAGTAAGAGCGTGGTCAGAGCAAAAATATCGTTTGATGGGAGGCTACGCCGATATTTTTACAAGAGGGATGAGATACAAATGGGATAAGCTTGTTTATGTTGACTTATTTGCAGGAGCCGGATTTTCAAAAATTAAATCATCATCAAGAATAGTCAAATCTTCGCCCTTAATCGCAATGTCGCTACCAGTGAAATTTGATTTATATATTTTGTGCGAAGAAAATGAAGAGAAAATAGCCGCCTTGAGAAATCGAGTTGTCAAATTACACCCAGACTTGAACGTGGAATTTGTTAATGGGGATAGCAATAAATTGATTAATGATATTAAGTCATTAATTCCCAGATACTCAAAAAATTGCAAAGTCCTTCCCTTTAGTTTTGTTGACCCATATTCACTGAATTTACATTTTGCGACAATTCAAGAACTTAGTCATGGTTTAATGGATTTTTTGATCCTCCAGGCATTGCATATGGACGCAAACAGAAATTTTGACATATATTTAAATAATAATACAACTAAAATAGATTTATACCTCGGTGATAGTAATTGGAGAAGGGCGTTTAAGGATAAAATGAATTCGGATAAAGGTAGCTTTGTGAAATTTTTGGCCAATGAATATAAAGAGAAAATGTTGGCATTGGGATACAAAGAGCCGCCGGAATTACATCAAATAAGATCAGATGATAAAAATCTGCCTTTATATTATCTAGCTTTCTATTCAAAGCATGAGAGGGGAAATGAGTTTTGGAGAAAAGCAAAAAAGTTTTCAGTTACTCAAACGGAATTTGATTTTTAAATTATGGCGCAATCTAAGATTGAATGGACAGAAATGACATGGAATCCGGTAACAGGCTGCACTAAAATATCTGCCGGATGTAAGTATTGCTACGCCGAAGTTATGGCAAAGCGCTTGCAGGCTATGGGAGTAGAAAAGTACAAAGATGCATTTAAAGTAAGACTGCATGAAGAGGTGTTAAAAGTGCCGTATTCTTGGAAAAAGCAAAAAATTGTTTTTGTCAACTCGATGAGCGATCTTTTTCATAAGCAAATTCCACTAGAGTACATTAAGGAAGTTTTCAAAGTAATGAATGAAAACCCTCAACATACTTTCCAGATACTAACTAAAAGAGCAGAACGACTACTAGAAGTACACCATGAATTAAAGTGGACACATAACATTTGGATGGGGGTTTCAATAGAAGATCAGAGGGTAATACATCGCTTAGAGTTCTTAAAGCGTACAAATGCTCGAATCAAATTTCTTTCCTGCGAGCCATTAATTGGGGCACTCCCAAACATGGATTTAAGTAATATTGATTGGGTAATTGTAGGTGGAGAGAGTGGACATATGGCAAGACCCATGAATGTCAATTGGGTATTGGACATAATGGAACAATGTAAGATTGCTGACATCCCCTTCTTCTTTAAGCAATGGGGAGGCGCCAGGAAGAAAACAACAGGAAGGTTATTGAATGGAAGAACTTATGATGAGATGCCTGAATTTAGAATTGAGGAACTATAAATAGAAATACTACTTTACCAGTGTACTGATTGAGAAATTAAATATTCCACATAATGACGCAATTGCATGGGTTTAACATTTTCAGAATTAACTGTCTACTAAATGATACAAAATCTACTACCTTTAATTCGATAATAACATCAATTCTTTGTGAGTTATTCTATGAGTACAAGAACGAACCCAAGAACCTTAACGAAATTTATTCCTACATAAGAAATTATCTGCTAATAACATTAGAAATTGATTACCTATCTACATTAATAAACAAAGCAGGTTTTTTTAATATTGAAAAGCTTCATGACGAGTTACTAATTTCTTTAACGTCCGAAAAATTCTTAGAGGTAGAACAAGCGATTGAGACGAATTCACTAGATAAACTTATAAATTCGTTTTTAATTGATTCTGGAAAGGACTTTAAGTTCAAGGGCGCAATTGAAAGTATGTTATACGCCGCGATATACGAAAATATTAATTCATTCTCCATTGAAAATTTAAAGACGATTCTCCCTAATGTAAAACAAGATTTCTCAAAAGAAGAAATTGATGCTTTCAATGCTTTTCTTGACTATCCCGATCCTGAAAAAAACAAAGCAATATATAGAGTTTTGTCAAATGCGGTGGAATTTGCAATTCTAACTTCAGGTAAAGGGATTAAAGAAATAAAATTTGAAGTATTCAAGGGTAAATCTTTCTTGTTAGATACAAATATTATATTTAGACTACTAGGGATAGGAGGCGAAGAACGAAAGGAATCTACATTAGGACTTCTTACTAAATGCCTATCACTTGGTATCAAATTCGAATATACTTCCAAAACCCACAGCGAACTAACGAACAAACTTGACCAAATTATAAGAATGCTTGAGAGCAATAAATATAATGGCTCAATTGCAATTCTTGGCGAAATTGTAAATGAAAACCCGGATTTGTATAATGATGACTTTGTAATCCACTATTCAAAGCTGTTCAATCAAGGAGTTGTGCAAAATCCTCAACAATATCAATTAAAGCTCCAATCTGATTATCGAGCTCTTTTAGGCACATTAAAGGCAGGAATAGTTAAGGAAGCACCTGATGACAAGGAAGTATATAAGCTATCTAAAGTACTTTTTGCTAAGAAAACGGAATATTACTCGACCTATGGAAAAAAAGCTTCCGAAGTTGATGCATATAATATATTAGTTGTACGAAAGAAACGAGGAAGTAACAATCATAATTTTTCTGATGTTAAATCTTTTTATCTTACAGCCGATAGATCATTAAATTTGATTATTTCTAAAGAGACGGAATCTATTATTCCCGATACCATTCTTCCCTCACAATTGTACATTCTTTGTAAACCATTTTTTGAAACCTCCTTAGACAATGACTATTCTGAGTTTGTCAAATTTATTAAAAGGAGGAAAACCGGATTTAAATATGGAGGTACACAAGTCCTTACATATATAAATCAAATCAGGAAATTTGCTTCAAGCGTAACGATAATTAATGAAACACTAATTCATTACAGCGATGTTAGATATAGAAGTTCTCAAATTAATAATGAGGATATAGCTTCTAACTCCAATTTTACATTCAAGGAGGTAATGAAATCCATACTTGATAAGAAATTAGAAGAGGGAGATCGGGGAATTAGAGTGAAAGACAGTGTAGCCGAGGAAGCGGAAATATATTCAACATCACGTAAGAGGATTTCAAGGATTATAGCCAAAGTAATTGACTGTATTATTACAATTGGCCTGCTTCCTATTGGATTCTTGATTTTCAAGGAATTTTACAAAAGTTTGTGGCTTATAGCTCTATTAACTTTATTGGTAGAAACTATTAAGTTTTATCTTTCATCACGGTTTAAACTCCTCCAGCGGCTTCATCTTTTTCTTTATAAAATTTTGGTAGCAGATAGGGTTAGATACCTTGCTAGAATTGGATCGGATGCGGTTCTAAAGATAAAATCAAAACATGAAGAAATTCTTGAATCAAAAAGTATTTGGTGATTGGGAAGAGATAGGTGTAATGAAAGCTTCGCTAAGCCATTCCTAATGGCTGTCAAGAAGATTTTGTACCTTAGTAAAAGCTGCTTAACCTGTATAAAGTACAGGAAAACAAAAGAGGTTATACAAAAGGAACTCGACCATCTACTCGACTAAAAAAACAAAACCCGCGCTGCGCGCAGGTCTTGCCAAAAACCAGTGAACCCTATGGTACAAAACTCGAACCTTTTTATCTTCGACCTGCGTAAATTAGCAGAGATAAGCTAACATCTCAATAAA
>Ga0164243_10012284_pt1 | contig 12140 bp, 7 predicted proteins | sample OricompcompostOP_FD_108781 | JGI IMG/M metagenome (GOLD analysis project Ga0164243, IMG submission 108781) | Organic Plus compost microbial communities from Emeryville, California, USA - Original compost - Organic plus compost (OP) | ecosystem: Engineered > Solid waste > Mixed feedstock >...
GCCCCCTCGCGCCGCCCGCCCCACGTCCGCTCCGCGAGCGGGAGCTCGCCCTGCCTGCCAACCCTCACCCGCTTCATCTTGAATAGGGCAATAACACGAGGCTCTGACGGAGACCTCACGGCACTCGTGCTGGGGTACCGATCACGTAGATCGCGAGATCGGCCGCGAGCATCCGCTGGCGACCGTGCCGCTGATCCTGCGCACGCTCGTGCCCGGGTGGTTTGCGAAAGGCGCGCTGTCGGCCTCGAGGGTGCAGCGGCTCTATCGCGAGGCCGGCTGCCGCGCGGCCACCGGCCCGACGGGCACACGCGCCTGCGCTGGCAGGCCGACCACGCACGTGCGCTGCCGTGACGCCACGGTGCGCGGCCCGCCGGCGGGTGCTCGTCGTTGGTGCTGCGGACCGTACGTCCGCGCCGGCTGTGCGATCCGACGCGACTCGTTGGTGGGTCGGGCCCGAGCTCGACCGATCGCTCGGTCAGGCTCGCCGGCCCTGTCGAAACGAACGGTGGCCCACCATCGGGGCGCATGCCCCAGGGCAGGTCGAGCTCGACGAACGCGGAGCCGCGAATGCTCTGAACGTGTCTTCCGTCGGGGAAGGTGAGCGCCTCGCCAGCGGCGCAGCACGCGAGAGGCGCGGGCTGGGGCTCAGAGGGCCGAATACTGCAGGATGAAGCTCCTGACGGTCGCGTCGATGCGGCGGGCCATGTTCACGTGGGGATACTCGGCGACGATGATCCCGGTTGCATAGCGATCGCCCGACGCGAACAGCTCTTGCGCGAGCGCACTGCCGCTATTCGCGAACGTGATGTCCAGGTGATTGAAGATCAGGAAGTTGTCGGCCGTGTTCGTGAAGGCGCTGCCCGGGTAGTCGCCTTGCGTGAACTGCGTGGGCCACGCGTACACTCGGCTGTAGTCCGTCGGGATCTCGAGGGGGTAGCCGTTGACACGCACGTTGCTCCGGGCGATCTGATCGTCGCTCGCCGTCCACCAGCCGTACCATCCGACGCTGTGGCAAGGGAACAGGTTGCAGGTGGGCGCCTGGCTGTTCGAGAACTCGATGACCGCGAAATCCCAGAACACGTCGTTCCAGTTGTGCTGTCGCTGCAGGGTCGTCCACGCGCCCGGGACCGTCACCCAGTAACAGCCGGTGTAGGTCGGATAGGCCTGGGTCACGTCGATGGACCAGTTCGTCTCGTGAGTGAGCCAGCTCGTCACTCCGAACGCCCAGCTCTTCGTCGCGTCCCACCCAACCCCTGGCTCGTAGAAACAATGCGCGGCGCTGATCGCGGTCGACGGACCGATCATGGTGATCGTGCACTGGTCGGAGCCAATGCCGAAGTGGGGTGGGTAGAGGGAGCTCTCCGAGACCCCGACCGCACTACTCGGGTAGTAGTGAACGTTGTAGCCGAGCGGGAGGCGGTCGTCGTCGCCGAAGATGGTCGGGAGCCACCCGGTCGGACGTGGGCCCGGTGAGATGGGAGCCTGGGGATCCCCGCCCATCCGTGCTGTCGATGCCAGAAGCCGGTAGCGCGCGAGCAGCTCCTCGTCGGTGGCGACCAGCTCGTACTCGTCGCCGTCGAAATAGGCGACCGGGCGCAGCTTCGCGGCGAGCTCTGCGTCCGTCATCGAGAGGCTGTCGTTCTCGGCGGCGCGCTCTTCATCCAGCGCGCGTTCGCCCCTCGGGTGAGCGAACGGCGCCAACCTCGCCGGGCCGCGCTTGCGCCAGGCGTTGCCCTTGACGTCGACAACATCGGCGGTGGGCAGTTCCTCCGTCACGTCCTCCTCGGTCACGCATCCGGCGAGGGTCGCGGACAGGACCCCACACAGCGGGATCGATCTCAGCATCGGACCTCCATCGTGAGCAGGAGCGTGTCACGTCTCCCGCCCACGGTGTCAGCTCCTTCTGTCGTCTGGCGCCCCTTGCCCTGGGCGGTCCTGGACGTGCGCCGTCTACGTCGAGAGCGTCCCTGCCCGGAGTGCGATCGCGCGGACGGCGTCGATGGTGTCGGCCTGGTCGGCGGTCTTGTCGTCGCGGTAGCGGACGAGGCGCGCGAAGCGCAGGGCGAGGCCGCCGGGGTACTGCGACGAGCGCTGGACGTCGTTGAACGCGATCTCGACGACCTTCTCGGGGCGCACGTGGACGACGTGGCCGTCGCGGCCGGTCTCGATCGCCTGCAGGGCCGTGGTCTGCCACGCGAGGATCTCGTCGGTCATGCCCTTGAACGTCTTGCCGAGCATGACGAAGCCACCGGCGGGATCGCGCGCGCCGAGGTGGAGGTTCGACAGAAAGCCGCGGCGCCGGCCCGAGCCCCACTCCGCGGCGAGCACGACGAGGTCGAGGCGGTGGACGTGCTTGATCTTGAGCCACGCGGCGCCGCGGTTGCCGGCGTCGTACGGCGCGTCGAGCGCCTTGGCCATCACGCCTTCGTGCCCCGACGCGATCGCGCGATCGTAGAACGCCGTCGCCTCCGCCGCGTCGGCGGTCACGAGGCGCGGCACGGCGTGGGCGGGCGCGAGCGCGTCGAGCACCGTGAACCGATCGCGCGCCGGCGCGGCGAGCAGCGTCTGGTCATCGACGAGGAGCGCGTCGAACACCGAGAGCGACAGAGGCTCCGTGGTGGCGTCGCGCCGCCCGAGCCGCTTCATCGTGTCCTGGAACGGCAGCGGTCGGCCGCCGGGGCCGAGCGCGATCGCCTCGCCGTCGAGGATGAGCCGGCGCGCGGGGAGCTGCGTGGCGTACGCGACGATCTCGGGCACCTGCGCGGTGACCTCGTTGAGCGCGCGCGAGAACACGCGCACCTGCTCGTCCTGCTTGTGGATCTGCACGCGGAAGCCATCGAGCTTGAGCTCGAGCGCCGCGGGCCCGGAGAAGCTCGCGAGCGCGTCGGTCGCGGTCTCGGCCGTCTGCGCGAGCATCGGCAGCACCGGGCGGAACACGGTGAGCCCGAACCGCGCGAGCCCCGCCGCACCATCTTCGAGCGCGGCCTCGGCCACCACGCCGATGTCGCCGGCGAGCATGTACGCGCTGCGCACCGCGCTCGGCGCGAGCGAGGTCGCGAGCGCGATCGCGTCGACCACGAGAGCGTCGAGCGCGCCCTGCCGGAGCTCCCCGACGACGAGCGCGGAGACGAACGCCTGCTCGATCGCCGTCGCCGCCGCGAGCAGCGCACCGAAGCCGTCCTTGCGACCACGGCCGGCGCCGGTTCCCCGGAGCGCGGCGATCGCGGCGAACCGCCGATCGACCTCGGTGGCGGTCAACGTGGGCGCTGGCGCGGGCGGAACCGCGTGGCGGAGGTCGCCGACCGTCGCGTAGCCGATGCCGAGCTTGTGACCGACCTCGCCAGAGAGGTAGCGCGCGCAGATCGCGCGCTCGGTCGCCGGCGCCGCGCGCAGGAGGCTCGCGAGGTGCTCCGCCTTCTTCTTCTTCGCCGAGGTCCGTGCGACCTCCACGCTCGTCCGCGCGACCTGCTCGAACAGCACGCGATCACCGTACAGCGCACGCGAGGGTGCCGCCACCGCGGCTGTCGCGTCGGGCAGGCTCGCGCGCAGCGCCGCCACGAGCACCGAAAAAACAAGCGCGACGCCGGGGCGGGGCGTCGCGCGACCGGGGTGTCTGCGTGGCAGGGGCCCCGGTGAAAACGTGCGCGGCGCCGGGAGGAAGGCGACGCGCGACCGGGGTGTCTGCGTGGCAGGGGCCCCGGTGAAAACGTGCGCGGCGCCGGGAGGAAGGCGACGCGCGACCGGGGTGCCTGCGTGGCAGGGGCCCCGGCGAAACCAGGATCAGCGGGTCGCGACCTCGAGCGACCAGCTGTTGAGCGTGCCCGTGTCGAGCCGCGCGTTGTCGGAGACCACGAGCGTCCAGCTGCCCTCGAGCGAGGTCCCGACGAGCGCGGGGAGCGAGTACGTCTCCTGGAGGTCGTCCGCCGAGCCACCCGCGCGGTCGTGCAGGACGATGGTCTCGGTCCCCTTGACCAGCTTCACGACGAGGTCACCACGCCAGCTGTGGGTGATGTCGACGGTGATCTTCGCGTCGGTGATCTCGCCGTCGTCAGAGACCTCGATCGTGCTCGACAGGCCGCTCGGCGTGTTGTCGGGGATCGCGGTCGCGGGCGACGCGCTGTAGTTGAACGCCGTGCCGCCGCCGGCCTCGCACGCCGGGTGCGCCGTGCAGTCGGCGTCGTCGCAGTTCGCCTGCCCGTCGCTGTCCTCGTCGAGCTCGGCCTCGTCGTCACAGACCTCGCGCGGGACCTCGAGCTTCGGCATCTCGGCGACGACCGCCGAGCCGTACTCCTTCACGTACTGGTACGAGAGCCAGCCGTACCCCGCGCCGTACGGGTGCTGGACGCCGAAGCTGTCCGTGCCCCAGGAGTTCTTGAACAGCCAGAAACCTTTCTCCGTGCGCGGGTTGCCCTGCGCGTCGAGCACCGGCTTGCCGTCGCCATCGCGCATCGGGACCTCGAGGTTGTCGTCCCAGCCGATGATCGTGATCGCGTGGCCCGCGCGGTTCTCGAGCGAGACCTGCTTGTCCTTGGCGTTGGGGTACGTGACGATGCCCTTGCGCCACAGGTTGGCGTCGATCGGCAGCGTCGACCCGCGGTGGTTCCACGCCTGGTAGAAGAACGTCATACCGACGTTGACGCCGCTGCCCTTGCTCGTCAGGTGCGCCTTGATCGAGTTGGTGTTGATCCAGCGCTTCTGCGGCAGCTTGTACTTCTGCGCGTCGACCGCGCTCTGGGGCGGCTCGCCGTTGGTGTAACAGCGGGTCGGCTTGTTGTCGCCGGAACCGCACGCCGGGTCGTTGGCGGCCGACCACGGGAACGACTCGTACGGCCACGCCGCCTCCTTCACGGTGCCGTACCGGACCATCGTCTCGAGGTTGGCGTCCGAGCTCGAGCCCTCGGTGTACGTGAAGCTGCCGTTGAGCGACTTCGCGGCCCACTGGAGGTACTGCTCGGAGAAGTCGGCCTCTGCGACCGGCATGCCCGCCTTGATGTAGAGGTTCTCGACGAGCGCGACCGACGCGAAGATCGAGCACACGCCGCGGCTGCCCTGGCTCTTGACCGGCGACTGCTGGCCGAGCTCGAACGTCGCGGGGTACACGGCGTCGGCCTTGTTGTCGTCGGGCAGCGTGTCGTTGTCGGGCGCGCCTTCGTTGACGTTGTCCTCCGAGACGGGGAAGTCGCCGTCGTACGGGGTCGGCAGGTCGTCCTCGCCGCCGGCGCACGCGGCGAACAGGGGGAGGCTCATCACGGTCACGGCGAGGAGACGGCTGCGCATGGCCGCTGCCATTTGCGCGAACCATGCCGACGCGAAGTGCTCGATTTCACGTGCAGATCCCCTGGCAGCTGCAATTGCCGTGTCCGGATACCGGCCACTCCATTAGCCGGGGACGTTGTCCCCTCCTCGTTCGCGACGCGCGGACGTCCCGAAAACGCGACGAGCCGCCGGGTCACGGCGGCTCGAGCACGGCGCAGTTCGAACGGTCCTAGAAGCGCCAGGGATACGCGAACGAGCCGCCGTTCTGCGTCTTCGCGAACGTCGCGGCCTTCATCGCGGCGGCGACGCAGTTGCCGAGCGCCGCATCCGGCGTGTTCTTCACGCTGACGCTCGACACGCTGCCGGACGGGGAGACCTTCACCGAGACCTTGACCTCGCCCTTGGCAGACGACTTCGCGCCGCAGGTCGTGACGCGCCCCTTCACCTTGCTGACGCCCGCCTGGATCATCGCGCGATCGAGCGAGACCGGGAGATCGCTGCTCCCACGAGATCCACCCGAGCTCGACTTGGTGCTGCCGCCCTTCTTGTACTTCGCGCAGCACGACCCCTCGTAGTTGTTGAGGACGCACGACACCTCGTCACAGCTCCCACCACCGCCGCTGCTGGCGGTCTCCTTGGGCTTGGTCTCCGTGCGCGACGACTTGGAGTCGCTGCGCGACGCCGTCCGGCTCGAGCTCGAGCTCGAGCGCGGCTTGTCGGCCGTGCGCGGCTTGTCGTCCGACTTGTCGGCGACCTTGTCCTCGGGCTCGTCCGCCGCGGCCTTGTCCTCGGTGGCCGGCTCGCTCGGCTTGTCGTCGGATGCGGGCTTGGCGGTCTCCGCCGCGGCCGCGGCCGGGTCGCTCGGCTTGGTGTCCGTGGCGTCGGTGGCCTTTTCGTCGGCGACCTTCGCCGCGGCGGTGTCGTCCCCTCCCGGCGCGCCGCTCGCGGCGACCTGCGTGCTGCCGCCCTTGTCGCCGGTGAGCAGCACGACGAGGACGATCACGACCGTGAGCGCGAGCGCGGCGATGCTGCCGATCAGCGCGTACATCATCTTGTTGTTCGACGCGCGCGCCGGGACCGGCACGATCACGGCGGGCTCCGAGAACCCACCGCCGCCGAACACCGGCAGATCGTCGATCGAGCCGACGCCCGCCGACGCCGGCTTGGCCGCGGCGCCCGCGCCACCGAGGTAGGCGCTCGCCATCGAGCGAATGTCGATGAGACCCGAGCCCTCGCCGCCCGCGGCGCCGGTCGCGTGCCCCGCCGAGGCAGCGGGCGCGGCGGGCGCCGGCTTGTCGCTCGCGAGCTGGGCGAGGTTGTTGAGCGAGAACAGCACCGAGTTCTCGTTGCGCTCGCCGCGCAGCTTGGTGCCCGAGGCCTGCGACGCCGCGACCGACGCGCTCGGCTTGCTGCCGAACAGATCGCCGTCGTCGTCGCTCGCGCCCCGGGTCGAGCCGGCCGAGGCCGCCGCGAACAGATCGCCCGGATCGCTGCGCACGGTGCCGCCGTCGTCACCGCCGGTGCCGAACATCGAGGCCACCGCCGCGGCACCCGCGCCAGGGTCCGCGGCCGTGGTGGTGTTGCCCGAGGCGACGAGCGCCGCGAACGTGTCCACCTGCGCCAGCGGCATCCAGTCCGCGAAGCCCTCGCGCCACGCGTACGTCTCGCCGTCGATCTCGCCGGCCGCGAACCGCTGCTGGACCTCGGCGGCCGTCATCGGGCCGACCTGATCCTGGTTGATCACGACGTGCCACACGGCCTCGTCCGCCGCCGGCTGGCCGGCGCCATCGTAGCCGTAGTCGAACACGCGCGTGTCCTTCTCCTGTGCGGGCTGCTGCGGTGCTTCTGCCGCGGCAGCCCCGCCGCGCACGACGATGATGTTGCTGCACTTCTTGCAGCGGATCTTGAAGACCTTGCCTTGGACCTTGTCGTCCGAGATCGAGTACTTGGCCTGGCAAGCGTCACATACGATCTTCATGGGCGTTCCTGCCTCATCGGTTCGCGTGTCGGACCCCCGAGTCCGGCACTCCTTGGAGGAAAAGAGGAGGAAAAGATCGTATCACAGCGCCGCCCCCGGAATGCGAGCCGGGACGCGCGCTTATCGATCCTGATGGCGTGGATCGCCGGATGGCGAAGGTTCAGGACGCGGCGAACGGATCGCTGAGCCGGATCGTCTCGGCGCGGTCGGGGCCGTACGAGATCAGGCAGAACGGCACGCCGGCGAGCCGCGAGATGGTCTCGACGTAGTCGCGCGCGGATCTCGGGAGATCACGGATGTCGCGCGCCGCCGGAGGGAGCGCCCCCCACCCCGGGAACGTCGCGTACACCGGCTCGGCGCGGGCGATGTCCTCGGGATCGATCGGGGGCTCGTCGAGCTCCTTGCCGTCGAGGCGATAGGCGACACACACCGACACCTCGCCGAGGTTCGCGAGCACGTCGAGCTTCGTCAGCGCCAGCGACTGCATCCCCGATAGCCGCACGCCCATGCGCAGCGCGGGGAGATCGAGCCAGCCGCACCGCCGCGGGCGCCCCGTGGTCGCCCCGAACTCGCCACCGGCCACCCGCAGGCGATCGCCGGCCTCGCCGTGGAGCTCGGTCGGGAACGGCCCCGCGCCGACGCGGGTCGCGTACGCCTTCGTGATGCCGACGACGGTGTCGATGTGGGTCGGCCCGATGCCCGCGCTCTGGCACGCACCGGCCGCGATCGTCGACGACGAGGTCACGTACGGATACGTGCCGTGGTCGAGGTCGAGCAGGCAGCCCTGCGCGCCCTCGAACAGCACGTGGCGGCCCTCCGCGATCGCGCGCGCGACGTGGCGTCCGGCGTCACCGGTGTACGGGCGCAGCTTCTCGCCGGCGGCGAGCGCGTCGTCGATCCACCGGTCGATCTCGGCCTGGGTCGGCGCCGTCCCGCCGAGGTGGACGAGCACCGGCACCAGCTCGTCGAGGTTCGCGGCGACGAGCTCGCGCACCCGCTCGGGCTTGGCGAGATCGCGCATCCGCACGCCCTTGCGCGCGGCCTTGGCCTCGTACGCGGGCCCGATCCCGCGGCGCGTGGTGCCGATCGCCTTCCCTCGCTTGCCCGAGTGGTCCTCGCGCAGCCCGTCGAGCAGCTTGTGGTACGGTAGGATCACGTGCGCGCCGAGCCCGACCAGGAGCTCGTTGCGCATGAGCAGCCCGCGCGCCTGACACTCCGCGATCTCCTCGAGGAGTGTGTGAGGATCGATCACCATCCCGTCGCCGAGAATGCAGCTCTTGCCGGGGTGGCAGACGCCGGACGGGATCAGGTGAGTGACGAGCTTCTGCCCGTCGATGACGAGCGTATGGCCGGCGTTGGCGCCGCCGCCGTACCGAACCACGGTGTCGGCGCGCTCGGTGAACAGGTCCACGACCTTTCCCTTGCCTTCATCGCCCCACTGGGCGCCGACGACGATCACGACAGACATCGATCCTCCTCGAGCATCGCTACCAGAGCACGCGGATCGCTGGTGTCCAGCGGCCGGCGTACATCATCCGATCGGAGCAGCACCCGCTCGTCGAGCAGCAGCGCCGCGTCCAGGCCCGCGCTCCTGAGCCAGGTGGCCGTGGGCACGGTCGTGGCGGTCACCGCGCGGACGCCGTGTCCGCGCAACGCGCGCGCGAGCTGCGCCGCTCCGCGCCCGTGCACCGCGGCGCCAGGCGCAGCGACAGGTGCCGCGAGCCCCAGGCTCCGCTGTGCCTGCGCGAGCGCCTCGAGATCGATCGCGAACCCGGTCGCGCGCGCGGCGCGTCCATACCGACCGATCAGCTCGTCGTAACGGCCACCGCGCAGCACCGCGTCGGGCGCCCCACCCGCGTACCCGGCGAACCGAACGCCGGTGTAGTAGTCGAAGCCGCGCAGGTCTCCGAGATCGACGGTCAGCGCCGGCGCCGGCGGATCCGCGAGCTCGGCGAACGCGGCCAGCGTCGCCGCGAGCCGGTCGAGCGCCGCGCGGACCTCGGAGGGCCACGGCAAGGCAGCCGCACGGTCGAGCGTCGACGTCGCGGGTCCCCACAGCGTGCCCAGCGCCTCGGCGAGCGGCGCGACCTCGTCGGGCAACGCACGCGCCGCGCTCCGCAGACCGTGGCGGTCCTTGCGCGCGAGCGCGAGCGCGAGTCGCTCGCGGGCGTCGTCGTCGGGGGCCGCGCCGAGCACGAACCGCGCCGGAGCGACGTGCCCGACGTCGAGCCGGGTCTCCGGCAGCTGGGCCGCGGCGAGCGAGGCCGCGGCGACCGCGAGCACCTCGGCGTCGCCGGCGGGCTCCGCGGCGTCGATCAGCTCGATGCCGGCCTGGAGGATCTCGCGTTGCCCCGCGTCGGCGTGGAGGCGCGTGACCGCGCCCTCGTAGCACAGCCGGATCGGCCCCTCGAGCTCGGCGAGCCGCGTCGCGACCACGCGCGCGATCTGTGGCGTGATGTCGGGGCGGAGCGCGACGATCTCGCCGGTGCCCGGCTCGACGAACCGGATCGCCGCCGCGCGCGCCCCCGCGCCGAGCCCGCGCTCGAGCACGTCGGCGCACTCGAAGACGGGCGTGATGATGCGCGCGTACCCCCACGCCTCGAACACGTCCAGCACGCGCTCGGCGAGCGAGCGGCGTCGGGCGGCGGCGCGCGGCAGGAAGTCGCGAACGCCCGAGGGCAGACGGATCGGCGGCGGGCTCAAGGCGCGGCTACTCTACCCTGTTGTCGAGGCCGTCGTACTCAGTGCGAGAGGCCCGCATACGGTTCTTCCCGAGGCTCGTGATCGAGCACGTCGACGGGCCCGGCGCTGGCGAGCTCGAACCAGAACGTGCTACCAGCACCGGGCTTCGAGATCACGCCGACGCTGCCTCCGTGTCCCTCGGCGAGCCGCTTGACGGTCGCGAGCCCGAGACCGAGGCCGCGCTGGCCGTAGCTGGGGCCGCGAATGTACGGCTCGAAGATCGACTTGACGAGCTCCGGGGCGATCCCGGGCCCGGTATCGATCACCTCGGTCCGCACCCACCCCCCGCGCTCACGTACGCGCAAGGTGATCTTCCGCTCCACGGCGTCGCCCATGTACTTGAGCGCGTTCCGGACGACGTTGCTGAGCATGCTGAGGTACACGCCGGAGCTGCACGCGACGCTGACGGGCGGTACCGGGCTGGCGGCGAGCTCGACGCGGGCGCGCTCGGCCTCGGGCGCGAGATCGGCCACGATGTCCCGCACGACCTCGCGGACGTCGGTGCGGGCTCCTGGATCCGGGCGACCTCCGGCGCGCGCGAACTCGAGCAACCCCTCCGTGATGGCCGCGGCGCGCCCGAGGCTGCGCTCGATGCGCTCGGCGAGCTCGCGCGTCTGCGGCTCGCGCGCCCCTCCGTGCAGGAGCTCGGCCGCGAGCAGCGCCGTCGACAGCGGGTTGCGGATGTCGTGGGCGAGCCGCCCGGAGAACTGCTCGAGCTCGTCGACGCGCGCCTGCTGCCGGCGCGCGTCGAGCTCCGATCGCTCGCGTCGCTGGCGGCGGTCCGCGCGAATCACGAACGCTCCCACGACGGCGAGCCCCACGCACAGCGTGGCGAGCGCGAACGACAGCACGGCGGTCCGGCCGCGCACGGACAGGATCTCGCGCGCGAGCTTCTGGCCCTGGGCCGAGCTGATCTCGAGCTGCGCCGAGGCTGCGTCCGTGACGTCGTTCGCGGCGTCGATGACGACGTTGCCGAGCATCTTCTCGGCGGCCTCTTCGTCCGTCACGGCGAGACGCCGGGTCCGCGCGACGGAGTCCCGGAACCGCGAGAGCGTGAGCTCGAGCCGGCGCACGAGCGGCTGATCGATGTCGGCGGTCGGGGCGACCTGGGACCAGGTCAAGAAGCTCCGCGTGAGATCACCGAGCGCCGCGTCGAGAACGAGCTCCGCGCTGGCGCGCTCGGCGCCCGCGCTGTGGACGTACCGGGACAGCGCGAGCTCTGCATCATCGACGGAGCGGCGCAGCAGGACCAGCCGCTCCATCCGCGGCATGACCTCGCGGTCGAGCTCGTCGCCGAGATCGCGCACTTGCCACGAGTTGATCTGCACCGCGATCACGCCGATCAGAAAGGCACCGATGACCGGCGCGAACACGAGGACCAGCAACCGATCGAACCGGTCGTGAACGAGCCGCCCCATGGTCGAGGTATGGACGCGTGGGGCGCGCGGGCAAGCGCGGCTCCTCGTCGTTTCGACTCACGTCCGGTCTTCGCTGACGGCGACGTCCCGTGCTGCCCCGGGCGTCACCTCGTCGCGGGCACGCGCACGGCGCAGCGTCATCTTGGCGATCGCCGCCACGAACGCGAACGCGCCGAGCGCGAACACGGTATCTCCGATCGCCCGCAGCCAGCGCAACGTGTCCATCAGAGACGTCTGCAAGAACTCCTCGCTGCGCGCGTACCAGTACCCGACGTCGACGGCGGCCCAGGTCTGGAGCATGCCGACGGGGAGCAGGCTGAGCGTCACCATCGCGAGCAGGCCGAGGTTGATCGCCCAGAACGCGAACGAGAGCAGCTTGTTCGGCCACACGAGCGCCGGGCGCAGCGCCTTCACGGTGAACAACACGAGGCCCATCCCGAGCATCCCGTACACGCCGAACAGCGCCGTGTGACCGTGGACGGGCGTCGTGTTGAGCCCCTGCATGTAATAGAGCGCGATCGGCGGGTTGATCATGAACCCGAAGAGGCCCGCGCCGACGAGGTTCCAGAAGGCGACGGCGACGAAGAAGTAGATCGGCCAGCGGTACTGCTGGATCCACGAGTGCCCCTTCGAGAGCTTCAGGTTCTCCCAGGCCTCGAAGCCGACGAACACGAGAGGGACCACCTCGAGCGCGCTGAACACGGAGCCGAGCGCGAGCACGAAGGTGGGCGTCCCGGAGAAGTAGA
>Ga0164243_10012285_pt1 | contig 12140 bp, 12 predicted proteins | sample OricompcompostOP_FD_108781 | JGI IMG/M metagenome (GOLD analysis project Ga0164243, IMG submission 108781) | Organic Plus compost microbial communities from Emeryville, California, USA - Original compost - Organic plus compost (OP) | ecosystem: Engineered > Solid waste > Mixed feedstock >...
ATGGCGCTGCTGCGCGACCTGCGCGACCAGCGCGGCCTGACCGTGCTCCTCGTCGAGCAGAACGTCGGCAGCGCCCTGCGCATCGCCGACGAGGCCGTCGTCGTCTCGGTAGGCAAGGTCGTCGCCCGGGGTCCGGCCGACGAGCTCCGGTCCGACGTCACGCTCCGGCACGCCTACCTCGGCTTCTAGGGGGATCCCGATGGAACGCTTCATCCTGTTCACCGTCAACGGGCTGGCCTTCGGGGCCATCTACGCCTCGGTGGCGCTCGCGCTCGTCATCATCTGGCGGGCCACCCGCGTGCTCAACTTCGCCCAGGGCGCCCAGGCGGTCGCCTCGGCGTACGTCGCCTGGGTGGTCACCGACCTGACCGGCTCCTACTGGCTGGGCCTGGCCGCCGCCCTCGTGAGCGGGCTGCTGCTGGGGGCCCTGGTGCAGCTCACGGTCTTCCGCCGGGCCGAGTCGATGCCACCGCTCAACGCCGTCATCGTCGGCGTCGGGCTGCTGATCTTCATCGAGGCGGTGCTCGGCATGATCTTCTCGATCGAGCACACCCGCACCATCGACGCGGCCTTCGGGTCCACCAAGCTGCGGATCGCGGACACCCCGCTGGTGTCACCGCAGGACCTGTTCGTCATCGGCTCGGTGCTGGCGGTCATGGTGGCGATCGGCTGGCTGATGACCAAGACGCCGGTCGGGCTGCGGATGCGCGCCGCCGCCTTCGCCCCGGACACCGCCCGGCTGATGGGGGTGCGGGTGCCGCGCATGCTGACCCTGGGCTGGGCCCTGGCGGGATTCGCCGGCGCGCTCGCGGCGATGCTGGTGCTGCCGACCTCGGCCGAGCTGGTGCCCCAGGCCATGGACGGCGTCTTCGTGCTCGGCTTCACCGCGGCGGTCGTCGGCGGGCTCGACAGCCCGGTCGGAGCGGTCGTCGGCGGCATCGTCTCCGGCCTCGTGCTGTCCTACACGAGCGGCTATCTCAGCTCCGACCTGCTCTACCCGGCGACCCTGGTGCTGCTCATCGCGGTGCTGCTGGTCAAGCCGGAGGGCCTGTTCAGCAGCGTGCAGGCGAGGAGGGTCTGATGTCCGTGCTGCGCAACTCCACGCTCCTGCGTCACCTCCTGGTGACCGCGTCCTTCGCGCTGGTGCTCTTCCTGGCCGTCTACCTGGTCGACGACTTCTCGGTCAACCAGGTCTCGACGCTCGCGGTCTACCTGTGCGTCTGCTTCGGCCTGACCGTCCTCATCGGCGGCAACGGGCAGATCTCGCTCGGCCACGCCGCGCTGATGGCGGTCGGGGCCTACACGATGGCGAAGTTCCTGCCGTCGTACGCCGACGAGTTCGGCCAGGTCTCGGTCGGCGTCGTGCTGGCCGGACTGCTCCTGGCCATCGTCGTGACGACCGCCGTCGGCGCGGTCATCGGTCTCGCCGCGGCGCGGCTGCGCGGCCCGTACCTGGCGGGCGCGACGCTCGCCCTCGGGGTGGCCGTCCCCGGCGTGACGACCTACTTCCACGACACCTTCAACGGCGAGCAGGGCCTGCCCGTCGCGTCACCGGTCGTGCCGGAGTCGATGGCGAGTGCCGGCTGGAGCATCGACCGGCTGGTCGCGCTGATCGCCGTCGGCTGCGCCGTCGTGGTGCTCTTCCTCGTCGCCAATCTCAAGCGATCCGGCTTCGGCCGTCATCTCGCCGCCGTGCGCGACCACGAGATCGCCGCGCAGCTGTGCGGGCTCTCCGTGCCCCGCGAGCAGGTGAAGGCGTTCGCGCTCAGCGCCGCGACCGCCGGTCTCGGCGGCGGTGTGCTGGGGCTGGTGCTGCAGGGCGCGAACCCGCACTCCTTCGGCCTGGTGCTCTCGCTCACGGTCCTCGGCGCCGTGGTGATCGGCGGACTCGGCAGCCTCCGCGGCGCGCTGTGGGGGAGCCTCATCGTCGTCCTGCTCAGCCGCGTGCTGTCGGAGCTCGAGGTCAACGACAACGCGCCCGCCGCGGCCTACGGGCTGCTCCTCATGATCGTGATGCTCGCCGCACCCGGCGGCATCCAGGGACTGGTGGCCCGCCTCGGCGGCCACCTGCCCCGCCGCTCACCGCAACCCCAAGGAGGCAACTGATGAACCGATCCATCGGGAGGTGGCAGGGAGCCGGGCGTGCGCGCCGTACGGCGGTCGCTGCGGCCACCCTCTCGCTCGCCCTCGTGGCTGCCGCCTGTGGCGGCCCCGGCGGTGGCGGGAGCGGTGACGGCGGCGGCGACGTGCCGGGCGTCACCGACGACACCATCAAGATCGGCACCACCCAGCCGCTGACGGGTCCGGCGGCGCCGGGCTACGCGCGGATCAGCAAGGCCATGGAGGCCTACTTCGACCACGTCAACGCCGAGGGCGGCATCCACGGCCGCAAGATCGAGCTGATCGTCGAGGACGACGGCTACAACCCCACGATCACGGCCGAGAAGACCCGCAAGCTCGTCCTGCAGGACAAGGTCTTCGCGCTCGCCGGCGCGCTGGGCACGCCGACCCACACGGCGGTGCTCGACTTCATCCGGCAGAACAAGGTGCCCGACCTCATGGTCTCCTCGGGCAGCCTGTCGTGGAACCAGCCGGAGAAGTACCCCTACACCTTCGGCTGGCAGACCGACTACATCCGGGAGGGCAAGATCCTGGCCACCTACGCGCAGAAGGAGTTCGAGGGCAAGACCTTCTGCTCCTTCGGCCAGGGCGACGATCTCGGCGCGGACGGCGTCAAGGGGGTCGAGACCGTCCTCGGCGGCGACGCGCTCAAGGCCAAGGAGACCTACTCGGTCTCCAACACCAACGTCGCGCCGCAGATCGGCAAGCTCCAGGCGGCGGGCTGCGACGTCGTGTTCGGCTTCATGATCCCGGGCTTCACCGCGCTCGCGCTCGGCACGTCGGCCCAGCTGGGCTACAAGCCCCAGTGGGTGATCTCCTCCGTGGGCGCCGACCCGGCCTCGCTGGCGGGCTATCTGAAGGAGAACGCCGAGGCGCTCACCCAGGGCGTCATCGGCGCCCTCTACCTGCCGGTGATCGAGGAGAACAACAGCTGGATCAAGCTGTTCACCGAGATCAACGAGAAGTACAGCGACGGCGCGGCCTTGGACTACACCTCCCTGCACGGCTACGCCATGGCCTACGCCATCGCCCAGGCGCTCGCCGCCGCGGGTGAGGACCCGACGCGGGAGAGCCTCATCGAGGCGATGGAGGACGGGGCCGTCTCCCGCGGCCCGTCGCCGACGCCGTACGCCTACGCGGCCGACGACCACTCCGGCATGACCGGCAGCTATGTCACCCAGATCGACAAGCTCAAGGTCAAGGTGCTCACCCCGCCGATGGTGACCGACGACGGCGACGGCCCGGTCGAGGAGCACACCGAGCCGGAGGAGGAGGCCCCGGCCAACGGGGTGCCGGAGTAGGCCGAGCACGCCCGATCGACGATCCCCCTCCTCGCGCCCGTCGTGGCCGAGGAGGGGGATCGTCGCGCGTACGGCGGCCGCAGGCGCGCACGTGGTGAAGCGGCGGTCACCCGGTCGGGGGTGATCTTCGCCGCGGAGGCGTTGACGCCGCCGGTCGGCTGGGGCAGAGTGTGCGCATCGAAACTAAGCAACCGCTTAGTCTTTAAGAGGAGAGGTTCCATGCCCGAAGCAGTCATCGTTTCCACCGCACGCTCGCCGATCGGTCGCGCCGGGAAGGGTTCGCTGAAGGACATGCGGCCCGACGAGCTGGCGGCGCAGATGGTGCGCGCGGCGCTGGCCAAGGTGCCCGAGCTCGACCCGGCGGAGCTGGGCGACCTGATCCTCGGGGTCGGCCAGCCGGCCGGCGAGTCGGGCAACAACCTCGGCCGGGCGGTCGCGGTGCTCTCGGGCATGGACCACCTGCCCGGCGTGACCGTGAACCGCTACTGCTCGTCGTCGCTGCAGACGACGCGGATGGCCTTCCACGCGATCAAGGCCGGCGAGGGCGACGCCTACATCTCGGCGGGCGTGGAGACCGTGAGCCGGTTCGTCAACGGCTTCGCCGACAACCCGGAGGGCCAGAACGCCGTCTTCGCCGACGCCCAGGCGCGGACCGAGAAGCGCGCGCAGGGTGGCGCCGAGTCGTGGGTCGACCCGCGCACGAGCGGGGAGCTGCCCGACCTCTACATCGCGATGGGGCAGACCGCGGAGAACGTGCAGCAGGTGCTGGGCATGTCGCGCGAGGAGCAGGACCGGTTCGCGGTCCGCAGCCAGAACCTCACCGAGCAGCGCATCGGCGAGGGCTTCTGGGCCCGTGAGATCACGCCGGTGACGCTGCCCGACGGCAGCACCGTGTCCACCGACGACGGCCCGCGGCCCGGGACGACGCTGGAGGCGGTCAGCCAGCTCCAGCCGGTGTTCCGCCCCGACGGCACGGTGACCGCGGGCAACGCCTGCCCGCTCAACGACGGCGCGGCCGCCCTGGTGATCATGTCCGACACCCGCGCCAAGGAGCTCGGCCTGACTCCGCTCGCCCGGATCGTGTCCACCGCCGTGACCGGCCTGTCGCCGGAGATCATGGGGCTGGGCCCGGTCGAGGCCATCCCCGCTGCGCTGAAGAACGCCGGCATGTCGCTGGGCGACATCGACCTGTTCGAGATCAACGAGGCCTTCGCCGTCCAGGCGCTCGGATCGGCCCAGCAGCTCGGCATCCCGATCGAGAAGCTCAACGTCAACGGCGGGGCGATCGCGGTCGGTCACCCCTTCGGCATGACCGGTGCCCGGATCACCGCCACGCTCATCAACTCGCTGCAGTGGCACGACAAGCAGTTCGGTGTGGAGTCGATGTGCGTCGGCGGCGGGCAGGGCATGGCGATGGTGCTGGAGCGGCTCTCGTGAGCGGGCGCTTTGCCGGCAAGACCGCGATCGTCACCGGCGCGAGCCGGGGGATCGGGCTCGGCATCGCCGAGCGCCTGGTCGCCGACGGCGCACGCGTGGTGATCACCGCCCGCAAGCCGGAGGCGCTCGAGGAGGCCGTCGCCCACCTGGGCGGCCCCGACGTCGCGCTCGCCGTCGCGGGCAAGGCCGACGACCTCGACCACCAGGCCGACACGGTCCGCCGCACCCTCGAGCGCTTCGGCAGCATCGACCTGCTGGTCAACAACACCGGGATCAACCCGACCTACGGCCCGATCATGGAGCTCGACCTCGGCGCCGCCCGCAAGGTCGTCGAGGTCAACTGCATCGCCGCGCTCTCGTGGACCCAGCAGGTCTACGCCGCGTGGATGAAGGAGCACGGCGGCTCGGTCGTCAACGTCTCCTCCGTCTCCGGGATCCGGCCGGCGCCGGGCATCGGCTTCTACGGTGCCACCAAGGCGATGCTGATCTCGCTGACCGAGCTGATGGCCCTCGAGATGGCGCCGACGATCCGGGTGAACGCGGTCGCGCCCGCGGTCGTCAAGACCCGGTTCGCCAGCGCCCTCTACGAGGGCCGCGAGGAGCAGGTCGCCGCTGCCTACCCGCTCGGCCGGCTCGGCGTCCCCGCCGACATCGCCGACGCGGTCTCCTACCTGCTCTCCGACGAGGCGTCCTGGGTGACCGGTCAGCTGCTCGTCCTCGACGGCGGCGTCACGCTGGGAGGAGTCGGCGAGTGATGCGCGCCTGGCGGGTGGCCGCCCTCGGCGAGCCGGCCGAGGTGATGAGCCTGGTCGACGTACCCGACCCGGAGCCCGGCCCCGGGCAGCTCGTCGTCCGCGTGCTGGCCGCCCCGGCGAACTTCCCGGACGCGCTCATGTGCCGCGGGCTCTACCAGGTGCGGCCCGAGCTGCCGTTCACGCCGGGCGTCGAGCTGTGCGGCGAGGTCGTCGCGTTGGGCGCCGGCGTCGAGGGGTACGCCGTCGGCGACCGTGTACTGGGCGCCGCGGCCCTGCCCTCGGGCGGGTTCGCGGAGCTGGCCGTGATGGACGCGGCGACCACCTTCCCCGCACCCGCCTCGCTCGACGACGCCCAGGCGGCCAGCCTCTACATCGGCTACCAGACCGGATGGTTCGGGCTGCACCGGCGCGCGGCGCTGCAGCCCGGCGAGACCCTGCTGGTGCATGCCGCCGCCGGCGGCGTGGGCAGTGCCGCCATCCAGCTGGGCAAGGCCGCGGGCGCGCGCGTGATCGGCGTGGTCGGCGGCCCCGCCAAGGCCGAGGTCGCGCGCCGGCTCGGCGCCGACGTCGTGATCGACCGGCGCGAGCAGGACTTCGTCGACGTCGTCAAGGCCGAGACCGGCGGCCGGGGCGCCGACGTGGTCTACGACCCCGTCGGCGGCGAGACCTACACCCGCTCGACGAAGTGCATCGCCTTCGAGGGGCGCATCCTCGTGGTCGGCTTCGCCGGCGGCGACATCCAGTCGGCGGCGCTCAACCACGCGCTCGTCAAGAACTACTCGATCGTCGGACTGCACTGGGGGCTCTACAACACCCAGGACCCGGCGGCGGTGCGCGAGTGCCACCGGGCGCTCACCGATCTCGCCGACGACGGACGCGTCGCCCCGCTGGTGAGCGAGCGGCTGCCCCTGGCCGACGTCGCCCGCGGCGTGCAGCGGCTCGCCGACGGCGTGACCGTCGGGCGGGTCGTCTACGACGCAGGGGTGGCCGGGTGAGCAATCTCGTCGACGCCGTCCTCTTCGACTACGGCGGGGTGATGACCGGTCCGCTCCGCGCGTCGGTCGACGCCTGGCACGCCGCGGACGGCATCGACCCGGCGAGCTTCACGCGGGCGCTGCGCAACTGGCTCTCACGCACCGTGCACTGGGCCACGCCGATCCACCGCCTCGAGACCGGCGAGCTGGCTCCCGAGGAGTTCGAGGAGCTCTTCGCCGCCGAGCTGCGCACGGTCGACGGCGGACCCGTCGAGCCGCGGGGTCTCCTGGCCCGGATGTTCGAGGAGATGCGGCCCGACCCGCAGATGTTCGAGCTCGTCGAGGCGCTCAAGCGCTGCGGCGTGCGGGTCGGCCTGCTCTCCAACAGCTGGGGCGGCACGAGCTATCCCCGGCCCCGGATCGACGAGCTCTTCGACGCCGTCGTGATCTCGGCGGAGGTCGGCCTGCGCAAGCCGCAGGCCGCGATCTACCACCACGCGCTCGACGCCGTCGGCGTACCCGCTCGCCGGACGTTCTTCGTCGACGACGCCGAGCCCAACATCCTCGGCGCCCAGGCCGTCGGCCTGCGCGCCCTGCAGCACCTCGACCCCCGGTGCACCCGGACCGCCCTCGGCGCCCTGGTGCCCGATCTCGCCGACGAACTCCAAGGAGCACGAGCATGACCACCTCCCCCCGCACCGCGATCGTCACCGGCGGAGCCCGTGGCATCGGTGAGGCCGTCGCCCGGCGGCTGGCCGCCGACGGCCTCGCCGTGGCCGTCCTCGACCTCGACGCCGACGCGTGCCGTCCCGTCGTCGAGGCGATCGAGGCCGACGGCGGGCGCGCCGTCGCCGTCGGCGCCGACGTGTCCGACGAGCAGGCCGTGGCCGCCGCGGTCGACCGCACGGTCGAGGCGCTCGGCGCCCCCACCGTCTTGGTCAACAACGCCGGGATCACCCGCGACAACCTGCTGTTCAAGATGACGGTCGACGACTGGGACCAGGTGATGGGCGTCCACCTGCGCGGCGCCTTCTTGATGACCCGCGCGGTGCAGTCGCACATGACGAAGGCCGGGCACGGCCGGATCATCACCATGTCGAGCACCTCCGGCCTCGGCAACCGCGGTCAGGCCAACTACTCCGCCGCGAAGGCCGGCCTGGAGGGCTTCACCAAGACCCTTGCGATCGAGCTCGGCAGGTTCGGCATCACCGCCAACGCGATCGCGCCGGGCTTCATCGACACCCCGATGCTGTCGGCCACGGCCGAGCGGATCGGGATGAGCTACGAGGACTTCCTGGCGATGGGCGTCGAGCGGATCCCCGTCGGCCGGGCCGGCACCCCCGACGACATCGCCCACGCGGTGTCCTTCTTCGCCAGCGAGGGCGCCTCCTACACATCGGGCCAGGTGCTCTACGTCGCCGGCGGCCCCCACAACTGAGAGGAACGAGCAGATGAAGGTCTTCCAGGGCATCGACGAGCTCGAGGCGTCGGTCGGCACCCACCTCGGCCACTCCGCGTGGCACGAGATCACCCAGGACCAGGTCCAGATGTTCGCCGACGCGACCGGCGACCACCAGTGGATCCACCTCGACGTCGAGAAGGCGGCCGCCGGCCCGTTCGGCACGACCATCGCCCACGGCTTCCTCACCCTCTCCCTGCTGCCGATGCTGGCCGAGGAGGTCTACCGCATCGAGGGCGTGAAGATGGGGGTCAACTACGGCGCCGACAAGCTCCGCTTCCCCTCGCCGGTGCCGGTCGGCTCCCGGGTGCGCGCCGGGGTCGAGCTCACCGCGGTCAAGCCGAGCTCGCTCGGCTACCAGGTGGCCACCCGGGTCACGATCGAGCGCGAGGGCGGCGACAAGCCGGCCTGCGTGGTGGACATGCTCGCCATCGTGGTGCCTTGATGGTGCACGTGGACACCACTTCCGACACCGGCCCCGGCGCCGGCTCGCTGCCCGGTCTCGACCTCGACCGACTCGGCCGGTGGTTCGCCGAGCACGTGGCCGAGGCCGGGCCCCGGCTCACCGCGTCGCTGATCGCCGGCGGCAAGTCGAACCTGACCTACGCCGTGACCGACGGGCAGCGGGAGTGGGTGGTACGCCGACCCCCGCTGGGTCACGTGCTCGCGACCGCACACGACATGGCCCGTGAGCACCGGGTGATCTCCGCACTGCGCGACACCCCGGTGCCGGTGCCTGGGACCTACGGGCTGTGCGAGGACACCGACGTGCTCGGCGCACCCTTCTACGTGATGGACCGGGTGCCCGGCACGCCGTACCGCCTCTCCGCCGAGCTCGAGCCCCTGGGCGCCGCGCGCACCCGCGCGATCTCCGAGCGACTGGTCGACACCCTCGGCGCCCTGCACCGGGTCGACCCGGCCGCGGTGGGCCTCGGCGACTTCGGCCGGCCCGAGGGCTATCTCGCCCGGCAGGTCGCCCGGTGGAAGAAGCAGCTCGACGCGTCGTACAGCCGCGATCTGCCGGCCGCCGAGGAGCTGCACCGGCTGCTCGCCGCCGACGTGCCGGCCGAGTCCGGGGTGAGCATCGTGCACGGCGACTACCGCCTCGACAACGTCCTGGTCGACGCCGCCGAGGGCGCCGACCGGGTCACCGCGGTGCTCGACTGGGAGATGGCGACGCTCGGCGACCCGCTGAGCGACCTGGCCGTGATGCTCGTCTACCACCGCCTCGGCGACGCCGGCGGCGGCTCGGTCGCGACCGCGTCGAGCGCGCCCGGGTTCTTGTCCGAGTCCGAGATCATCGAGCGCTACGGCGCGATCACCGGCCGCGATCTGACCCGCTTCGGCTTCTATCTCGGACTCGCGGCCTTCAAGCTCGCCGCGATCCTCGAGGGCATCCACTTCCGCCATCTCCACGGCCAGACCGTCGGCGAGGGCTTCGAGAACATCGGCGACGCCATCCACCCGCTGCTGGACGCCGGACTGACCGCACTGAAGGAGAACGACTGATGGACTTCGCCTACGACGCGCGCACCGAGGAGCTGCGCGCCGCGATGCTCGAGTTCATGGAGCAGCACGTCTATCCGGCCGAGCCGGTCTTCGCCGAGCAGCTCCAGCAGCTCGACGACCACTGGGCCTGGGACTCCGCGCCCATCATCGGCGAGCTGCGGGCCGAGGCCCGCAAGCGCGGCCTGTGGAACCTCTTCCTGCCCGGCGAGGAGGGCGGCGGCCTGACCAACGTGCAGTACGCCGCCATCGCGGAGATCTCCGGCCGCAGCGGCCACCTCGCGCCGGCGGCGATCAACTGCTCCGCGCCCGACACGGGGAACATGGAGGTGCTGTCCATGTTCGGCACCCCCGAGCAGAAGGAGCGGTGGCTGCGGCCCCTGCTCGACGCGGAGATCCGGTCGTCCTTCGCGATGACCGAGCCCGCCGTCGCCTCCTCGGACGCCACCAACATCGCCACCAGCATCGTCCGCGACGGCGACGAGTACGTCATCAACGGCCGCAAGTGGTGGATCACCGGCGCGATGAACCCCAACGCCAAGATCTTCATCGTCATGGGCAAGACCGACCCCGGCGCCGACCGGCACCGCCAGCAGTCGATGATCCTGGTCGAGCGCGGCACCCCGGGGTTCGAGATCCACCGCGGCATGCACGTCCTCGGCTACGACGACCACGACCACGGCGGCCACGCCGAGCTGTCGTTCACCGACGTCCGCGTCCCGGCCGCCAACCTGATCGGCGAGGAGGGCGCCGGCTTCGCGATCGCGCAGGCCCGGCTCGGCCCGGGCCGCATCCACCACTGCATGCGCTCGATCGGCGTCGCCGAGCGCGCCATCGAACTGATGTGCGCGCGTGCCCAGGAGCGGGTCGCCTTCGGCAAGCCGCTCGCCGAGCAGGGCGTCGTGCGGGACTGGATCGCCGAGGCGCGGGTCCGGGTCGAGCAGCTGCGCCTGCTCACCCTCAAGGCCGCCTGGCTGATGGACACCGTCGGCAACAAGGCCGCGCACTCGGAGATCCAGGCGATCAAGATCGCGACTCCGGCCACCGTCGAGTGGATCCTCGACAAGGCGATCCAGACCCACGGCGCCGGGGGCCTCTCGCAGGACTTCCCGCTGGCCAACATGATCGCCCAGATCCGCACTCTGCGCTTCGCCGACGGTCCCGACGAGGTGCACAAGAACGCCCTGGCCCGCGCCGAGCTCCGTCGTCAGGAGTCGGCGCGGGAGGCCCGGGAGTCGCGGCAGGTGCGCGCATGAGCGCGGCCGCCGACCTCCGCAAGCGGGTCACCTCCTTCCTCGAGGCGCACGACCCGGCGACCACCGACCGCCTGGAGTTCCTGCGCGCCCAGTTCGACGCCGGTCTCGCGTGGGTCTGGTACCCCGAGGGACTGGGCGGACTCGACCTGCCGCAGGAGCTGCAGCAGGTCGTCGACGAGGAGCTCCGCCGCGCCGGCGCACCGAGCAACCTGCCCGAGCGCAACGGCATCGGCCTGGGCATGGCCGCGCCGACGATCCTCGGCTTCGGCACCGAGGAGCAGAAGCGCCGCTTCCTGCGGCCGCTGTGGACCGGCGAGGAGGTCTGGTGCCAGCTCTTCAGCGAGCCCGGCGCCGGCAGCGACCTCGCGAACGTCGCGACCCGTGCCGTCCGTGACGGCGACTCCTGGATCGTCAACGGCCAGAAGGTGTGGACGTCGCACGCGCACAACGCGCGGTTCGGGATCCTGGTCGCCCGCACGAACCCCGACGTGCCCAAGCACCAGGGCCTCACCTACTTCCTGTGCGACATGACGGACCCGGGGATCGAGGTGCGCCCCCTGCGCCAGATCACCGGCGAGGCCGAGTTCAACGAGGTGTTCCTCACCGACGTGCGCATCCCCGACGCGTACCGGCTCGGCGCCGAGGGCGACGGCTGGCGGGTCGCCAACGCCACCCTCAACAACGAGCGGGTGGCGATCGGCGGCGCTTCGGGCGGGCGCTCCGGCGGGATGATCGGCGTGGTCTCCCGCACCTGGCGCGAGCACCCCGAGCGCCGCACCCCCGAGCTGCACGACCGGCTGGTGCGGCTGTGGGTCGAGGCCGAGGTCGCCCGCGTCACCGGGCAGCGGCTGCGCCAGAAGCTGCGGCTCGGCCAGCCCGGCCCCGAGGGCTCGGCGATGAAGCTGACGTTCGCCCGCCTCAACCAGCAGCTGTCCGGCCTGGAGGTGGAGCTGCTCGGCGAGGACGGCCTGCGCTACTCCGACTGGACGATGGTGCGCCCCGACGGCGTCGACTTCACCGGCCGCGACGCCGGCTACCGCTACCTGCGCGCCAAGGGCAACTCCATCGAGGGCGGCACCTCGGAGATCCTGCGCAACATCGTCGCCGAACGGGTCCTCGGCCTGCCCCCCGAGCACCGCGTCGACAAGCACGTCCCCTGGAAGGAGCTGGACAAGTGAGCGAACTCGACCTTCTCTACACCGAGGTCGAGGACGACCTCCGCGCCTCCGTGCGGTCCCTGCTCGCCGACCGGTGCGACGCCCCGTCGGTGACCGCCCTCTACGACGGCGACCGCTCGCTCGTCGCGGGGCTGTGGAAGTCCCTCGCCGCCG
>Ga0164243_10012286_pt1 | contig 12139 bp, 10 predicted proteins | sample OricompcompostOP_FD_108781 | JGI IMG/M metagenome (GOLD analysis project Ga0164243, IMG submission 108781) | Organic Plus compost microbial communities from Emeryville, California, USA - Original compost - Organic plus compost (OP) | ecosystem: Engineered > Solid waste > Mixed feedstock >...
CCCCTCCTCGACGCCCTCGACCACCGCTTCGGCAGCGTCGAAGCCGACGTGTACCTCGTCGACGGCCGGCTCCTGGTGGCGCACGACCCTGAGGACCTCGACCCTGCGCGCACCCTGGAGGCCCTGTACCTCGACCCGCTCGCCGCTCGCGTCCGGGCCCACCACGGCCGCGTGCACCCCGGCGGCCGGCGGCCGTTCCAGCTGCTGATCGACCTCAAGACCGAGGGCGCCTCGACCTACCTGGCACTCGACCGGCGTCTCGCCCGCCACCGGCACCTGTTCACGACGTACGCCCACGGGCGGGTGCACCCAGGCCCGGTCACCGTCGTCGTCTCCGGCGACCGCGCCGCCCGCGCCCCGATGGAGGCCCAGCGGGTCCGCCACGCCTTCTACGACGGCCGTCTCACCGACCTCGGCAGCGCGGCGCCCGCCACCCTCATCCCGCTGATCAGCGACAACTGGACGCTGAACTTCACCTGGCTCGGCACCGGCCCCTTCCCGGACGCCGAACGCCGCAGGCTGCGCACGCTCACCGGCGCGGCCCACGCACGCGGCCGGAGAGTCCGGTTCTGGGCCACCCCGGACACACCGGGCCCCGCCCGCGACGCCCTCTGGACCGAACTGCTCGCCGCGGGCGTCGACCACCTCAACACCGACGACCTCGCCGGCCTGGAGGCCTTCCTGGACGCGCACCGCCGCGGCTAGGTCGGAACATCACACGTTCGGGGGACAGGTCAGCCGCCCGGACGAACCCTCCGCTACGCCACACTTGCGGCCGAACGCCGTGAAACGGGCGTGACGGCGTGGCGGAGGAGGTTGACGATGGCGATTTCCATCTCGGTGGTACTGCTGCTGTTCATTCTGGCGGTGATCTTCGTCCGCAACGGCGGACTGAAGATCAGCCACGCCCTGGTGTGCCTGCTGCTCGGCTTCTACCTGGCCAGCACCAGCATGGCGCCGACCATCCACAGCGGCCTGACCGCCACGGCGGACATCGTCAGCGGCCTGAGGCCGTGAGGCTCAGCCCGTCGAGAACACCCCGATGCCGTTGGCGACCGGCCGCTCCGTCCCGTCGGACGGATGGTTGCGCACGGAGACGGACGGTGAGCCCGGCGCGCGGGCGACCAGGGTCGAGGAACCGCCGCCGTCCAGGTTGAACGCGTGCACCGCACCCAGCTCCCGCATGACGGCGGCCACTTCCGCGAGGGTCAGACCGGTGCGGTACGCGGGTGCGCCGTCCAGGGCGAGCAGCAGCACACGCCGGCCGCCGTCCGCGACACCGACGGCGGTGCGCACCGCCGACGTCCGGTCGTCCAGGCCGGGCAGCGGCCGCCCGCCCGACAGCACCGGACAGCCGCCGAGCGCGAAGCGGTACGGCACCCGTGACACCGCCGCCACCAGCCGGTGCCGTACCGTCACCCGCTCGCCCACGAAGAACTTCCGCAGCCGCCGCGCCCCCTCCTCCCGGCCCACGAGGACCGTGGTGCCCGCCGCGACCGGACCGCCACCCGGGGTGTCCGAGACCGCCACGACGCGGCCGCGACGGACCGTCACCTCGTAGGTGTCCGTGCTGCACGGGGCTGCCCGGTCGGTGTCCGTGCCGCACGTGGCGCGCACCCGGGAGGCGCTGCCCCAGGCCGCCGTGAACGCCCCGATCGAGCCGGCCGGCAGCGCGTACTGGTTCAGGCCGCGCAACGGCAGCACACCCTCGGGGGTGCGGACGGAGCCGGTGAGGCGCAGACGGTCCGGCCGGGCCCGCCGGTCGGCGCCCACCCCGAACACGTCCGCGGTGCTCGTGCCGGGCGGCAGCGCCGGGCCGAAGCGCTGGCCGTCCGGCACCGCGCCCTTCAGCACGCGGCCCCGCGCGATCGCCGGGCCCACGCTCGCCCCGGTGGCCTGGACCCCGGGGTGCTGCGTCTCGCTGATGTTGAAGAAGTCGCCGTTCACCCCGGCGACGGCCCCGAGCGCGGCCGCCTGCCGGGAGACCGGCGCCCGCGCGGCCACCGCCCCGGGGTGCAGCAGGCCCAGCCGGACCCGCCGTTCCCGCAGGTCGACGGTGAGGACATGGGCGTGCGCGGGACCCCTCGCCGCCGCGATGTCGAACTCGTCGTAGACCACACCCGGCGCGATCCGGGTGCCCCGCTGCGCGGCGCCGGCCGGTGCCGCCCCCGTCAGGGCCGCACCGGCCAGCGCGCCGAACGCCGTGAGCAGCGTGAGCGCCGCCCGGGTCGTGCCGGATCTCCTCCGGTGAAGCGTCACGATCCCCCCTGAGGTCACGTCACATGTGGCAGGACTCGGGGGAAGTGCACCAGACGGCGATGACCCGCGACGTCACTGAGCGCCGACGACGCGGGAACGGATGAGGAAACGCACTCCCTCGGGTGCCTCCAGGGAGAATCCGCTGCCCCGCCCCTCGACCACGTCGACGATCAGACGGGTGTGCCGCCACGCCTCGTACTGGGGGCGGGACATCCAGAACGTCACCGGCTCGGCCACCCCCTCGACCTCCAGTTCGGCGAGCAGCACGTCGGAGCCGCCCGTGCGGAACTCGCCCTCCGGGTAGCACATGGGCGCGCTGCCGTCGCAGCAGCCGCCGGACTGGTGGAACATCAGCGGCCCGTGGGCCGCGTGCAGCCGCCGGAGCAGGTCGGCGGCCGCGGGGGTGAGTTCGACGCGCGGGGTCTCCTCATACATGCGCCCAGCGCACCACACGCAAGGTTGCGAGGGGGTTGCAGCGCGTCCGGCGGGACTCAGCGGTCGCGGCGCTCGCGGCGGGAGCGGGCGAGGACCGGGACGGCGGGCAGCAGGGAGAGCACCACGACGACGGCGACCAGGGGCAGCAGATACGACTCGATGTCCGGGACGGAGTGGCCCAGGGCGTAGCCGGCCAGGACGAGGCTCTGCGACCAGAGCAGTCCGCCGACGACCTGCCACAGCGTGAACGTCCGCGCGGGCACCCCGAGCGCGCCGGCCGCCGGGTGCAGGACCGTGCGGACCAGCGGCACGAAGCGGCCGATCACCAGGGCCTTGCCGTAGCCGTACCGGGCGAGCAGGGTCTCCGCGCGGGCCGCCGCCTCCCGCACCCGGGGTCTGGAGGTGCGGGCGAGCAGTGCCCGGCCGCCGTGGCGTCCGATCAGATAGCCGACCTGGCCGCCGAGCAGGGCGCCGGCGGCCGCGCACAGCAGCACCTGCCACAGCACCAGCCCCTGGCCGGCACCGGCGGCGCACAGCACTCCGGCCGGCAGGAGCAGGGTGTCGCCGGGCAGGAAGAAGCCGAAGACGAGCAGGCCGGACTCGGCGAAGATCACCACCAGGACGCCGAGGGCGCCGAAGGTGGCCAGGACCGCGTCACCGTCCGTCGGATTCACGGCCAGCAACGTCCTCACCTCCCGCCTGCCCGGCGCCTCGCCCGCGGGGTCACGCGCGGCCGTGGGCTTCCTGCGAGCGGCGGGACAGCGCGTCGATGACCACCGCCGCGAAGAGCACCCCTCCGGTGATCATGAACTGGACGGCCGCCGGGGTGTCCGTGATGGCCATGCCCGAGGCGATCGACTGGATGACGAGCATGCCGAGCACCGCCGACCAGGTCGAACCCCGCCCGCCGAACAGGCTGGTCCCGCCGATCACGGCCGCCGCGATCGCGTTGAGCAGCAGCACGCCCTGGCCCGAGCTCTGACTCACCGACGTGATGCGCGAGGCAAGGAACAGCCCGCCGATCGCCGCCATGGTCCCGGACACGGCCAGCACCGCCGTCTGCACCCGGGTCACGTTGAGACTGGCCCGGCGGGCGGCCTCCACCCCGCCGCCGAGGGCGTAGACCTGCCGCCCGTAGTGCGTGCGCCGCAGCACGATGTCGAGGCCGGCCACCACCACGAGGAAGATCAGCAGCGCGAGCGGCAGCCCCTGGAACCGGTTGAGCAGGTACGCCGACGTGAACGCGATGACGGCGAGTCCTCCCGCCCGCGCGAGGATCACCTGGAGCGACCGGTGCGGCATTCGGGCGGCCACCCGGCGCCGCCGGTCCAGGCAGGCCACGAGCAGGACGAGTCCCACCGCCACCGCGGCCACCGCGTAGGCGACGGCGTCATGGGTGAAGTAGTAGCCGGTCAGCTCGGCCACCAGCCCGTTCTCGTCGAGGTTGATGGTGCCGCTGGTGCCCAGGACGTAGAGCATCAGGCCGTTCCAGGTGAGCAGGCCGGCGAGCGTGACGACGAACGCCGGCACCCGGGTTCTCGCGAAGGAGTACCCCTGCACGGCGCCCGCGACGGTGCCGGCCAGCACGGCGATGATCAGCGACAGCCATTCGGGCACGCCGTTCTGCACGTTCAGCACGGCGAATACGGCCCCCGCCAGTCCGCTGATCGCCCCGACGGACAGATCGAGCTCGCCGAGCAGCAGGACGAAGACGATGCCGACGGCGATCAGGCCGGTGCCCACGATGTCCACGCTCAGGTTGGACAGGTTGCGCGGGGAGAGGAAGTTGTCGTTGAGGGACTGGAAGGTGATCCAGACGACGGCCAGGACGACCACCACGGGCAGCGAGCCCACCTCGCCGGCCCGCAGCCTGCGGCGGGCGACGGCCACCCAGCGTTCCAGCGTGCCGGCCACGGCCCGACGGCGGGGGCCGCCGCCGTCCCCGGCCGGGGACGCGGCGGTCCCGGTGCGCCGGTCGTCCGCCATGGTGCGGGTCCCTTTCACCACGCCGCCTCCTCGTGCGCAGGGCGGCGGGGCGTGTTCTCCGCCGCGCCGGTGATGGACGAGATGATCTGCTCCTGCGAGGCGGTGTTCACGTCGAAGAAGCCGTTGTTGCGGCCCAGCCGCAGGACGACGGCCCGGTCCGCCAGGGCCTTGACGTCGCCCATGTTGTGGCTGATGAGCAGCACGCCCATGCCCCGGTCGCGCAGCTCGTCGACGAGGTCCATGACCTCGGTGCTCTGCTGGAACCCCAGCGACGCGGTGGGCTCGTCCAGCAGGATCAGCCGGGGGTCGCCGAGGAGCGAGCGGGCGATGGCGACCGTCTGCCGCTGGCCGCTGGACAGCGAGACGACGGGGGCCCGCAGATCGGGCAGGCCCCGGGTCAGGCGTTCCAGCAGGTGCAGGGTGCGGCGTTCCATCTCCATCTCGTCGAGGAAGCCGTACCGGCGGATCTCGCGGCCGAGGAACAGATTGCCGACGACGTCGAGGTTCCCGCACAGGGCGAGGTCCTGGTAGACGGTCGCGATCCCCAGCTCGCGGGCGTCGGCCGGGCGCCGGATCTGAACCGCGCGGCCCTCCCACTCGATCACGCCCCGGTCGGCGGGCGACACCCCGGAGATCACCTTGACCAGCGTGGACTTGCCGGCGCCGTTGTCGCCGAGGAGCGCGACGACCTGGCCGGCCCGGATCTCCAGCTCGATGTCGGTGAGGACCTGCACGGCGCCGTAGCGTTTGCTCACGCCGCGCAGCGCCAGCAGTGGGGGAGAGGACACGGAGACGATCTCCTTCCCGTGACGTCCGGCCGGGCCGGACCGGTGGTCAGGTCAGCCCGGCCGTACGGCAGGCGGCGGCGAGGTCGGGGACGCAGATCTGGCGGACGGTGTAGACGCCGTCCTTCACCAAGGTGTCCTTGATGTCGTTGACGGTGACGGGCACCGGGTCGAGCGTCACCGTCGGCACCCGGTGCCCGTCACCGGTCGTCACCTCGTCGTCGGCCACCCGGTCCAGGTTCTCGCCGCGGGCGGCCGCCACGGCCATCTCGGCGCCCGCGGTCGCCTCGGGCAGGAAGGGCTTGTAGACGGTCATGTACTGCGTGCCCTCGACGATGCGGCGCACGGCGCCGAGTTCGGCGTCCTGCCCGGTGACCGGGGGCAGCGGGCGGACCTGGTTCGCCCGGAGCGCCGAGATGCTGCCGGCGGCCAGTCCGTCGTTGGCGGCGTACACCCCGTCGATGCCGTCGCCGCCGAGGGCCGCGATGGCGGCGGACATGTTCTGGTTGGCCGCCTCGGGCCGCCACTGGAGGGTGTCGTACGCCTTGCCGATCTTCACCTTGCCCCGCAGCACCGACAGCGCGCCGCGCTTGAACAGCACCGCGTTGGGGTCGCTGAGGTCGCCGTTCATCATGACGATCTCGGCGCCCGGCACCTCGTCGCCCATCGCCTTGAGCAGGGCGTCGCCCTGGAGCCGGCCCACCTGCTCGCCGTCGAAGGAGACGTGCCCTGCGATCGGCCCGTCGGCGAGGCGGTCGTAGGCGATGACGGGGATGCCGGCCTCCTCCGCCTTGCGGACCGCCGAGGCCATCGCACGGGCGTCCACCGCCACCAGCAGCAGGGCGTCGGCCCCGTTGGCGATCATCGAGTCCATCTGCTGCTGCTGCGCGGCCACGTCCGCCTTGGCGTTGGCGGTCTCGACGGTGCAGTCGCGGCAGCGCTGCTCGATCCCCTTCTCCAGCAGCGGCCTGTCCTGGGTCTCCCAGCGGGTCGTGGTGTTGTCCGGCAGCAGGATCCCGATCCGCGGTCCGTTCCCCTCTCCGGCGCCGCCCCCGCCGTCCGGCCCGCACGCCCCGAGGGCGACGGCCGTGGACGCCGCGACCACGGCGACGGCGGTGTCCCGTATGCGAGCTCTCATACGGAAGACCTCCCGAACGTGCCGGGGCGGCACCGCCGGGCCGGCGGTGCCGTGGCGCGTCGGCGGAGCCGGTGGCGGCCGGCGCGGGACGGCGGCCGCGCCCGCCCGCCGGCCGGCTCAGACGCCTGGCGCCCGGCCGGTTGGAAGGCGGGCCGACCGTGCGGCCACGCGCCGGAGCCCGGCTCCCGGCCGGTGCGTGCTCCGTGGCGGCGGCAAGACGACCACCTGGTCAGTCTGACACCGGCCCGGTGGATCGGCGAACGCAGTGACAGCGCCCCCCACCAGCGGCCGAACAGGGCCCTCGGATGAATATGTCCGGATCATCCGGATATGCGATTCTGGTGTCCCGGGTTCCCGTGCGCCTTCCGCGTGAGGGTGCCCCCGATCTCCCCCAGCACCTCCGGCAGGGACGGGAGGAAGGTTGCGGACATGCCTCATGACGGCCGTGCCCGGACCGGGGTTCCGGGGCCGGACGCACCGGAGGCCGGCATCACGGGCACCGGTGCGGCGCTGACGGCGGGACAGGCCGCCTCGGGCGGCCGGGCGCTGACCTTCGCGGGAACGGCGCTCGCCGCCGTCTACGCGGCCGACCCGGACGAACCCGAGCTGCGGCTGCTCGACTCGGCCGGCTGGGACTCCCCGGAGTACCGGCTCCCGCCCACCCTGTCCGCGACCGGCGGCTCCGCCGCCGCCCACGCCTTCCGTACCGGCCACCCGCTGTGGCTGAACGCGGCGGCCCTCGCCTCCTACCCCGAGGGCGCGCCCGCCCCGCCCCGGGCGGGGAGCATCTCGCTCGGCGCCCTGCCGCTGCGCGGCGCGGACGGCGGACTGGGCTGCCTCGTCGTCGTCGGTACCTCGGCGGACGGTTTCGACGCCGGACAGCAGCGGTTCCTGGAGTGCTACGCCGACAACGTCGGCCGTCTGCTCGGCGCCGAACGGGCCGGCACCGCGCCCCCTCACCTGCTCGCCCGCGCCCTGCACGCCATGCGCGCCGGCTCCTTCGTCCTCGTCCCCGAGACCGGTCTGATCGACGCCGACGAGACCCTGCTCGAACTGGTCGGCACCACACCGGACGCCTTCGACGGCAAGGTGGACTCCCTGCTCGGGCACGCCGTCCCGGAGGACATGCCCGCGCTGATGGCCGTCCTCGAACCGACCTCGCAGGCCCCCGTCCGCCGGGAACTGGAGTTCCGGGTCCGCCGCCCCTCCGGCGAGCTGCGCTGGCTGAGCCTGAGCTGCCGGGTGCGGCCCGCCGCAGGCGACCGGCCCGAGGAGGTCCTGGGCGTGGTCACGGCCACCTCCGTGGAGCACGGCACCACCGACGACGTGTCCCGCATCCAGTGGCTGACCGCCGCCCTCGACGACGCCGTGACCGTGCAGGACGTCGGCCGGGTCGCCGTCACCGCGCTGCGCGAGCCGCTGGGCGCCGACCGGGTGGCGCTGGCCGACATCCGGGACGACCGGCTCGTCGTCACCCTGCTCGACCCGCCCGAACCGTCGGCCTGGCCCCAGGTGTGGCGGGCGCAGTGGCGCTCGGAGTGGCCCGACGCCCCGATCGGCGCCGTCCCCACCCTGCAACTCGCCCTGCGGGACGGCCGCATGGACCTCTGGCCCGCCGGGACCCCCCTGGAACCCGCGCTCGCGGGCATCGGCTCCGGCGGACTCGCCGTGCTGCCGCTGCCCGCCAAGGGCAGCGTCGCCGGGGTGTGCCTGGTCGGCTGGGAGCGCCCGCACGAGTTCACCCCCGAGGAGAGGTCCCTGCTCACGGCCACCGCCGCGCTGGTCGGCCAGTCCCTCAAACGGGCCCACGCGCACGACGCCGAGCAGGAGCTGGCGACCATGCTCCAGCGCAGCCTGCTGCCGCGGCGCCTGCCCGAGCTGCCCGGCGGCACGGCCGTCGCCCGCTACCTGCCCGCCCGGCGGGGCCTTTAGGTCGGCGGCGACTGGTACGACGTCATCGCGCTGTCCGACGACCGGGTCGCCCTCGTCATCGGCGATGTGCAGGGGCACAGCGCGGGAGCCGCCACGATCATGGGCCAGATGCGCACGGCGGTACGGGCCTACGCCGTCGAGGGGCACCCGCCCGACGTCGTCATGGCCCACGCCAACCGCCTGCTCACCGGCATGGAGACCGACCTCTTCGCCACCTGCTGCTACGTCGAACTCGACATGGAGGAGGGCAACTTCCTCTTCGTACGGGCCGGGCACCTGGCACCCCTGCTGCGCCACCCCGACGGCACCACCGAGGAGGTCCTGGTCGAGGGCGGCCCCCCGCTCGGGGTCCTCGCCGACGCCGAGTTCCCGATGACGGCGGTCGCGCTGGGCACCGGCACCGTGCTCGCGCTCGTCACCGACGGCCTCGTGGAGGCCGCCGACCTGCCGCTGGACGTCGGCATGGAACGCACCCGGGCCGCGCTCGCCGCCGCCGACCCGGCCGACCTGCCCCGCACCGCCGACCAGCTGCTCGGCGACGGCGGCCGCCGCGAGGACGACGTGGCGCTGCTCCTCCTGCGCTACGACGGCATGCGGACCAAGCCGATCCGGGCCGGCTGGGTGGTGTGGCGGCTTCCCGACGCCGTGATGCACGCCCGCCGGTTCACCGCGCGGACCCTGCGCCGCTGGCACGTCGAGGACGCGGCCGACGCGGTGCTGCTCGTCGTCTCCGAACTGGTCACCAACGCCCTCGTGCACACCCAGGGCTCCGTGCGTCTCGACCTGGTCCTGCGCGGCGACCGGGTGCGCGTCTGCGTCAGCGACTCCTCGCCGCGCGCCCCCGCCAAGCCGGTCATCGTGGACTGGGAGTCGACCGGCGGCCGGGGGCTGCTGCTGGTCGAGGCGGTGTCGGAGACCTCCGGATCGTTCCCGGTGGCCGGCGGGAAGCAGGTGTGGAGCGAGGTCGCCGTACCGAGCCGTGCCGCCGCGGGCCGCGCGCCCTGAACGCGACGAGGGGAGCTGGGATGCGCACCCGTACGCTGCACGTCGGCGCGGCGCTGGTCGCGGGGCTGCTGACGGTGTCCCTGGCCGGCTGCGGATCGGACGACGGGGCCGGCGGGCAGAGCTTCACCGTCGGCCTGCTGCTCCCGAACCGGGTGACCCCCCGCTGGGAGCACGCGGACAGACCGCTGATCGAGAAGCACGTCGAACGGCTCTGCGCGGGCTGCCACGTGGTGTACGCCAACGCCGAGGCCGACGCGGCCCGCCAGCGCGACCAGGTCACCTCCATGATCACCAAGGGGGTGAAGGTGCTGATCCTCGACCCCGCCGACAGCAAGGCGCTGCGCTCCTCGATCCATGAGGCGCGCCGCGCCGGCGTTCCCGTCGTCGCCTACGACCGTCTCGCCGAGGGGCCCGTCTCGGGCTTCGTGAGCTTCGACGGCGCGCGGGTCGGCAGACTCCAGGGTGAGGCGCTGCTGAAGGCCGTGCGGGCCCGCGGGGACGGCCGGACCGTCGTGATGATGAACGGCGATCCGAGCAGCGCCAACGCGGGGTGGTTCCGGCGCGGCGCGCTGTCGGTCCTGGCCGGCGAGGTGACCATCGCCCGCTCCTACGACACCGCGGGCTGGAGCCCGGAGAGCGCCCACGCGAACATGTCCGCCGCGATCACCGCTCTCGGGGCGGACCGCATCAGCGGAGTCCTGGCCGCCAACGACGCCATCGCCGCCGGAGTGGTCTCCGCGTTCAAGAAGGCCGGGGTCGACAAGCCGCCGCCGGTCACCGGGCAGGACGCCGACCTGGAGGGCGTGCGCCGCGTCGTCGCGGGCGAGCAGTACATGACCGTGTACAAGCCGTTCGAGAAGGAGGCCGCCGCGGCCGCCGCCATGGCCGTGGCCCTCGGCCGGGGTGAGTCCGCCGAGGACGTGGCCACCACCACCGTCGACAGCGCCACCCGCCGGGACATCCCGGCCATCCTGCTGACCCCGGCCGAGGTGACCGCCGGGGACGTGGAGCGGACCCTGGTGCGCCCGGGCGTCTACACCGCCGGGCAGATCTGCGTCCCGAAGCTGCGCGCCGCCTGCGCCCGCCTGGGGATCACCCGCTGAGCTGGTCGCCCGGCCGCACCGGGGGGAGCATGGAGACAACCGTCGAGGGAGGTCGGCCATGAAGAGCGGAGCCTCGTACTACGACCGCTGGCTGTACTCGCACACCCCGTCCCAGGCCGAGGGTGAACGCGACGAACCGGCGGAGCGCACGGCGGCGGAGCAGCACCCGGACGTCCCGAGGACGGAACCGTCCCAGGCGGAGGGCGAACGGGACGACGCCAGGGGTCCCCAGACGTTCAGGTGAATGAACATCGCCCACGTGGGTGTACAGCTCGGCACGGCTCATGCAAGGCTCGGTCAACTCCGTTCCCCCACCGAGCAGTTGGAGGAGTCCGCATGAGTGTTTCCCGGCGTACTGTGCTGGCCACGGCGGCCGGAGCCGCGACGGCGGGTGCCTTACCGGCGCCCGCCGCGGCCGTGGAGACGACGGCAGCCGCCCCGGACCTGCGCACGCTGCGCACGGCGGCGGACTACGCGGTCGAGAAGCTGGCCGCCGTCTCGCCCGGTGTGACCGCCTTCCCGGTCGGCACCAGATTCGAGAAGTGGGTGTACTCGCAGAACGGCGACTGGGTCGGTGGCTTCTGGCCGGGCACGCTCTGGATGGCCTGGCTGTACAGCGGCGACGACGCGTTCCGCACCCGGGCCCTCGCCTCGGCCCGGAAGCTGGCACCGCGCCAGGACGACACCGGCACCCACGACCTCGGCTTCCTGTTCTACCCCTCCTGGGTCACCGCGTGGCGGCTGACCGGCGACGACGCCTGGCGGGCCGGCGCCCTGCGGGCAGCCGACTCGCTCATCCGCCGGTACAACCCGCGCGGGCGCTTCATCCGGGCCTGGGGCGGTCTGAACGACCCGGACAACGCGGGGCGCGTCATCATCGACACGATGATGAACCTCGACCTGCTGGCCTTCGCGAGCGAGCAGACCGGCGACAACCGCTACCTGGACATCGCCGTCGAGCACGCGCGGACCGCGCGGCGCGTCTTCCCCCGCCCGGACGGCTCGACCCCGCACGTGTACGACTTCGACCCGGCCGACGGCCGCCCCCTCGGCCCGGACACCGTGCAGGGGTACAGCCCCACCTCGTGCTGGTCGCGCGGGCAGGCGTGGGGGATCTACGGGTTCACCACCATGTACCGCAGGACCGGTGACGCCGGCTTCCTCGCCACCGCCCGCGCCCTCGCCGACTACGCCGTCGGCGCCCTCACCCCGGACCACGTGCCGGTGTGGGACTTCCGCGCCCCGCAGCAGCCCCATGACGTCAAGGACGCCTCCGCCGGCGCGATCATGGCCTGCGGCCTGCTCGACCTGGCAGCCGCCGGCGGCGGGAGGCGGTACCGGGAGGTGGCGCTGCGGATGCTCACCGCGCTGGCACGGACGTGCCTGACGACGGAGTCGGACCGGGCGGACGCGGTGGTGGCCCGCTGCACCCGCAACCGCCCGGCCGAGGACGGCGTCGAGATCTCCCTCCCGTACGCCGACTACTACCTGCTGGA